>CETX01072473.1_pt1 | contig 35723 bp, 31 predicted proteins | sample 356501 | NCBI WGS metagenome assembly CETX01 (sample SAMEA2623390, study PRJEB7988) | marine metagenome | biome: marine biome (ENVO:00000447); feature: mesopelagic zone (ENVO:00000213); material: "saline water (ENVO:00002010), including plankton (ENVO:xxxxxxxx)" | depth 450 m | reverse complement strand
GGTGATGAAGCAATGGAAGATGCGTTATATGAAATTGCTTCGATGCGGGAAGAGCGTCAAGGTGCGGATGTGGAATGGCTGATTGCCGAGCGTCCCGTCAAGGTCCGTGCACTGAAGAAGCATCTCCGCAAGAACAAAAAAGCCATTAATATCGAATACCTGAAAGCCAGTATCCGAGCAAAAGTTGAACACCCATTTCGCATCATCAAATGCCAATTTGGTTTTATCAAAGCTCGATACAAGGGACTGGTGCAAAAACGACAGATAATTGGCTATGTTATTCACTCTGGCGAACGTGTTTAAAGTTGACCACTTGTTGCGACGACAGCCTAAATCTGTCTGAAATCCGGGAATACTCCGGCATAGTGTTGGAATCCGACCGAAATTGGCCACAAAGTGGTCAAATTTGGAAAATTAGTGTGCAAAAATCAGGCGGCTAACTTTCAGCTTCACTCGATACCTAAATTGTAGGACTTATTCGCGGTTTCCTTAGCACGCTTAGAAGCAGCTAGTATTCCAGTTGATTATCACTTTAACCAAGGTAAAAAAGTGCCGGGGCTTGCTGATTAATTTAATAGAGCCACTTAATTTTGCATTCAAAAAGAGCAGTGTTTTTCGAATTGCAAGCACTGCTCTTTTTATTTTGTCGATTTAAAATCAGTGGGCTAGAGTCAACCCCGCTTAACTTAAATCAAATATGGCATCTACTTCGACCTAGCTTTTTTTAATGAGCTCCAAAAGCTAGCGTTAATCATATTTTATATATTCAAAATCGTGCTCCGAGTGAGATAAATTGAAAGAGTACATTTCTGATAGAACGTGAATTCTAAAATCACGTTCGATAACAGACTTCCACGGACGAGCACAGATATAGTGGGTCAAACGTCTGCAAGAACGGCTCTTCTTCATGATATCAGTGGCAATTTCCCAAGCTCGATCGACGATATTTTCCCGTTCTACCACTTCATTCACCGCGCCTAACTCAAGACACTTCTGAGCATCGATAGCTTCACAGGTCAGCATGGCGTAATTACCCCGCTTAATGCCCAAAACTTCCTGCAAACAAAGGCCCATACCGTCACCAGGCACATGCCCGGAATCCATACCAAAGTGGTCATCCTGTAGCACGAAATCCGGTGTACATAATGTGATGTCGCTCATCATACACATTTCCCAGTGGATCCCTTTACCATTGATCACTGCAATAGTGGGGATTTCAATGTCATTGATAAAGTTCTCTACAATTTTAAGGGTGTCATAAATTTGCACGTCGAAACGCTTGTCGTCGTCTGGCGATTGCTCGACTTCCTTGAACGACTCGACATCCCACTCGTTAATCCATTTATCTCCGGTAGAGGTTAGAATGAGTACTTCATTTTCTTTGTCGTGACCAATAACCGTCCACAATTCTGCGAGGGCATGATGGAACTGATAGCTCCACTTTACAGGCCCATCTTTTGTATGCATCTTGACTTCAAGAATGCCGTTTTCCCGTTTGAATTTGAAAAAGTCTTTAAATTTCTCACTGTACTCTTCTAATGTCGGAACCTGATAGTATTTATTGATAGCCATAACTAGCCCTCTCGTTCTGTAGTAAATTACTGAATGTTTTTATCTAATTGCGTCTGAATAAGATGTTTCTGAACTCGTTGCCTCACCTGTTCAGCCGTTGCTTCGGTCCAGGTTTTAAAGCCTTCTCCGGCTTTCATTCCGGTTTTGCCTCTTGCCACCTTTTCCTGAAGCAAGCCTTGCGGTGTTTTGCTGTTGTCTAAATGAGGATAAATAGTCGAAAGGATGCTCAGGGTTAAGTCCAATCCAACCAGATCCGACTGCTCAAGCGGTCCAAGTACCGCCAACCGCTTACCGAACCCGTGTTTCACCACTTCATCGATAGTGTCAGCATCGCAGACTCCCTGACTGACTAAGGCAATGGCTTCCCGCTTCATCGCATGTTGCAAGCGATTGCCTATAAATCCAGGGATATCTTTTTTAACGTGCACTGGCTTCAATCCCACTTGGGAAAACAGCGACATCGTCCTTTGCACCACATCGAACGTGGTAAACTGACTCTGCACCACCTCAACCAGATCGACTAAATGTGGCGGATTCCAGAAGTGCGCACCGATAATACGCTCAGGCCTGTTTTGTCCTTCGGCAATAACGCCAATAGGAATAGCAGACGTGTTGGTGGCCAAGATGCAATGTTCAGGCGCAAAGGTGCATAGCTCGCTAAAAATATCTCGCTTTATGTCTTTGTTTTCGGGACCCGCCTCAATAACCCAATCAGCATGCGAGACCGCTTCAGCCATTGACGTTGTGCATGACAGTAGTTCACCTGAAGTATCTTGCTGACTCAGAATGTCGAATATTTTGGGGATCTGTTCTTTTGCATTTGCCAACGCAGCCTCACTGGGATCGTAAAGATTCACTTTTAGACCCGCTGCCAAAAAACGCTGCGCAATGCCATGTCCCATAAGGCCGGCACCGACGATGCCAATCACTGGATTGTTCGTCATGCTCATTACCCCGCAGTGAATCCACCGTCTACGTACATGATTTGTCCGGTACAGAAGTTGGATGCAGGCGATAGCAAATAGATAGCCATGCCAACCAAATCCTCGGGCTCGCCAAGACGTCCTAACGGTAAACGTGATAATGAACGTTGTTTCGTTGCCTGACCTAATTCATTGTTTTCGTCAAACATCCAGGCTGTTAGTTTCGACCTGAACACTGTGGGGGCAACAGCGTTAACATTAATGCCGTGAGAACCCCATTCAGTAGCCAGCACTTTCGTGAGCATGTCGGTGGCACCTTTACTGGTGCAGTACCCGGTATATCCGGAAATATTGCCGTGACGACCCCGCACTGACGAAACCATGACAACCTTGCCGCCTTTACGCTCGTTTTCGATGCGCCAGGTGCCGTAGGCCTTGGCCATAAACCAGTTACCGCGCACATTGGCGTCCATCACGGCTTGCCAGTCTTCGTAGGATTGTTCGTGAATAAAGCCTGCTTTGTTGTAACCCGAACCGATAAACATCAGCTCAATATCGCCATAGGCTGATACAGCGGCGTCTATCATGGCGTTAGCGTCGTCCAACGAATAAGGCCGACGATTAATGGTTTGTACTCGTCCACCGACTTCCCGACACTCGTCGGCCACAGCTTCAAGCTCTTGTTTGTTGCCTGCAACCAGGGTTAGATTTGCACCTAACGCCGCAAGTGCAATAGACACCGCTCGGCCAAACGCACCGGATGCTCCGGTTACGAGAGCAGACTTGCCTTTTACATCGAATAGCGACAACGGATTTTTTAATGGTTCTGATATCATTTTCTCGCTCTCCTAACTGGACACGACCACAAGCATGGTCACCACGCGATTGGTTCTGTTTTCCACAGCGCGCGTTTCGTTTAAACCGATGACACATGAGTCCAAAGTGCTTAGCTGAGTTTCCACTTCGTTGCCGCTGTCATCTTTGGTTAAAATGGTGATGTCACCATCTAACACGATGTACACTTTTTCATTATTAGACGCTGCCCATTCAGCCCCGCCTCCGGGCATAAAGTAAGACAAACTGCAGGAAAAACTCTCCACGTCAGTGGTGTCCATACCCTGTAGGCGTAATCCGGTCATACCCCAGTGCAATTTGGCATCGTAGGCCTGAGCATCCGATAGCTTAGTTACTTGCATAGCGTTCTCCTTTCTCGATGGCGAAGGTTTGGTCCGGATCGATCACTGCAACTAAACGGATGCCGCAGCCATCACCGCCCGGCCAACGCCACGGGTAAGCCATAAAGGTGCAGCGTTTACCAGTGATTTCATCAATATCACCCCCCACGTTTTCAATACCGGGGATACCTGCTGCAAGTAACGCCTTGTGAGACGGTTCCCAATGCGGAAAATCTTCCATTACATTGCGTCCCGTTTCCTTTTTATATTCTTCGAAAAGGTGATGATGAGTCGGGCCGGGACCGTGATCTACCAGCTTCGTCCCGAGTGGATGGTCCAGAGCCTGAACATCAATGCCGAGTAACTTAATTTTGCGTTTCACCAGCCACTCTGCTCCTTCTTTGTAAAGGCCGGGTGAGTACTGGTAGTAGTCGTCGTTGTCACCTAAATTTTTGTGGCTACCCGTGTTGATGATCACAATGTCGTTTTCACGAATTGTGGGCTTTGCTTTTTCCAGATCTTCCGGCGTTACAACGCCCCACTTTCCTTTTGGAATTGAGACAACCACACCGGTACCAAAGAACCGCCATGGTTCAAACGCATCAATGTCTGGAGCATTTTCGGTAACGTGAATGGGAGAATCCATGTGAGTGCCACGATGCATGATCCCTTCCCACTCGAGGATCTGGCACCCGTGCATGGCGTGGAACTGCATAGTGGAAATAGCAATACCTTTAGGGCTCGAAGGCCACTGTGGCATACCGTGCCCCCAGCGATTACTGAGGTCATAGAACTTCAAACCTTTCGTTGATGTAGTCATACATTACTCCTTACGCTGTAGTCTGGCCTGATTCAACTTGATAGCGGCCTTCTGGGTCCATTAACGCCATAAGCCGAACCACACAGGCATCGCCTTCGTTCCAGCGCCACGGCATTGCATGGAAGGTGCAGCGCCTTTCGGTCACAACGTCAAGGTCTCCCCCTACGTTCTCGATGGTTGGAATGTCGTGTTGAAGCAATAACCGATGAGCGGGCACCCAGTCGGGAAAATCGCTTTTCGCATTCCTACCCGTGGTGCGTTCATATTCGGGTGCCAGGCGCTTCATCGTTGGTCCATTGCGGTGCTCTGCCAACGAAGTTGCAAGAGGGTGGTCAACTTGTGGTGTATCTACGCCAAGCAATTTGATTTTCTTGTCTATGAACCACTGTGCAGCTTCTACGGATAAACCTGGTGAGTGACCAAAGTAGTCCTGGCTGTCGGAATACCGTTTATGCCAACCGGTATTGATGATCACAATGTCTTCAGCCTGTACAACCTCTTCAAATACACTGAGATCGTCGGCAGTAATTAATTCCCACTGCAGTTTGGGAATAGATAACACCACTCCCGTTCCCCAAAAGGTCTCCAATGGGATTTCGCCCACGCCTTTTGCTCCCGAAACCAGATGGATGGGCGCATTAACATGGGTAGACGTATGAAATGTTGTTTTGAATTTTTGGCTCATAACACCGTGCTTGGCATGGTTTACTGAGCGATAAAGGATTAATTCATCCAGGCCTGGCAGCACGGGTTGATTGTGATGCCAGGGGTGGCTTAGCTCGACATACTGAAGGCCGGTTTCAGGTTCAGTTCTTATAGTCATGTTTCTTTCCACAGTGATTAGCGTGGAGAAAGTATTACATCCTGATGTGCCCCCTACGACACCACAATCTCAATAGTTGAAACAGATTGGAACTTTAGTTGGTTTTTATATCAACAGTGCAGAATACTTGGGTTGTACACAGCATTTCTATGCCTAACCAAAATAAGGATTTACAAATATGTCACAATTATCACCCGCATCCCTATTTCACCTTAAAGGCAAGTCAGCACTTGTTGTTGGTGCTACTGGCGCATTAGGCGGCGCGGCGGCAAGGGCTCTCGCTGCTGCGGGCGCAAACATTATATTAACAGGCTCAAATAATGAGACGCTTTCAACCCTGGCAGAGGAACTTAGACAAACTGGTAGCGATGTCAGCGTTCATTGCGGACGCCCTAGCGACGAACAAGCAGTGAAGGATATCTTTGCTACTGCCTGTGCATCAAACCCCGTTGATATTGTCGTTTGTGCGTCTGGCACCAGCGTAGTGAAGCCAATAGACGATATGTCGCCTGAAGAATTCGACCGCGTTATGGATGCCAATGTCAAACAAAGCTGGCTGATAAGCCGGGAAGCCAGCCGGGTTATGAAAGCTCAGGGCCGTGGAGGCAAAATTATTCTGGTGTCTTCAGTGAGAGCGCATTTTGCAACCGCAGCAGGTACGTCTGCCTATGGTACATCTAAGGCGGCAATTAACATGTTAACCCGCTCACTGGCAGTGGAACTTGGTCCCCACGATATTTGCGTAAACGCTATTGCCCCTACCGTGTTCCGTTCAGCACTCACCAGTTGGTTATTCGAACCTGAAGCGGCAGATAAGCGTCAACAAGTATTAAGCCGAATTCCCCTTGGCAGGTTGGGAGAGCCTGAAGACTTCAACGGTATCTTCATGTTTTTGGCCTCTCAGGCATCGAACCTGGTAACCGGTGAAGTTATTAACATAGACGGTGGATTTTCCTGCAACTAACTTGATTGCAATATGCCCAAGCGAACCAGCTCGGGCGCTATTTTTTGCTTGAATGCTGGCAAACTGGACTGAATTATTGATACGAACTGATCTTCATTCAGCCCTTTGCCATCAGGCCCGTGAAAAATACTTCTAAGCTCACCCAATGCCTGCCAGGCTTCTTTGAGGTCTTCACCCGTCAACGCCCATAAATAAAGCCTGTCTTTAAGTGGAAGGACTAATCTTGTCCCTGTGACTGGAGAACAAAGAGGGCGACCAAACTCTAAGTGAATGTCTTGCCTGAGCAAAAGTTGGTTTAATTTTGATGGCATAGATAACGCGCCGGAAGTCTTTTGCACCGCCGGCGCAATCGCCAGCGAAATAATACGCGTTGCTAAAAGCTGCGCTAAAAAGCTATCGAAAAAAGTACACTCGCGGTTGAACGTTCCATTGTATTTGTTGGTAAAGGCTTCTTGTAATGCCTCAAGAGTTTGACTGTCAGCACATTCAGATAACAACAAAATATTACTTTGCGTCAGCAAGTTTGCGGCGGGAAACTGACGTGTAATAGCCGCCACAGCTTGGGTGTTCAGCGCACCTGGCGCTATGTAAAAATGAAATGAGCCAAGCCTTTTGCTCAATGGTTGGCCTGACGGTGCAGACTGCTTACAGTAAATATCCTTTCGTTGTGCTACGTTCCACGCTACATCTTGCAGCATTTGCTGACTACTTACAGGCAACTTATGCGCATCGCCAGGCAGGCCGAGATGGCGGGAAAATTCGGGTAAGTTGTGATGTAAGCCGGCACTCCCCGCAAAGGTAAGCCCGCTCTGTTCTGCCTTTTCGATAATTTCCTTACTCCACACCGCGTTGGGCTTGAGGTTAAGCACTTCGTGCGCTTCGTCCTCAGCAGGGTTAAGCAACATGCGGGAAAAGCGTTCTGCCGCCTGTCGATTGCTGTCGAAAAATGGGCCATTTTGTTTATGTAGCGGTGATATCAATTGGGTAGCGGCAGTTAATCGCTGGGCGCTGGAGCCTTCGCATTGGCTGGCAACTTGTTGAACTAAGCTATACAAGGTAGCCGTTTGCGTAATACCTGGTAGTGCACAATAATCGAGATATAACACCCCATTAGGTGTTAGAAGACGATTTATCTGGTTAAAAATATGATTTTGGCGTTCCGTGTCTAACCACGAATATACCCCGCTGATTGTGCAATAATCAAAAGGCTCGAAGTCAGATGCCTGCAACGCCAGTAAGTCTGCACACAAATAGGTAACATTGGTGATACCCGCGTCCAGCGCCACCTTTTGCGCATGAGTCACGTGCTCGGCATTGATATCAATGCCGACAAACTCGGCGTGAGGATGAGATTCAGCGAGTAACGAAAGCGTGTGCCCGTTTCCACACGCCAAATCCAAATAGCGAAAGTGACCGGAAATATCACTGGGTTGCCAGCCAGACAAAGCTAGCGCGGTCGTTATATGAACCGGTGTTTGTAAAGCACCAAAGTCAGAATTAAAAGTAACATCCTGCGTGTACTCAGACTGCATACAAACACCTCTTTTTAGTTATTTTGCTGATTCGGCCCAAGGCGCTCGTGTTTCCGGTTTGCGAACGTCGTAATTAAAGGTGCCGTCCGGGTTTCTAAACAGAGATTCCGGCGGTGGGCCTTTGGCCGCTTTAGACGGCAATGAAAGGTCTTGCTGTAAATACCCTTGTAAACTCGCAACAATGCCCGGATTATCTTCCAGCAAATCAGTGGTTTCAAAACTGTCATCGACAAGATTGTACAGGTGCAACTTCCCTTTATCTGACAATAACTTCCACGGCCATTGATACACAGCTTTGGATTTTGCCGTGCCTACAACCACCGCTCGTGACAGTACTTCGGTAGAACCCTGTTGTAGTGATGACAACATGCTCACCCCTTCAAAATCCTCGGCGGAATAAGCAATGTCTGCCGCATCCAGTAATGTGGGCAACCAGTCCTGGGTGAACAATGGGACATCTGTAACGCCAGCCTCAATATTTCCTGGCCAGTGAACAATCATGGGCACACGTACGCCACCTTCAAACGCACTACCTTTGCTTCCTTTTAGCTTCCCGTTACTGGCACCCGCTTCCAGGTTGCCACCATTATCACTCATGAAAACCACAATGGTGTTGTCAGCTAAACCAGTGTCTTTGAGGCTGGCCAGCACACTACCAATGTGAATATCCACATCGGTGGTCATTTCAGCAAAGACTCGGCGATCGGCATCGGCTATATGACTGTAGTCCTCGGTAGGATTAGGCACATATTGCAAGGGCGTGTGGGGCGCACTATAAGCCAGATACATAAAAAAGGGCTGCTCGCCTTGGTATGAGCTTAAGTGCTCTATGGCTTTATTGGTAAGGAGTTCAGTTACATGCCCTTCTTCTTTGACCGATTTTCCATTGTGCTGCCAATCGAGCCCACCGAAGTAAACGTGGGTGTAGTAATCTACAAACCCACCTAAAAAGCCGTAAAAGTCATCAAAACCGCGGTTGTGTGGCATAACCGCCTGCTTTGCCATGCCCAAATGCCATTTACCCACCATCCAGGTGCGGTAACCTGCTTGCTGAAAGCGTTCAGGCATGACAATTTCCTCTTCGGGTAACATGGCGTCATTTTCCATGGGGCCGTCGATGCCAAACGTTAGCGGATTTTTTCCCGTCATCAATGCCGCTCTGGTTGGACTACAAATAGGATATGCATACCCATGGTTGATGACCGTGCCTTGTGACGCCAGAGCATCAATATTCGGCGTGAGTATTTCAGACCCCTGATAACCCACGTCGTCGGCACCTAAATCATCGACCACAATAAACAGTACATTCGGACGGGTGTCTGATGGTTTATCAACTAGCGCTTCATTTTTTGCATCTGTGCAACCAGCGCATAGCATCATTACCAGTGTCATTGTTAACCACGAATTAAATTTCATAACGACTCCCTGTTAGTAGAAATTATAGGAAAGGTTGATACCAGCCGTACGAGGTTGTCTCAACCGCACGCTAGTGTTGTAAGACATACCCGCAATACGGCCGTCAAAGAATCTCACTGCACCGGCTGGAGAGTCTTCATCGAAAAGGTTGTCTACGTAAAGTTCTACAGACCAGTTATCTTTCCTGAGGCCGCTACGTAAGTTCACCATGGAATAGCCGGGTAAGTAATCTGTATTAATTTGTTCAACATAACGCTTTGAACGGTATTGATAATCTGCCCGCGTATAAGACGTTAAACCGTTGTCCAACTCTGCAATATACGTTGCATTTATGGCTGCGGTAAAGCGGGAAAGCATAGGCGGCGCATTTCCACCAATGGTAGTTGCACAGCTATAAGGTTCTGTTCTGGTAGCAGTGACACCGTAATCAAGAGGGATAGGTGAACAAGCATCATCGTCGAATTCCAAACCGGTATAGGAAAGGGTACCGCCGATGTCCAGATTATCGGTTGGTGACCACTGCCCCTCAAATTCAAGACCTGCACCACTCAAATCACCCGTGTTCATAAACAATCGACTATAGTAATCATCGGCTGCAGTGCCATCCAAAAGTACGCCGTCTGCGGGAGTCCAGTTAGCGGTAGCGGGCTGTACATAGCCTTCCCAATCAAGGTAATAAGCGGCTAATGAATACCGAAAATCGTATTCGTCCAATCTGCCCTTTAAGCCCATCTCATAGCTAACAATCACTTCTTCATCGTAGGTTTGAAACGCTTCCAATGCGAAGCCTTCAGACTCAGCGGTTTCGATTAATACCGGATCCAGCGCATTCGCGTTAAAACCTGCAGGGTTAGTGCCTCTTGCCAGTTGAACATAAACATTGTTGTCGTCATTCAAAGCATAAGTAAGGGCAATACGAGGCTGAAAAGACGAGGTTTCACTGCTTGACGTAATATCTGAATTTGCACCACGGGCCTCATTTTCGGGATACATACTGTCAATTTCATCCCACTGATAGCGCCCTTCCAGGGAGCCCGTTAAGCGTTCGGACAACTGATAACCCACATTGAAAAACACCCCGATATTTCGCGCACCTTCGGAGTAAAGATCCATCACCGCGCCAGCACTTTTGTTGGCATACACGGTATTGAGATAATCGTATTCGTACATTGACGCACCCACCAGCCAGTCGAATTTGCCTTCACCACTAGAACTCAAGCGAGCCTCGGCGTAGGTTTCGTCACTTTCCGGTGATGAGGCCACGTGAATAGTGGTGACATCTGTGTAAGCATCGCGGTCAAACCAGGTTTCACCTTCTTCCTCTGTTACCGCGCCTAGTAATGTCAGCATCATGTCATTGTCGAACTCAATTTCCACTGAGCCTTGCAGCCGTTCTCTGTCTATTCGGGTTCCGGGATCTAAAACAGGATTTACCGGGTGGTCAAAGTTAAAATCGAACACCAGTGGCACGCTGTCTATCGCACCATTAATAACGCACGCATTCGAACCGCCATTCACCACGCATAAACCATCACTGTCGAGTGCATAGGGTTCGAGCTGATCTAAATTGGCAAAGAGTACTGCCGGGTGATCGTCATCAATATCCTGGTTGAGATACATAAGTTCAGCTTTGATGTAATCAGTTGGCGTGTAAGCCAATTTTACTGAACCCAGCTTATCTGTGGTGCCCCCTAGCTGCACACCGCTTGTTGTGCGCCATTCGTCAGGCCCCCCATAATTATTCGATTCGAGGGTTACTGCCATAGCCAACCGGTCATCGATAAGCGGGGTAATTAACGACAAGCTAATGTCCCGGGTGTTATCGGTACCAATATTCGCACGTACATCAAATTCCAATTCACCCAGGGGATCTGGATCGCGAGTGACGTAATTAATTGCGCCACCGAAGGTTGAACGGCCAAATGCTGAACTCTGAGGACCTCGCAATACTTCAACTTGCTGTAATCCGGCGAACGAACTAATGCCCTGTGCTCCAACAATGGGGATGCCATCAATGAAGGTAGTTACTTTGGCGCGAATAGAGGAATTTTCTGTTGAACCAACTCCGCGAATGGCGGGCTTATTGGCAATTCGGCTCCCGTCTGCGTTATTTTCAACACCTGGCATTAACTGGAACATACTGGTTATGTCAGTGACGCCGGCTTCTGCTAATTCATTGCTACTCATAGCAGACATAGAAACCGGGACATCTTTTTCCTGCTCTCCTCGTTTGCGTGCAAAGACGAGTATTTGCTCTACGTCGTCAGTCTCCTTTGATACTGGCGTCACTGCTGTAGCGGAGCTATCCAACTCCTGAGCCTGCAAAAGGGGTGTACCAGTGAAGAGTAGTGAACAAACAGCTACGGCAACTGGCTTCATTGGAAATAATTTTCGTGCGTCCCGATCCATCTTTTACTCCTTAATGCCTATGCATTAATGTTAAAAAATCAAAATGTAACAACTTTGTAAAATCGAGGTTACGTCCAAGAAATTCTTCGCACAATCCTATAGTTTCAACTATTGATACACTCCACAACTATTTAACAATTTATTCAAACCATATTCCAATCTCAATATTATATGTCTCAATAATTGAGACAGCACTCTTGAGTCGGAGATTTAGCAAACCTAGAATTGTTAACGAAGCATTAACAATACGCGGAGCTATCGTGGCAGAGAGTCAAATTAAGCACATTGCAGTTATTGGCGCAGGCACCATGGGTGTAGGCATTGCCCAGGGATTCCTGCTAGCGGGCAGGACAGTCACAATCACTGATGTTTCGTCAGAGGCACTGGAACGCTGTAAGACACAATTGCAGCAAAACATACAAAGTTTCATTCAACACAAGCTCACGTCACTTTCCATAGAGGAAGTTCTGGAAAAAGTGACGTTTCTGCAGTGCGACATCAACGATATTCCTCTGAATAACATTGATATGTATGTGGAATCTCTTCCGGAAATCGAGGAATTAAAGCACTCTCTATTCGCTCAACTTTGCAATACCGATGAACAAGTCATTCTTGCAACAAATACAAGCAGTATGACGGTGTCCAGAATCTGTAACGAGCTACCGACCCAACATCGGATGATAGGGCTGCACTATTTCAACCCTGCGCACATCATCCCTGCGGTTGAGGTACACAAGGGACCTCTCACCTCTCAACAAACTATCGATACCACTCTGTTGTTGATGAAAGCCATTGGTAAGCAACCTGTATTGGTACAAAAAGAGGTACCCGGCTTTATCATCAACAGACTCACCGGTGCCATGGAAAGAGAAATCGACTTTTTACTCGAAGAAGGCGTGGTGTCGCCGGAAGATCTCGATATTGCAGTTAAAGCTAGTTACGGCTTTCGTCTAGCTACGCTTGGGCCCATGGAAGCAGAGGACATGATTGGTCTGGATACTGCGGCTCGCGCCTCTGCAAATATATTCCCTACGTTGAGTAATGCTCACCTACCGTCAAAACAGTTGCTGGAAAAAGTAGGCAACAATGAGCTTGGTATAAAAAGCGGCATTGGCTGGTACGACTATCGCGACAGCCGAAGTACTGAAGTATTAGCGAACAACAACGAAAAGCTGTTAAAGCAACTGACTTTGTTTCTTGCACAGCAACCGCAGAGTAAATAAGGACTCCCTATGAAACTTGTTACTTTTTCGACCCCAACACCACACGGCGATATTCAGCGAATTGGCGCACTTCACGGTGACAATGTTATTGATCTCAACTACGGCTTAGTTGCCTTGCTGGAAGAGCAGGGTGAAACTGAACGCGCTCAAGCGGTTGCTGACGTATTCATCCCCACTGACATGCAACAATTTCTTAAAGGCGGCCAACTGAGCATGAACAGAGCTAAAGATGCTTTGCATTATGTGCAAGCTCGTTGTGACGGCGCAACAGCTATCTCAACGAGCAAAAACCAATGTATGGTTTTTGCGTTGTCAGACGTAGCCTTACTTGCCCCCGTAACTCAGCCAACATCAATTCGCGACACAATTAGCTTTGAAACCCACGCGAAGAACTTTGAAAAAAGAACGGGAAAGCCCATCCCGGAACTTTGGTACCAGCAGCCCCTTTATTACAAGGGCAACACGCATACGGTACAGGGTAATAACGCAGTCGTGCCCTGGCCACTGTATACACAAAAGCTGGATTATGAACTGGAGTTTGGGATTTACATCGGTAAAACCGGCACCAATATTCCTGTGGAAAAAGCCAAAGAATATATTGCAGGTTACACCATATTTAACGACATCAGCGCCAGGGACGTATTACAGCAAGAGGTCACCATGCTGCTTGGTCCCGCCAAAGGCAAAGATATGGATGGTGGCAATATTATGGGTCCTTGCATGGTAACACCAGATGAACTTGACCCAGGTAACCTCAGCATGGTGGCAAAAATAAATGGCGAAGTATGGTCACAGGGTAACACCTCAGATATGTACTGGAGTTTTGAGCAAATTATCGCTCATGTGTCGCAGTCCGAAACCCTTCACCCTGGTGACTTTATCGGCTCTGGCACCATCGCTTTTGGGTGTGGTGACGAACTCGAACGCTGGATTCAACCCGGCGATGTTATTGAATTGGAAGTAGAAGGTATCGGTGTGTTGCGCACGGTTGTTGGTGAACGCGATTAATCGGGAAACCATCGCTCATTTGTTTTTAACGCCTTATTAAGCGTGCAAAAAATACTAATAACAATATCTTAACATTGCGTCTCAAATATTAAGACAGATTTAGGCGATTCCAACAGTACTACCGGCAACCCATGGAGTGTGATAAATGAAAGATTGTGAATCCGTTTCTACCGTCGACAAAGCCATTCGGATTTTGCTTACTCTGGCAAATGAAAACCAGGAAATGGGCACAACCTGGCTGGCCAAAAAACTCGACATTCACAAGGCGACAGTCTCACGTTTGCTGATTAGATTAGCCGACCACGAATTTGTGTATAAAAACAAAGAAACTGGAAAGTACTGGCTGGGCCCTGCCATTTATCAACTGGCCATGACCATGGCAGACGTTAATTTTAACGATATTTTGCACCTGGCCAGAGCCCACATTGACGAGTTACGGGACACGCTTCAAGAAACAGTAACGTTGGAAGTATGGCTGGGTAACTCTACTGTACCTACTTATTCAGCAGCATCAGAACACCCGCTAAAAGTGGTTTTGCCACCGGGCGAAGTCCTTCCCCTTCACACTGCCGCCGGTGCTAAGGCCATTTTGTCTTATATTCACGAAGAAAAAGTGGAAATTTTGCTTAAGGGCGAACTGGAAGCAGTCACGGAAAATACCATCACGGATAAAGCCACTTTAAAGGCACGCCTTACTGAATACAACAAACAGGGTTTTGCCACCGATGAAGAAGAACTGCATTTAGGTATTTGTGCCGTTGCAGTACCCATTTTTAACAGCATACGCCAACCCATCGCGGCCGTGGTCGTACTTATGCCCTCTTCCCGTTTTGCAGAAAAAGTAAACCCGGGTTTAATTAGTACGCTAAAGAAAAAAGCAACGGTGATTGGTACGGAGATGATGAAACGTGGTATCAGATACTGACACAACAACCGCAATTGCACAGCCAGACGAAACCCATGACGTAGCACTCACCTCGTGGCTGAAAAGTGCTAACCAACACCCTGACTTTCCCATTCAGAACTTGCCAATGGGAGTGTTTAGAACCCATGATCTTCCTCCTCGCTGCGGGGTGGCTATTGGCGATAGCATTGTCGACCTTGCAAAACTGGCGGCATCGTCGCCTTTTGACGGGTTGGCTGGGGAGGCTCTTTCTACTCTGACTGGCCCGACGCTAAACCCATTTATGCAATTGCCACCCAATTATGCCTCAGCATTCCGTCTGGCACTGTCTCGCAGTCTGCGAGCAGACTCTCCAATGGAAGCACTGATCCGTAAAACACTGATTAGTAGCCATGACGTTGAGATGTGCTTACCTTGTTCCATTGGCGACTACACTGATTTTTACACGTCAATTCATCATGCCACCGCTGTTGGCAAACTTTTCCGTCCCGACAACCCGCTTTTACCGAATTACAAATGGCTGCCCATAGGTTATCACGGCAGAGCATCAAGTATTGTGGTGTCTGGACAACCGGTATATCGGCCCAATGGGCAAGTACTTCGCCCTGAGGCCATCGAACCTGTGATGTTACCCAGCGAAAAACTCGACTACGAAGCCGAGTTAGGCATTTTCATTGGTAGTCCGTCACCGCAGTTTTCGCCGGTTGCCATCGAGCAGTCAGAAACACACTTTTTTGGCGTATGCATGCTAAACGACTGGTCTGCCAGAGATATTCAAGCCTGGGAGTATCAGCCGCTTGGGCCCTTTTTATCAAAGAACTTTGTTACCAGTATTTCACCCTGGATTGTTACCGCTGAAGCACTCATCCCTTTTCGGGTTCAACCCACCGAATATTCAGACAGGCCTTATATAGCTGCGCTAAGCAGCCCGTTCAACGCTTCTAATGGTGGCCTTGATATTCAAATGCGTGTTTCACTGCAAACAGCGCGAATGAAAGCCTCAGGAGAAGGGCCGGTAACACTGAGTGAAACCAGTTTTAAACACGCCTACTGGACGGTAGCGCAGATGATTTCTCATCACACTACAACTGGTTGCAATTTAAATGCTGGTGATCTCTTCGGTTCAGGTACGCAATCAGGGCCTGAGCCAGAAGAAGCTGGTTCTTTGCTTGAGTTAACCGAAGGCGGGAAGAAGCCCTTAACGTTACCCAATGGCGAGCAACGTACTTTTCTCGAGGACGGTGACGAAATTGTACTGTCAGGCTTTTGCATTTCATCCTCTGGTCTTCGCATTGGTATTGGCAGCGTGAGTGGGCAAATCGCCGCTACTACACCTGAGCCCGGTGCGCCCATGTTCTCTGGACAATCATTATGAATATAACTGTTATTATCTGTGTTTTGATGTACGAGCTCGTGTTAATTGCAGGTGTTGGGTATTGGGTTGCAAGACAAACAAAACAACAGCCTCACGCCCATGACGCAGAATTTACCCATGGGGGAAGACAACTGGGTGTAACCGTTATTGCTGCAACCCTTGCCCTAACCGTGCTTGGTACTCCCCACATAATGGGCATTTTTGAGCTTTCCTGGAGCATGGGAGCCACCTCGTTATGGTTTTCCATTGCTCACGTTATTTTGCTGGTTATCGTTTGCCTTAGTACGGGTTTGTGGATGCGCAGAACCGGGGTGACCTCTGTACCTGAGCTATTAGAAGCACTTTACAGCCCGGTAGTGCGGATTATTGTAAGTTGCGTTATGGCGGGTTCGATTTTCGGCGTACTGACTTTAGAAACCCAGGGCCTGGCTATTTTACTTTCGGCAATGACCGGTTGGAACGTGCAGTACAGTGCTATTGCCGGCGGCGTCTTAGGCATTCTTTACGTCGTACTTGCAGGCATTAAAGAGGTTGGTTGGATAAACGTGGCTAATGCGATTCTTATGTATTTTAGCGTTATACTCGCCACTGTGTTTATCGCTTTCCAATTGCCAAACGGGGATTTCAGCTCAGTTTCCGACTACTACGTAAACGGCGGTAATGAAGCCGCGCTGTCTTTATTTGGGTCGCCCCATTTACTGATCACGTTTGCCTTTGGCTTGGTGGTTGCCCTGGTATTCAGCCAACCGGCCAACCAACCTTTACTGCAAGTGTGCATGAGCGCCAAAGATGAAAGGACCATTGTGAAAGCACTGTGGTTTGCAGCGCCCATTAACGGCATGTTCGGCGTGTTCATTTGTGTTATTGGTCTTACCGCTAAATCCCTGCCTGAATTTCACGCCCTGGGCCCAAAAACTGCAGCCACCGCCATGCTGGTAAATATGTTACCAACCTGGCTAGTCACTCTGCTTTTGGGGTCATTTATGGCAGCTATTCTATCGTCATTTGCCATGACAGCATTGGCGCCGGCTACGATTTTCAGTAATGATATATATCGCCGCTTTTATCGCCCGGATGCCACCGAGAAGCAAATCGCAAAGGTAACCCGCATCGTCATTGTCATACTTTCCTTTATTGCTATTGCTGTGGGCTCATTCCTACCACAAATTCTCGCTTCAGTAGGATGGGTTCTGGCCTGGCTAATGCCGGTTTTGTGGTTAATTGTATGCGGTTTATTTTGGAAACGTTCAACGGCTGCTGCTGTGGTGACGTTATCGAGCGTGTGGATCATCAATACCATTTGGTCATTTACCCGCATTCCTGAGTACCTGAACATGGCAGATATTAGTAATGCTTACATCATGCTCATACTGACGCTGGCAATTGGCATTGGCACTAATTTATGTTTTAGAGGTAAGCCAAAATATTTCAATTCTGCAGAATACAGCGCCCTGGTGGTCGCAAATAACGAGACAAACTAAAAAGGAACGTATTATGTTCTGGCATATATTTTTACAAGTGCTTATCATAATTGTAACAATCATGATGTTCGGATATGCTGTGTACCGGATATTCAAGATTGGACACGATTAACCTTTCGACCTGGAGAAACTGTCATGCAAGAATTTGATATTACCCATTTCTGGATGTTGGGCGTGATGTTTATTATGGTACTGTTCTTAGGTGCGGCGTTGTTTGGTCATTTGAATAAGCACTCGCAATAGATAATCCCTACCATCCTTATTGTATTTAAGTCCCAAAGGGCGTTTACGCGCCCCCCATACTGCTACAATACACTCTACCACTGTTGCATGGTCTACTGTGTCGACAACATCGTCGCTTTGCATCGCAGCGCTTAAATCAACATCAAGTGTTACATCAAGCAGTAGCTGGGTAGTGCTTACTCGTTCCCAGTCATAAACACCAATACGGTTCATTGTTACTTTGCCCATCAGTTGTTTTTGTATCAATAGAGAGCTTTTATCACAGGCTATTTAGGCAATGGCTTACGCCATTATTCTACCTTTGCGCGAAGGCGGGCCGCCGCGGCCCAGTCGGACGGTTAGTATGGCTTATCGCCGCCAATGGTAACCCGGTAGCCAGAGCGGGTATCCGGAAAGTAATCCCATACTGCAAAGTGCTGGGTACAGCGGTTATCCCATATCGCAATAGAGTGAGGTTGCCAGCTAAAGCGCACCTGAAAATTAGGGTCTTTCGCCAGTTCGTAAAGCATGGCTAAAATGCCATCGCTTTCATTTTTAGACACACCCAGAATGCGGGTGGTGTACGAGGCATTTACAAAAATTGCCTTCTTGCCGGTTACCGGGTGCGTGCGCACTACGGGGTGCACGGTACAAGGGTAGGCGGTTCCGTAGTCACCGTAAATGGCGTGGTACACGTGGTTGGCGTCGTGCTCTGCCTGCAGACCTTCCAAATACTGTTGCATGGCAGGCGACAAGGCATCGTAGGCGGCGTACATAGACGAAAACAAAGTGTCGCCACCAACCTCTGGCAGGGTGTGGATATACAACATAGAGCCCATCGGCGGCAGCTCGTTACAACTCAGATCAGAATGCCAGTTGTCGCCCGCGATGTACTTGGAATCTTTGTCGGCGTGAATGGCGACAATCTTTTCGTAGCCATCAATGCCTTTTGCGCCGGGGTGAACAATGAGGTCACCGAAAATTTGCCCTACAGCCATATGTTGTTCATGGGTGATGTGCTGGTCGCGAAAAAAGATAACCTGATGTTCAGCAATCGCTGCCTTCAGTTGGTCTTCTACTTCAGCCGTGATTGGCTTAGTTAAGTCGATATTGCCGATCTCGGCGCCAATGTTGCGGGTAAGCGGTGTAATAGTAATAGTGTCAGATGCCATGATTAACTCCGGTAATGTGATAGGCCAGGCGTGAGCTACATGCCAAACGGATAGGTTTTGTAGTCAGCGACCGCGCTTTCGCGAACGCCACTTAACCCCACTGCATATTGCAGGAGCAGGCCCAGTGAGTGTGAGAATCTGGCCTGAATATAGGTATCGTCCTTGTCGTCCGACGGCGTCGGGGTGTTAAAGCAGGCCTTAACGTTGCGAATAATTAAGTGGTCGGGGATCCAGCAAATGCGATTGTTTTTACTGCTGCTGATACGCAACTCTGCCACGGGCAGGTAGCCACCGGTCGAAGCAGATAGCGCAATGATCAAACCCGGCTTATTGGCAGTTTCTTTTACGCCGCAATACAAAAAGAAGTTTTTCAGGCAGCTTGGAACCATGCCGTGCCAGTCTGGTGTGATCACAATGAGTGCGTCACAGCTTTTTAGTTCACTCGAAATGGGTTGCCATTGTGTTTGCAGCTCACCGGTCGGCTCCTTCCAGAATGAATCATCGAAGTGGGTTAGTGGAGTAACGGCTAAATCCAGAAAGAACGTCTCGTGTCCTAGTCCGGTTAGGTGGTTCACTGCATACTGACCTACCTTGGCGGTTTGTGACGACTTGCGCTGACTACCGCAGATGACTGCTATTTTCATAAATCTTTCCGTTAACTGTGACAAACAATACCTCAACGTTATGCCAGCATGGGCGGGAAATCTTGTCTGATTGCGCCCAAAGAACCGGGGCATTTACGCATGCCGTCTGCAGCGAGTGTCACGGACAGGCGTTTTTCATCAACTATTCAAGCAGGTTTATACAAGACCCGGTTTACTTCGCTGAGGTAGCGTAATCACATCTGATTCAACGCTGTGAGTACACAACCATGAGTGAACAACATTCTGTCATGCCTGCCATTTTTATTGGGCACGGCAGTCCGGGCAATATTCTTGAAGACAATCCGGCCACGCGCATGTGGGAAAGCCTGGCCAGTGAGTTTGATAGGCCCAAAGGCATCGTCTGCGTATCGGCGCACTGGTACATCAAAGGCACCGCCGTAACGGCGAACGAACAACCTCGCACTATTCACGACTTTGGTGGTTTTCCGCAAATCATGTACGAAATGCAGTATCCGGCACCGGGTAGCCAGGAGCTGGCAAACCTCATTGTGGCGTTACTTGAAGAGGAAGGGGCGCGAGCAGATTCCAGTTGGGGCTTTGATCACGGTACCTGGTGTGTACTGTCAAAGGTCTACCCGAACGCCGATATTCCCGTGGTGCAGTTGTCTATCGACCGGACCCAAAGCAACGAGTATCACTTTAATGTGGGCAAAAAGCTGTCAGTCTTGCGCGAAAAGGGTTACCTGATTCTGGGCAGCGGCAATATTGTACACAACCTGGGGATGATGAACTGGGGAGCCCGCGACACCACTTACCCCTGGGCGCAGCGCTTTGGCGCCTACATCCGCGATGCGGTTACTAGCGACACCCCGGAACACGCCATTAACTATCTGGCATTTGGACCAGAGGCTCAGCAGTCTGTGCCAAGCCCCGATCATTACCTGCCGCTGTTGTATGTGTTAGGTGCCCGCAAATCGAGCGACAAGGTGGCTTTTAAATCTCAGTATTGTGAATATGGCTCGCTGGACATGACCACTATTGTGCTGAGTTAACACCGGGCTGTGGCTTGGTGGCGTGAAGGGGATTTTGGCCAACTTTCCGGGCGTATCTAATCAAGAAGTTCGTACTTCACGTCTTTAATCTGTAGTGACTAAACGAAAGAAATACCCGTTTACTATCTAATATTTTTTGTTACCGGAGAGCCTCATGGCATTACTGAAAACCGACGATTTAACCAATGCTGATCGCAAGCAGCCTTCGGCACTGCACACGTTAAAAGCTACCGTGGAAAACTGTCACTGGGGCTATTTCTCTGCCACTCAGGCCCCTGCCATTAAAGTGAAAAGCGGCGATCTTATTCAGGCCGAGGCCGTTACGCATCACGCGGGCGATGCCCCCGACCTGATGATGGATGACGCATTAAAAGCGGTATGGGCGGGGATCCCCGAAGAAGACCGTAACCCCGGGGTGCACCTTATGACCGGCCCCATTTATGTGGAAGGCGCCCAACCTGGTGACATGCTGGAAGTACGGTATTTATCTATGCGACCGCGCTTTTCTTATGGTTCAAACCTGGCCGCGAACTGGGGGCATTTGTACAAAGAGTTCGGCGAGAAAGAGCGGGTTACCATTTATCGCCTGGACATGGCCAGCATGCAGGCGCATGGTCACTACGCCTACGATTTTAATGGTAAGTACGAAACGCCGGGCACAGTAACACACTGTCCTGAATGTGAGCGTCACAAAGCGTTGCATGGCGTGCGGGTACCAGTGCGTCCTCATTTGGGGACTGCCGGTGTCGCCCCCGACAAATCCGGGCGGGTTAGCACTATTCCACCGGGCAAACACGGTGGCAACATCGACAACTGGCGCATAGGGGCAGGGTCCACAATGTACTATCCGGTACAGGTAGAAGGCGGCTTGTTTTCGATTGGCGATCCGCACGTGTCACAAGGTGACGGTGAAATCAGTGGTACCGCCATTGAGGCATCGCTGGATGTCACCATGCAAATTATTCTGCGCAAAGACTTTGCGTTCCCGTCCCCTCTGCTGGAAACCCCGAACTACTTTATTGTTCACGGTTTTGACGAAGACTTAAACATTGCCATGAAGAACGCCTCAATTGACATGCTGGAGTTACTCAGCGAGCACCGCGGGCTCAGCAAAGACGATGCGTATTCACTTATGAGTGTCGGCGGCGACTTTACCGTTACCCAGGTGGTCGACACGGTCCAGGGCGTACACGTGAAAATACCCAGAAGTGTTATGAACAAGGGCGAACCTGACGGCGAATAACCCAAAAAAATCCCCGAACGTGCAGGAATTCAGCAGATTTGCATAAATAGCCAAAAAGTTGGTCGGGTATAGACAAAAGTTGTAGAGCGCGAAGTGATACCGTAGAGACATACCCTGCCATACATGGCACCGGCAACCCCGTTGCCATTTTTTAGCAACAAGGGCCTGAACCGCAGTTTTGCTGCGTTAATCAGGCTAACGAGGAAAGTGCTTATGCCTAATATCAGTGCCCAAAAACAATCGTGGTTTATTCTGCTGACATTCAGTTGGTGCTTCTTTGTTATCAGTGCTTCCACGTTTTCTTCACTTGGGGTCGTGATCCCATTTATGGTGAGCGAAATGGAATGGTCCTGGACCACAGCTGGACTAGGCTTCACCTTCCTGGCGATGGCCTGTGGTATCAGTGGTTACCTACCATCCATCACGATTAAAAACTGGGGGATCGCCAAAACCCTGTTCGTGGGGTTGTGTTTACTGACGGCAGGGTTTCTTACACTGTACGCTACCATTACACCTGCCACGTATTTTCTGGGGTGTATTCTGGTGGGCATGGGTTACACCTTCGTGGGTGCCATCCCCGGCACGTATATAATTACGCACTTTTTTGTGAAGCGCTCTACGGCCTTTGGGTTTTATTACACCATGGGTGGTCTAGGCGGTGTTGCTGGCCCGTTGATCGTATGGTTGGCAAACGACGCACTGGGCAACTGGCGCTTACACTGGATTATTACCCTTACGCTCATTGCCACCTCGGTTGCACTCATGTGGCTGTCTCTGGCATTTACCGACGCCACCCGGTTAAAAATGCCGCCCAAAGATGAGCAGAAAACAACTCAAAGCAACGTGTACGAAACCCGCGAAACCTGGACCTTCCGCGACGCGCTGCGCACGCCCCAGTACTGGGCTATTTGTGCAGCTTACACCAGCGTGTTGCTGGTGGGGACGACGGTTAACAGCTTTTCCGTATCACACTTAACCCAAATTGGCGTCACCTTTGCGGTTGCCAGCGCCATGCTGTCTCTGGAGGCGTTCTGTAACGCTATGTCGCGGGTAATTGGCGGTTTTATTGCTGAGTTTTTTGAACCTAAAACCATGTTGCAGGCGGCTTTGCTGATGCTGGCCGGCGGCATGGTGGCTCTCAGTTTCGGCCATAGCCTGATGGTGCAAATACTGTATGCCGTTGCCATTGGATTTGGTTTTGGCCTGACCTTCTTGTCTTGTACGGTACTGATCCTGCGCTACTTCGGTTCGGGCCCATATTTGCAACTATTTTCCACCCTGAATTTGTTCGCCACGGTGGCCGCCAGTGCGCCGTATATTTGCGGCACTATGCGAGATCTAAGCGGTTCTTTTGTGTCGCCTTTCTTACTGGTCGGCGCCATGCCTATGGTGGTGTTTGTAGTAGTGACGTTTATGCGTCCGCCTCGTTTGGTGAATGACACTGCCGACGCAGCAACACCAGCCACTGTTCACAATGATACTCAGCTCACCGCAGCTAAGGAGCTTTAACATGTCTAAAAAAGAATTCGGCGTATTTTTGCCAATTGCTAATGGTGGCTGGATCGTGTCTAGCGCGACACCCACCCTGGATGCATCCTACGCACAAAACAAACGCGCTGCCATGCTGGCCGACGGCTACGGTATGGACTTCATTATGTCCATGGCAAAGTGGCGCGGCTACGGCGGTGAAACCAATCATTGGGGCTGTTCGCTGGAGTCGATGACCATGATGGCGGGGCTGGCAGAAGCCACACAGAACGCCAAAATCATTGCTACTGTGCACACCCTGCTAATGAACCCGGGCGCTGTTGCCAAAATGGTGGCTACCCTCGACCAGATTTCCAGTGGCCGGGCCGGATTGAACATTGTATCGGGCTCTTTTCGCGATGAGCTGAACCAAATGGGCGCCTGGCGCGAAGACATCGACCACGATGAGCGTTACACCTACGCCCAGGAGTGGAGCACAATAGTTAACCGCTTGTGGAGTGAAGAACGCGTCGACTTTGAAGGCAAGTATTTCAAATTTGAAGACTGTGTGTCTGAGCCCAAACCATCCAAAAAACCGTTTACCGTGTGCGCGGGACAGTCTGAACGCGGCCTGCGGTTTACAGTGCGCAATGCTGACGCCTGTTTTGTGGGCGGTAAAGACGACGCTGAAACACGCTCAATCACGCAAATGGCGCGAGACTTAGCCAAAGAATACGACGAGTCCATTAAGTGTTATTGCATGGCAACCCTGGTATTAGATAAAGACAACGCCAAGGCGCAGGCCAAAGCTCAGGCATATCGGGATGGCAAAGACGCCGGTGCGGTTGAGGGCATGATGCGTTCATACGGTATTGACCCGGCGCTAAAAGATAACGCTATGGTGATCCGTGCGCAGGGCGCGTTTATGAGTCGAGAGCTGGTGGGTGACCCAAGTACTGTGGCCGATCAATTGATTAGCATGCTCGACAACACCGCCATGGACGGTGTGATGCTGAATTTTGATGATTACGATCAGGGCCTGACCTTGTTCGGTGAAGAAATCTTACCGGTGTTGCGGGCCCATTATGGCGAGTAATGCTGTGGCGTTAACACCGCTTAAACCTGACTGGCTGGGCGCGGAACGCGCTGCGTTGTGTATTATCGACGTACAGCAGGACTTTGCCAGTCCCGACGGTTTGCTTGGCCAGTATGGTCTGGATATGACGCGGTTAACGCCGGCGATTGAAAATATGAATGCACTGGTTAAACAGGCTCGAAGCGCTGGTGTACCGGTGGTTTTTGTTGGTCTGCAAACGGCGCCGGAAACCGATTCAGCAGCCTGGAGTGAATGGATGGCCCGTCAGGGCAAAGACCCCGAAGCAGAACAGGCTATTTGTCGAAAGGGCACATCCGGCGAGGCATTTTATGCTTGTTTGCCAGAAGCCAGTGACAAGGTTGTAATGAAGGCGCGCTACAGCGCATTCTGGCAGACCGATCTTAATAATTGGCTGCAAGCGCAGAGTATCGATACGCTGGTGGTCACCGGTATTACTACAGAATGCTGCGTGGAGTCGACTGTGCGTGATGCGTTTCATCACGACTATCAGGTGCTGGTGGTCAGCGACGCTTGCGCGGCCTACGAGGATGATCTACACACCGCCAGTTTACGCGCCATGGCACTGAGTTTTGCGTTACTCACCGACACTCAGAGTGTTACTGCAATATGGGGAACACAATGACAACACTGTTTAATCCAGATACCCAAACGCCTTATCAGGTTACCGATGAAGAGCGCGAGGCGATTGCCAGCGCAATCGACACTGAAGAGTTAACCACATTGGCGCTGACACTGGGGAACATTCCCAGTCGTTCCGGTGAAGAAGCCGAGGCAGGCGAGTTTGTGCGCAGCTGGCTGGACGAGCAGGGCTTTGTAACCCGGACTACCGGCGCGGTGCCACACCGACAAAATATCATTGGCGAATACGGCGGCAAAGGCCTGGGGCAAAACCTGTTGTTTACTGCTCACCTTGATACAGAAAGCCCCAGTGCCGACGAGCACATCAACCGCCATAAATACCGCCCTGAAACACTGGCGAATCCGGAGTGGCAGCAATGCTGGCTGGAAGACGGCAGTTTCCGGGGTTATCCCATCAGTAACGACCGCGGGCCCATGAGCTGCTTTTTAATGGCGGCAAAGGCGCTGAAAAGCGCAGGCATTGAGCTATCGGGCAAACTGTATGTCACGGCTTGTCCGGGTGAAATCGGCCCTGAACCCATGGAAGAGTGGCAAGGTGTGGATTACCTGGGTAAGGACATCGGCGCTAACTATTTGTTTCATCACGGCGGTGTTGTTGCTGATTATGCTATTGCCGCAGAAGGCTGCGACTGGGGCGTTACCTGGCAGGGCAACGGCTATGCGTTGTTTCGCATTCAGCTGTTAGGTGAGGGCGTTTTTACCCCGATTCTGGACAACTCCCCGGCTCCGAACGCGCACCCGAATCCCATTTATCAGTTGGGCAAGGTCATCGATGCCGTGCATCAGTGGGCGCAAACTTACGAGCAGGCGAATGGTTATAAAAGTCGTGGCGGGGAATCGGTTCCCAAAGTGCAAATTGATGCGATTAAAGCCGGCTCACCGCTGACCTTCGGAGCAGGCACCGATGTGTGCTCTGTGTATGTGGAGGTCGGGCTTACCGCCAGGCAGACCGCTGCACAGCCTTATCATGAACTAAACAAATTACTGTCTGGCCTGGGACTGCAAGGCTACAACATTGAGCCTGTCGTTGTGCGCCATGGCTTTTCAGCAAACGAAGACGAGGTGGCGCCGTTAGTGAAATCGCTAAGCAATGCCACTGTGGCGGTAAAAGGGCATGAAATCGAACTGGCACATCCGGCCTATTCCAGCATGTGGCGCGACCACAACGTGTTTAACATGCAGCGGATCCCTGCAGTGACTTCGGGTATGCCGCGTTTTCAACCCACCCCGCAAGATTTAACCGACAGTGCCCTTATTTATGCACTGTCTGCGCTTGCCATATGCGGGCGCGCTACCTAGCAACAACGAATAGCAAGAGGTTTGTTATGCAACAAGCAAGTAAAAGCCCTGCAACGGCATTCAAGGTTGCACCGTTGAAGGATGACTTTGGCGCGCAGATTTTTGATGTGGATTTGCAGTCAGCCGATGATGCGCTGCTGCAGAAAGTGGTTGAAACGTTTCACGCCCACGGTGCAATTGTGCTGCGCAACCAAACCATGGAACCGGATGACCTCATGCGCTTTATTCAGGCGTTCGGTGAGCCGGAGTTGCACACCCAGACCAAGTTTTGTTTACCGGGTTATCCGCACATTTTTAAAATATCCAACATGGTTGACGAGAACGGAGAGCCTATTGGCGCGCACAACGATGGCCTGGGCTGGCACACCGATTATTCCTATAAGGAAGAGCCGGTCATGTGCACCATGCTGTATGCCGTAACCGTGCCGGAAGAGGGCGGTGATACGCTGCTTGCCGACCAGGTCGCGGCTTATAATGACTTACCCGACGATGAAAAGGCCGTGCTGGATACGCTGAAAATCCATCATTCTCTGGTGCATTTTATTCAGAACCGCGACTTCAACAGCTACGAAATTACCGACGAACTTCGCCGCGAAAATCCCGACGTGATCCATCCGTTGGTGCGAGTGCACCCGGCAGACGGACGCAAAGCCCTGTGGGTTAGCACCGGCACTGTTAAGCATATTCTGGGTATGGAAGACGAAGAAGCCATGGCGTTAATAGAGCGCCTGGTCGCTTATACTACGCAGCCTAAATACGTATATCAGCACAAATGGCAGAAAGGCGACCTGTTAATGTGGGACAACCGCTGTACCTTGCATACTGGTACTCGTTATGACGACGTCAAATACCAGCGTATGGCCCATCGTTTGTGGGTAAAGGGCGAGCGCCCTATTGCGGTGTCAGATATCACTGAAGACGCGCGTAAAGTGTCCTAATCACTGTTTCAAGTGTTTCATTCTCCGTGAACACTACGCAGCAGCAGTGGCAGTATGATCACTTGAGTATTGTCGCAGTTTACTGCTTGCCACTGCGTTTGCAGTGGCTTTTTTATTTCTGCCTTTTTAACCCTTTCTTTTCTCATTCGACCCATTACCGTGTGGCAAACATAAAATCTGTGCTGACGTCATCTGCGAGCCACAAAAAAAGCCCCTGTGCTTGTTGCAAGGGGCTTTGGGGTTATATGCCTGTGGGCTCGGTGTTCGCGTTACTCTTGGGTAAAATGAGCCGGAACTTGGGGGGCGGCGCCGCCTTTACCCCACAGAATGATTTCATTGCCCCATGGGTCTTCGAATGCGGCGTTAAAGCCGTTGAACTCATGCCAGAAATGGTCTTTCCACAGTAATTTGGCGCCTTTGGCTTCGGCGCGGGCCAGAATAGCGTCCATACTGTCGTCGTCACTGACCAGGATCCAAACGCGGGCTTTACGGCCCGGGCCTGCTATTTCCCGAGGGGCAACACCTTCGCTGTCTGGGTGTGGACGGGCGTTAGCAGCCTTGTGAATGCCCAGGTGGAAATTACCGATGGTCGTTTCATTACCGTCGCTGTCGAACATGTTGCCGCCCGGCACCATACGGTGAAAAACGCCATAAGGGCGCGGGTCGTTTTCCCAGCCAAATACGTCGGCGTAGAATTCGCCGGCCGCGGCAGGGTCATCGGCAGTTAAATCAACAAAAATAAGTGTATTGGGTTTTGTCATGGTATTACCTGTTCGCTGGTTAACAACAACCCAACGCATGCGTTGGGTTGAATAAGGGTGAATATAGGAAGTGTGAAGTTCGCCGGGCGTCGCTGCACCCGGCTGATGTTGTATTAAAATGCGTAGCTGAAATTAGCGATGATTTGGCGTGGCGCGACATATTCGTCACTCACCACACCACTGCCGTACGGATCAACAAACCTGCCAGCAACGGCGGCTTTATCGGTCAGGTTGGTGGCGGTCAGCCACACCTTCCAGTTGGCATCATCGGGTTCGTATTGCACAAACATGTTCAGCAAGCCATAGCTGTTAACCTGATCAACATCGGTACCAAAAATACGGGCACTGTAGTCGCCACGATACAGGTACTCTACACGCGCGGTGATCAGGCCGCTTTCCATCTCGCCAAACCAGGTCGCGTTAATTCCGCCGGCCAGTTTAGGCAGGTTTGGCGGCGTATTGCCTTCCACGTTGACCGTGGCAGAACCACGCGCCAGGAACCATTCATAGCTCCAGGGGTAAGGCGCATCGCCGTTTGCAAGGGCGGCTGCGCCCGCCGCATCGGCTTCACGACGGTCCAGTGCGTAGTATTCCATGGGGTATTCGCCGTGCAGGGTGGTGGCATTGATACCAAGCTGCAGGCTGTCGTCAAGCAGCCACCAGGAGGCTTCTGCCTCGATGCCCCAGATGTTTGCCTCAGGAATATTGCCTAACCCGCCTGAATACGGAATGGGATCTTCCTGAATGTATTGCATGTCTTTGTAGTTGTAGTAAAACGCAGAGACATTGAGCTTTAGCTTGTTGTCGAGAAGTTGGTTTTTACTGCCAATTTCGAAGGCGTCGACAATTTCCGGTTCAATGGTGGTGCTCACTACCATGGCGTTGACTGCACCGCCGTTGATGCCGCCAGGTTTGTACCCGCGTGACCAGCTGGTGTATACCATGTTGTCTTTGCTTAGCTGGTAATTCATCGCAAACTTCCCGGTCACTTCGTCGGTGTCGAAGGTACGGGGAGACGGCGTTGCGTAATACGTTGATGACATGGCATCAAAGCCATCATCGTTATAACGAATGCCCGCGGTAATCTGAAAGTCGTCTGTGAAGTTTAGTGTACCTTGCAGGAATGGCGCCCAGGACGTACGTTCAACTGCAGTGTTTTCGGCATATGTCAGGTTAGGTGGCAGGGCCGCTGGATCGGTATCGACCGGCAAGATGTCGGTCAGGTCGTCAGGATCTGTACCGGCAAATTCGTTAACGTACTGGCGACTGTTTGAGTTCAGGTAAAAGCCACCGATTACCCAGTCAAACGTACCGCCCGGGGAAGAGGAAAGTGAAAATTCCTGCATCACGGTTTCGGCAGATGTTGCCCAGGTGGCGACGTGATCGTAGCCGTTAAACAGTTCAATGGTGCTGCGGTCAGCGTCGAACGACTGTGCGTGGTCCATGTTTTGATAACTGGTGATCGATTTGAAGGTCATGCCAGACAACTGCCAGCTGACAATGGCTGAGGCCACGTCCATGGTCATATCAAATTTGGCCGGGAAGTCCTGTGATACCACGCGCGGGTCGGGATTAGGATCGTCGATGGCTTTCAGGGCAGCACCGTTATTGTGGGCGTCGTAGTGCTGAGCAATAAAGGTGATGCTCAGATCGTCGCTGGGCTGCCATTTTGCAGAAATACGGCTGTTGTCGTTGTTGGCATCATCCAGTTCATAGCCACCAGGGATTCCGTTAGACACGGCATAACCATCATGGCTGGTGGTTTGTGCCACTGCGCGAATTGCAAGCTCATCGCCAACGGGCAGGTTTATCGCGGCCTGGCCCTGGTTGTAGTTGTAATTACCGAAGCTGGCCTGCACTTCGCCGAAGAACTCGTCCAGCACCGGCTTTTTACTGATCACATTTAATGTACCACCGGTAGATGCTGCACCAAACGCGGTTCCCTGTGGGCCGCGCTGCACCTCGATGTGCTCAACGTCTAAAAAGCCCATATTCAGGGCAATGTTGTTGGTAATATAGGCTCCGTCCATGTGGAACGACACACCGGGATGGCTGAAAAAATTCTCAGGGGTTTGTGAGCCAACACCGCGAATGCTCACCATGCGCTCGGAACCACCGCTTTTGTTAATTTGCAGGCCGGGCACGTAGCCGTTCAGGTCGGTGGCATCGGTAATGTTGGCCTGTTCCATCAGGTCGCTGTTGACCGCAGTTACCGACAACGCCGCTTCCTGCAGATTTACCTGGCGCTGGTCGACCGTAATGGTGACGGTTTCAATGTCTTCTGATGTGTCTGGATCGGCTGCTGGCTCGGCGGCATTGGCTGCGGGCAGCGAACAGAAAACGGAAAGTATTGCACTGTGGATCAGGGTCTTTCTAAAACGTAGTTCCTGCATGATGTTTCCTCAAAATTTGGTAATCTTGCCCCGCAGGGAGATGATTACTCTTGTTGAACAGAGTGCAGAAGCGACTGCTAAGGCGGTCGTATGAACTGACCTACTACAGGTAAGTCATGTCACATCAGCCGGTTGTTTTGTTATAGGAGTCCCATAAATACGCTGTGAGTCGTTAATGGATAACGCAAGCAATGACACACATATTTATTTCGTTTTCCTCGCCAATCTCTTCACTTGAATATCGGCAAACTTGCTTCGAAAATTCCGCAAATTGCTTAGGTTCAGTTTCATACTACTGCAGTTTTTTTGACGATAATTGTTTAAATCTGTATGACTTTTAGGGAATGAGCGTACCAGCGAGCAAACAGAAAATCTGCGAAATATTAATAAGTTGTTTAATTATTTACATCAAGAATACAATTGGGTGCGATTTGGTAGTATTGGACAGGAATAATTGCCCCTCAATCGCGCAATTGGATCAAAACGGTGCTGTTAAAATGTACAATTTTGGTGCGTCGTGCCAACGTTATTTAATTTATTTGTTTTAAATCAATATTATAGCAATGGTACGTTTTATGCTGAGTATTATGGCTAGTTGGTATACGGTATAAATCTTAACAAGGCGGCAGTGTAACAGACTGCCAACCACGCTGACGATGTAACTTAAAGAGCGCCATAAAACAAAATAACCGGCGTCGACGACAGTGTGATTTTACAGGCAAGGTAAATCCAGATTACGCGTAATCACTTCCATTAGGCCATATAGGCCAGCCTTCAGTTTTTTTGTTTAAAGCATTTTATCGGGTACGTACTGACTGGCCGTGTTCTTTAAACGTTGCATGCGAAGGAGGTGCAGTAATGAGCTCTTGGAAGGTATCTACCGATAATAGTCCAATGGTTGAACGCTCTAATGTTTGGCAACAAGCGATGCATAAAGTGTGTATGCCGCCCTGTCAATTTCAAACAGGTAACGCGAAGTTCCGGGGTAACATCAATACCATTGATACCCCCTTAGGCATCGAGTTTTCTATTTTGTCCGGATCGCCGATGGAGATCTCCGGGAAGTGCACAGAACAGCCATTTTCCTTTTGGTTGGCGTTGCTACTGGACGGTGATTTCTCGCTTAAGTACAAGGGAGCGCAGTATCCCGCACAGGTTAATTCAATTATTTACGCACCCACCGGGCTAGATATGACCCTGTCGGTGCATTCTGATTTCAAAATTCTGTACATGAAAGTGCCGGAAAATCTGATCCACAAACGGCTGTTGAATCTGAATCTACTCAACGTCGGCTACTTGCCATGTGAGTCTGGCCTTAACAAAGTGTTTGCGACCATGCTGGCGTCGTTGTGCGATAACATGGACGATCTGGAAAGTGCCGATTTGCGGCCCATTGAAATTGCGCTGTCGGAGTTTTTGATTAGCAACCTTATCCATCAAAGTGGCGTGTTGGATTTTGGCAGTACCGCCAAAATTGACCAGTTTAAGCGCGTTTGCAACATGATTGATGCCAACCTGGCTGATCCCGAGCTGTCGCTGAATATGGTGGCGGTGCAAAATCACGTGTCACAGCGGTATATACAAAAGCTGTTTGAATCCAGCGGTACCAGCTTTGTAAACTATGTTAGAGCCCGCCGCCTTGAACGCTGCCGTTATGAACTGGGGCATCCGGAGTACCGGCATTTGTCGGTGTCGGATATTTGTTTTCGCTGGGGGTTTAATGACGCCGGTCACTTTAGCCGGGTGTTTCGCAGTGAGTTTGATATTACGCCACGGGAATACCGACGTCAGCACAGCCAAAGTGCCGTAACCAGTTAGCAGAGCGCAAAAAAAGCCGCTTACAATAAGCGGCTTGGTTATACACTTAATGCTGGCTCGACGCTAGTCAACATGATACAGGACTATTACAAATCCAGCACCAGCTGTTTGGAAAACGCGCCGGAGCAGCACACCATAATTGTGTCGTTGCGGGCTTTTTCCGCGTCGCTGAGTACATCGTCGCGATGATCCGGCTCGCCCTCCAGCACCTTCACTTCGCAGCTACCGCAAATGCCTTCAGCGCAGGCATAGGGTACCATTATTTTCTCTGCTTTCAGGGCATCCAGAATGGTCTGTTCTTCACTGATATAGAGGGTTTTGCCGGAACGGGCCAGCACTATGGTGTACCCGCCATTCGCGACTTCTACGTCAGCGATAAACCGTTCGCTATGGCAATGGGGAGGCGGGTAGTTTTCACTGCTTCTGTCGAAAGCGTCCAGCAGGCGTGCCGGGCCGCAGCAATAAAAATGACTGCCTTTGGGGGCTTCTTCCATGACTTGCGCCACATCCATGCGGCTGGCAGAGGACTCACTGAAATAGCAGCTAACTTGTCCGTATCTGGCTTGCTTTGCCAAGGTATTGATAGCCTGGAGTAGAGGAGCCTGTTCAGTGCACTTTGCTGCGAAATGTAACGACCAGCTGCGCTGCTGGGCTTCCAATTGCAGCGCCATTGACAGTAACGGCGTAACGCCAATACCGCCGCCAATCAGCACCGTGTGTGCATCGGTATTCGCCAAGCCAAAATGATTGCGCGGTGCGCCAACGGTTAGCGTATCGCCCGCCTGTAGGTTGTCGTGTAACCTGCGTGAGCCGCCGCGACTGTTAGGGTCAAGGGCGACACCAATCACATACCGATGGGTTTCGCCCGGTGTGTTGCACAATGAATACTGGCGGATCAGGTCTGCGCTAATATGTACATCGATGTGCGCACCGGCTTCCACCGGCGGCAAGTGGGTTCCTGCAGCTGGACGCAGTTCGATGATGCGCGTGTTTTCGCCGTCGTATCGAATGGCGTGCACCAACAGTGAAAAAGTGGTTTGTTGCATACATTCACCGTCTTAGTATTACTGTGATTTGCGTTTCATTTGTTCCCATTGCGCCCGATAACGCGGCACCAGCCAGGTGTTGAACTGACGCTGCGCGCCTTCCTGCCAGGAATAACGACCGCGCGGGGCATAACGAGAGCGCAGACCTTTTTGTACGAGTTCATCAACATGGATGTCCTGGGCATTAATATCCAGCGCTCGCTCAACCACCATGTCCATTTTCTTGTCGAACTCCGGATCGTCCATAGCGCCTTTGGCGAACAAGACGCCTAGGTCCAGCTGGTGGCTTTCCGGGCCGTCAGCTCTGAGGATTAAGTAAATAACCGCATCACAGGTCAGTACCAGCGACAAGCTGGGCGGCAGATTGGCAAACGCCATGCGATTGCGCTCTTCGTCATTCAGTTTGGGGAATACCGGCATCAGGGCTTTCTGCGTTGGGTTAAAGCTGGCGTCTTTGTGCAGCGTGCCATTGGTGCGGTAAAATCCGGCTGTTTCTTCTGGCAGGAACTCCGGGAATTCGGCCAATTCCGACGGAATGTAATCGTGAAATTCACCCTGGTGCAGGCGGTTCGCGTGGTAGCCGTCGTTATTGTTTTCAAACATGACTTTCCAGCTGAACGGATATTGAATATCGCGATCCGGTGCCGGGCCTTCGGCACTGGCAATCTCGTAATTGGCCAATATCGGCTCAAGTGCAGTTAATCTGGGCGCTAATGGCTTGGCATCATCGTCGAAGTTAATGAAGATAAAACCATGCCATATTTCCAGCTTGAAGTTAGGCAGGCCTGACGTTTCCTTGTGAAAATTACAGGTCTTTTCCATGGCTGGCGCGTTAATTAAATCACCTTTTAAGTTGTATACCCAGTGGTGATAGGGACAGGTGAAAGTACGGGTATTTCCTGCGCCTTCGGCAACCAGCATAGCGCGGTGCTGACACACCGATGACATGGCTCGAATTTTACCGTCGCGATCATGAACGACAACAATTGGCTCGTTAACAACAGTAGTGGTGTAAAAGTCGCCCGGATTTGGTAGCCAGTCGACCCGGCCTACACACAGCCATTCGTGATCGAATAAGGCGCGCTTTTCGAAATCAAAAAAGCCGGCATCCGTATAGCACAGCGGTGGTAGCGTGTTGGCGTGTTCTATTTCAAGGATTGAGCTTTCTAAGCTGTCAAAAAATTCATCGTTCAAGAAAAACGGGCTCATAGCGGCTCCTGTACATAGTTGAGGTTCACACAAAGGCGGTTAGTACAGGCTCTGCTGACTTACTTTGTGTCAATCTGAATTAAATTCTATGTATTCGATGCTACGGGATTTGCCTCGGCGAAGATTGTGCATTTGCGTACAATTACTGGATTACCAACGTATGATTGCACAGAGCTTGTTATTTGTTGTCGCTGTTTTGGCCAGTGCATCAATGACTCTTCTGTTTCCTGAGTCACTGACTTATCACACCTTAAGGTATTCACCGTATGACAAAGGCTGTCCCTCGAAGTCAGAAAAAGCATACTCTATAGCGTCGGTAGGTTATGCAATGCGGATACTTCATTCAGGGTGCTTAGGCGGACCAGTATCCACTCAGCTATTTTATCTACCGTGCTTGCCGCGGTAGAACGAGTCAGGTCTGTCTGGCAATAGGCAAAGGTAAACGATGAGCCCTTACTCAATATACCTACTGACAGATCGGCAATATTTATTTGTAGGCGGCGGATCTTTTCGGGCAGTTTTGCGAGCGCTGAACTAGTCGGCACCGTAAATACCATTCAGCTCGTATGAATTCGGGCGGCGTTGGTTGGGGTGGCTGTTAGCTCTCGCCTCATCAACGTTTAATACCGCTCCAGCAACTGTAATAACCCCAGGTACCGGCCATTCTTTACACGTGATATTTGTGCGCGGCTTGTTTTTAGTTTTCCGCCGATGTCATGCTGGCTTAATCCAAGTCGCTTTCGCTCGTTTTTCAGCTGATTGCCGATTGACTCTTTGCTCATTTTTTGCACACAAAAAGTGTGCTGTATTGTCGTTTCTCAACAACCGGCAAGTCTTTTCTGACAATGAGTAATGACTTAAATAACGAGTAACTCTACCTGATACTGTAATCGTTAAGCATACACCTTCTGAGTTTTAACTATCGGAAAATCACTAAAACCAGCCCGCAACCTCGCTAAATCCGATATACTTCAGGCTGATATTTTAAGTGGAGTTTTGTAATGCGTGTATGTGGTGTAGAACTGGCGGGAAATGATGCCAACATTGCCCTGATGAATCTGGAAAATGGGCTGATTCAGCTTCCTGATTGCCGTACCCGTAAACTGAGCTTACAGAA
>CETX01145333.1_pt1 | contig 35725 bp, 34 predicted proteins | sample 356501 | NCBI WGS metagenome assembly CETX01 (sample SAMEA2623390, study PRJEB7988) | marine metagenome | biome: marine biome (ENVO:00000447); feature: mesopelagic zone (ENVO:00000213); material: "saline water (ENVO:00002010), including plankton (ENVO:xxxxxxxx)" | depth 450 m | reverse complement strand
AAGGTGCTCAGAAAAGAAATAAAGCGGATTTACTTCTTAAAGGGGCACGGTGAAAACAGCCTGACCAGTAGCGAGAATGTTGGCTACCTAGCAGTAAAAGAAGCCCTTGAGGAGGAGCACCATGAGGTCCAGGAACTGCTGCTAGTCGAATCGGATCGAGTTCCGGAAGACGCCTCAGTGGTAGTGGTTGCCGGTGCAAAAACAGCCCTGCTGCCACGTGAGATGGAAATGCTCAATGAGTATATCCGTGGCGGGGGTAAGGCGCTGTTCATGCTTGACCCCGGTGATGATCCCCAGTTGGGCCGGTATTTGAAGGCGTTCGGTTTCACTGTGGGTGAAGACATCATTATCGATCAACTCAGCCAGGTATTTGGCGGGAATTATTTGACCCCGGTTGTTTCCGAGTATTTTAAAAGGCACCCGGTTACGGCTGAATTTGATATAGCGACATTTTTCCCCATGGCACAGAGCGTATCCATCGAAGAGGATAAAACCACAGGCAGTCTCAATCTTGCGAAAACCAGTGAGAACAGCTGGGCAAAACGATCGGGAGTTCTGGATGAGAATAGTCTCGACTTTGATGATAAGACAGGTGTTGCCGGTCCGCTAAATGTCATTTCTGTAACCTCCATCCCCCTTGAACAGGATCAGTCTGAAAAGATGCAGCAGACCCCAGGCCAGGATAACCCTGACACGAAGCAGTGGGGAAAGATTGTTGTAGTGGGAGATTCGAACTTTGTCAGTAATGCTTATATCCAGATGGCGGGTAACCGGGATCTATTTCTAAACATGGTGGATTGGCTTGTAGAAGAACACCTGTTGATCTCAATTAGAAAGAAGGCGCCGGGTCTGTCTCCTGTTACGCTGACAGCTGTGGAGGGCAGGATGGTCTTCTGGGTTTGCGTCATCATTCTCCCGTCACTGGTGATGATTCTCGGCTTTGCAGTCATCGCCCGTATCAGGTCACTTGGTTGAACTCCGCAAGGAAGACCCTGTTCTGGCTCGTCGCTCTGCTGCTGGTAGCCGGAGGATTTTATTTCTTTGACCAGCGGGTCGCGGAAAAGGAGCAGGTCCTGGAGGAAAGTCTCAAGCTTTTTCCCTTCACGGTTGAGGCGGTGGATGAGTTCTCGATAACCAGTGAGCAGGATGGCCTGAGAGTTGCGGTCAATCGTCGAGATGGGCAGTGGTGGCTGAAGACACCCGTCGTAGCGCAGGGAGACCAGGCGAGAATCGAATCGATTTTGAGCAATATCGTGCTGGCACGAAAGGACCGCACACTTTTCGATCAGGCGGATGCGGCCAAACTACAAGAACTGGGTCTTGAAAACCCAGACCTCGAGATGAGCTTCCTCGTATCCGGAGAAGAGACCAGGATTCTTTTTGGTAGTGCAGGGCCCACTCATAACGTCTCATACGCAATGTTTTCAGGTGATCCAAGGGTTTATCGCATTCACTCGGACGTCAGGGCTGAAGCAGATAAAGGCGTTTATGAACTGCGTGACAAGTCACTTCTTGCATTTGATCCCGTGAAGCTAAAGAGGTTTGAGATGGATCGGCGCGGTCAACCCAGGGTGGTTGTGGAGCACGATGAAGGGCGCTGGCACCTTCTTGAGCCAGGCAGGGCTCAAGCTTCGCAGGAAAACGTGCTGGAAGGCTTATTTATGATCAAGGATGCCGAGATAGAGCACTTTCTTGGTATTGCGTCTGGTGAACAAGAAAGCTTCGATCGAAAAAGCTACGGCCTCTCATCGCCTAGAGTTCGAATATCCATTGTCGATGAGCAGAGAAAAGAGCCGTATATACTTATTATCGGTGATAAGGACAGGGTCAGGCGGGGGTACTTTGCGGTCACCAACAGTAGCGAAGAGATTATCGTGATTGCCGAAGATCTGGTCAATTATTTGCTCTCGGTCAAAGACAACTGGCGGGAATCCCAAGCATAATTGGCCATGCAATATTTTCCCCGTCAGCTCTTATATCTCCTGCTGGTAAGCTTGATGCTTGTGGCTTGCAGTAAGGAAGAAGTGCAAGAAGAAGGTCTGGAACAAGAGCCTATTATTGTTGTTGCCGGTGAATCAATAGTCATTAATGCAATGCCAGGCGAACAGTTTGTTGAAGAGGAACGGCAACTGCTGATCGGGGTCGTCGGTCCTGAAACTGGCGCCGAGGCGAACTTTGGTATGGCAGTAGTCCAAGGCGCGAAACTTGCGGTTCAACAATTAAATGAAGCTGGTGGTATTAGTGGGCAGGATCTTCGGCTGCTTCACTATGATAATCAGTCAGATGCTGATAAAACAATGGGAATTGTGCAATATCTGATTGATCAGAGGGCAATGGCAATTATCACCGCACCGACTGGCTGGGCGACCTTTGGCCCTACTCATCTCAGTGATGAAAGTAATACGATTTTGATCTCCGTTGGTTCGAGAAGACGGATTGCCAGGAGCGGGGACTATATTTTTCAGTTATCCCTCAGTGATGAAGTTGCCACTGACTATATGATCGGATATAGCGTTCACGAAATGGGGTTCAAGCGCTTCGCACTGGTTACCGTTTCGGATTACGACTATTCACTGGATATAAGTGCACTATTCAAGAAAGCTGCTACCAGGAAGGGGGCCGAAATCGGCCTGGAAGTTGATACCTACGATACCTTTACCGGTCAGCATAATGTGCAACAGACAATCGCTGAAATAGTGGGTGAAGCAAAGTCCCTGGATGCAGTAATCTTTACTGGTGGTATCAGTGAGGCGGCAAGTCTGGTCAGGGGTTTAAGTGAAAGGCAGGTCAAACTGCCACTTCTAGCGGGAGAGGATCTGTTTTCAGATGAGTTCCTGCAATTGGCAGGGCCTGCAGCAGCAGGCTCGCTGGTGTACGCGACTTACCCCAATCGGAAACTACCCCAGACGGCGGAGTTCATCTCAGCTTTTCAGCGGGAGAACGCCAGTGTGCCCGATCGGTTTGCTGCGCTTGCGTATGATGCAACCACGTTGGTTGCCGACACCATGATCGAAACAGGGTCAAGACATAGTTCTGTCGTTAGGAAAGTAATGCTTGGTTCAAAGATGATGAATGGCGTAACGGGTGCCTCAGAATTTTCTAATCAAGGTGCCTCCATCAAGGTTCCACTAATTTACAAGGTGATCAAATCAGAGGGCAGTGAAAAATTTGCTCTGCAGCTGTGATCTTCTTCAGGTCTCGGAATTTCAACTAATTAGCAGTACATTATGAAACGTTATCATCAACGGCATTACTTTGGCGGGGTCGCCTTGGTTCTTTTAGTGCTCCAGGTCTTGACCGGGATATTTTTAACCATGTTTTATGAGCCAAGCCTAGAGCATGCCTATGGGAGCGTTCAGTCTCTTTACCAGGACCTGTTTACCCACGGATGGGTCCGTGATTCACATCGCTGGCTGGCCTTTTTTATCATTACGGTCAGCATCATTCATTTCATCAGAAGCCTGTTGAGAAAGGATTTTATGAGGCCGAGGAAAAAGGTCTCCTGGTTGACGGGAATGTTGTCGATCCTGGCTATCTTCATCATTATGGTCACCGGCTTCATATTGCCCTGGGAATGGAAAGGGTACTGGTTTATGGAAATGGTGCCCAATATGGCGGGAGAATTGCCTCTCGTTGGTGAAGCACTAAAGAACTGGTTGCTTGCCTTCTTTACCCTTGGTCGAGCCTATGTTGTACACATTCTCATATTCCCAATTATCGTAGTCATCCTGATTGATATTCATGTTCTCGGCACCCTCAGGGCTCGAAAGGGCGGTATCTCGCGCTACCTGATGCTTCATGGTTTGATTACCCTGCCAATCGTCCTTGCCATCACCGTATTGGCGGTCGGTGTTCCGATGCCCACCGAAGACCCGGATGTTATTCCGTTACCTCTTGAGGGTCGATTTATCCCTACCGCTGAATGGTATGCCCTGTTCTTTTGGGCTCCCTTTATGTTCTTTGAAAACTGGATAGCAACAACGCTGGGACTATATCTGCCCCTCGTACTGTTCCTCGTTCTAGCAATTGTGCCTTTTCTGGTGAAACGCAGACCCACAGCTGGGCGAAATATTTCCAGACCATCAATGATCCCGAAAAAACTCGTGGTATTTACGGCGGTTACTTTAACGGCTGGTGCATTGTTTGGATCGATCTTTGCAGTTTCTTATCGGTCACCAACACTGGGCTGCAACTCCTGTCATAACATCTATATGGGTAGACGGATGGGCATTCCCCCGGATGATTTCAAGGACAGGAAGAAATTGCCGCTACTGGATGACAATCAATGGATGGTGGAGCACTGGTTTGAACCCCAGCAGACCTGGTAGTCGCTGAAGGCTAGCGTTCCCAGTGTTCTTCCGGTAAAGGAATCGGGCCGTAGTGGGTTTCCTCGGCTGCATAGACTTCCAGCGAACTGACCAGAGCGCGCCAGAGTGTTCCTGTTGGCTCTTGTGCATTGACGGGAATGCCGGCGGCAACGACCAGCTCATCCATTAGTGTTATTAACTGATCTCGGTCAATCTCCTGTGCTTCAATCGTATCGTCAATTGATAAATCAAGAACTTCAGCAAGCCTATTTCGTGTGCTTGACCAGTGGGCTTCACCTTCGGCATCAGTCTCAGTCAGATCGTTCAATGCATCTCGTACCGCAGTCAGTTTGTCTCTGATTGCATGGTTACCGGCACGCACAGTCTGCAAGGGTTCGACCCATCCAGCCGCCAGCCACTCGAGGGTCAGGGCAATCTGACCAGCCTGGCCGCGTGCGAAACCACTCTCCAATTCAGGAATTACATGTTCTTCCAGGCTTGCTTTCAATGTTCTAAGAGCTGCAGGTACTGTTGGTTTCATTGTGCTGGCCCTCCGACGATTCCGCCAAGCATAGCAACGGATTGTACATGAGCGCCGCTAGCGAGGCTAAGACTCCTGGCATCCCTTGAGCGACCCTGCATGGCGCCTTGAATGCCTGCCAGTGAGACGATGACATTGATTTGCGTAATCTTGAGCAATGTGAAGTAGCTCACCAGTTCCTCATCTATTTTTATACCACTGGCCTCCTCATAGTGACGTGCCTGATCGCCATGTAAACCTGCCCAGCCAGATAGAAATCGCGCAAACGCCACGTCTTCCATGGGATGACCGATTAATCCCATTTCAAAATCAAGCAGCGAGACAATCTTTCCATCTTTCCAGAAGAAATTATCGAATCTATAGTCGCCAAAGACCAGTCGAGCCTCAGTATCTGGAATTATCGGTCTGTTTGCGCGCAGCCATTGGAACAGTGCTCTTAAGGCTGGTGTTGGCGGCAGTTCCATTGATGCTACTTTCTCTTCCATCCAGGTAATTTCACGTTCTACAGGATCCTTCCCGGAGGCATCATGAGGGGGGAGGAAATCCGCAAGCGAACCCGCCTGCCAGTCGAGAGCGTGTATTCGGGCCAGCATTTCAGCGAATTCATTGCCGTATTTGGCTTTCTCGGATGGATCTTCAAACCTGGGATCATCCAGGGAAGGTATCTCAGCTTCGACCCATTCCATGGCGTAGAAGGGTCGGCCCAGGGTCGCTTCATCCATTTCCAGCCAAACAGGTTGAGGAACCGGTAGCCCGGAATCCTTGTAAAACTGCAGCAGGCGAAATTCGACAGATGGATCATGAGGCTCCAAAATGCCCCCCTTGGGAGCAACCTTAAAGACCCAGGCATCTGATTCCGGCTCGCCATTTTCCTGCCAATTGGCACGAATACCAAACAGATCCCATGAGCGCCCCCCCATCATCCTGGTGATGACGACGGAAATTTCTTCAGCATCCGGTATCTGACGCTCCAGATATCGGATTATGGTTTCGTTAAATTCTCGATTTCTTACCAGGTTCTCCACTAACTGCTCCTCATAGTTCAATTCACTCGCGTTTGCTGCGAGCGATTTGCTGACTGGGTGAGTATACACTGAATAACGGCGGGTCGATTCGCCCTGATCCTTCAATATAAACGAAACCCGCAGTGCGCAAAACCAGGGGAAGTTGCCCCTATTCTGAAGCCTTTCCCTGGTTCTTTTTGTGCCACAGACCAACGGTTACAAGTAACAGGCCGAACAGGGTTAGTAGCAGGTAGAACGGATCAATGGCCGTATCGGTTAATAACGAGAGGAAAATGTTGAATAGGGCAAGGAGCGTAATGACGGCGCCCAGAACCAGTGACCTGAACCCCTTGTTTTTATTTACCTGCGCCTTCATGAAATGTCCGGGCTAAACTAGCAGGCCGAGAAAGAATGCCTTGTAGTAAACCATGACACCGGTAATGTTCATCAGCGCCAGTACGCCCAGGACTGCCGCGCTGAAATTTCTCAGCAGTGGTTTATAGATGGCGGGCATAGGGCGAACGATCATGATTAGGGCCAGCCCTACGACAGAAAAAGATAGTCCCATGCCGAGGCCATAAATCAGGGCGAGGCGCGCGCCTTGCCCTGCTGTTTCTGATGCCACCGACATTTGCAGAATCTTCGCGTAGGTTGGCGTTACACAGGGTGAGTAGATCAGGGCGAAGGAGATACCAAGTAATAGCGGACCAAGTCCAAGCACTATCGGCCACAATAGGTGATTCATGTCCCGCAATCGTGCTGCGAGAACGAAGTGAAGGCTGATTATGCCTATAAAGATACCGGCAGCAATTCTTAGATTGTTGATGTTGGACATGAGCAGTCGACCCGCGCTTATTCCCCTTGCACTCAGCAGCGCGTAGATAATGCTAAATCCGATCATATAGAGTGCCGGAGGGAGCAGTAATCGCACCCCTGGATTTATTCTCGAATCCTCATCCGTGGTCAGGTAGAGTCCCAGAATATAGACCATAAAGAAGGGGCTGATCTGGAGGATGCAGATCTGCCAAATGGAAAAAAAGGAAGAAAACCCGCCCCACAGTGCAGTCGTCCACTCCACTATAGGATTTCCTCAACCCAGGTGAATACGTCGCTTTCCATATCCTTGATATTGCCATAGTAAATTCGCCGCAGTGTGCCGCTCTTGTCAACTAACACGGTGGTTGGTGGTGAATTGATACCATAGCTGCGAGCAATCTTGTTGCCCTCGTCATATCCAGCGGGAAAAGGCAGGTCATAATCAAGAACAAACTGCCTGAATTTGTTCTCGGGGTCCTGAATTCCAACCATCAGAAAGTCAATATCCTGATCCTTAAACTGCGTGTGCATTCTTTTAAGCAGTGGAATCGATTCATTGGAGCAGGGGCACCAGGAAGACATGAAGGTGATTGCTTTGGCATTTCCCGATTGGCCATCGAGTTTCATAGTCTGACCATCGGTGAGTTGAAGAGTGAAGGGAGGAGCCTGCTGGCCAATACTTGCCTGCATTTCTATACTTTCTTCACAACCTGCAAGAATAGTGAGTGAAATTAAGAGGATCGTAATTGATTGAATCCTCATAGGATTTATGTGCTGCCCCCGGATTCAAGCATCTTGTCTATTTCATGCTGCATCAGTCTCTCGGTAACCGCACCTGGGTGAAGGTAACTGATCAGGCCTTCTCTATTGATAAAATAACTTGTTGGCATGCCATAGACACCGAAGGCATCTTTGATCTCTCCCGTATCATCCAGTCCCGCAGGGAAGGTGAGTCCGTAGCGCTCTATGAATTCCCGTGCCTTGGATTCAGTGTCGTTTACCGCTACGCCGACAAAGGAGACACCTTTGCTCTGGTAGTCCTGATAGACCTTGTCCAACACCGGGCTCTCAGCGCCGCAAGGTACACACCAGGATGCGAAGAAGTTGACTACGACAGGTTTACCCTTGTAATTGCTCAGTTTGAAATTGCCACCCTCCAATAGGTGCAGGTCAAAATCAGGAGCCGCTTCAAGCGGCTCATTACCGGCAACAGACGATGCATCTTCACTGCATCCGCTGGCTGTTAGCAGCAGAAGCAAGAGTGGAAAAATGTAAAAAGTGAGTTTCGCGCTATACATCTGTTTGATCCTTGGTTGCTGGATTGAATTTCGGGATTGGCAGATCCCATAGAAAATGTTTCTTCCTCATACCGGGCAGGTTGATCTCAACCTCGATGACAGCAATGTCATCTGTATTTATTGGTGGAAAAGTGAGTAGACCCTGTCGATGATGTTCTTGTCCATCGTCATAAATGACCTGCCAGTCACTTGCTTGTAACTCTATACCTTTACCATCTCTGAGAGTGGCCATATCCGCTAGATTCCATAGAGGCACGGTTCCCTGGTGGGTATTGATATAGAGGACAAAACGTGGCCCGAAGGCATGTCCCGTAGGTGAACCCACATCGCTGGCTCTTCCTGCCACCAGGTAGGGCATCAACGCTGAGTGCACAAGGGGAATATAAATAAGATCCAGGTAGATATCATCTTCTCCAAAGTCGGATTTCCACAGGTGCTTTTTCATAAAAGCCATTGTGTCTTCCGGCAGGATCGTTGGCACGTTGCTAAGAAAGTTTCGCTGCAGGTACCGGGTAACACTCCTGGCTTCCGGGGGGCTCATATCGGCACGGTCTGGTACATTCATTCTGGCCACGATCCACTCCCATTCGACCGCTGTTCGGGGTGTACTTTCGATCACATCGGTACTGTGACATTTTCGGGTACAGGTTGCTTGATAGAGCATCTGCTCTTCATGCTCCGTGAGATTGTCAATCAGTGCATGCCTGTACAGGAAGAGATTGCCTGTTGTGGAGATGTAGTGAAGCCTTCCCCTTGATCCTGGCTCGACCAGAACGAACACGCCAGCGGTCGCTGCGAGAGCAACAATGGAGAGAAATATGCACACAGTGATCGTAAGTGGCCTCAACCGTCCTCTCCGCCGGAGAAGTTCCTTAGGGCAGGGAGAAAACGCCCTACGCCAAGATAAATCCCAGTGAACAGAATGGCGATCCAGGTACTGATACCCGACCACAACATAACCCAGTCCAGGGTGCCAAAACTTCTCGTGTACTGGTAAATTTTTCCCTCAAGCTTCTGCCGGGTCGTCAGCCTGGCACTATCGCCATGGGTGGAGATAAAGTAATCCATTATTTCCTGCTTGGTCATACCCTTATTGATGAGTTCTCCAATCTCGTTTTTCCAGGTAAGACCACAGGACATATTGCAATCCTGAAGGATCAGGGGGCACTGGCAAGGGCATGCAAGATCTTCAGCTACCTCGGCAACGGTCAGTGCTTCAACATTGCCAGCCGCGAGCAGGCAAAGGAGGGCAGTCAGTAATTCGCGAATACGACTGCTCATGTCTTGCTGATCTCGTTAGTGCGGCCGCCCGGGATTTCTTGTTGGGCAGTAACCTGCCGCGGGAAAATTCTTTCCCGGAAGAGCCATATCAATAGTAATCCGACACCAGCAACACCGCTCCCGAACATAACGTATACGAACACTCTGAAATTCCTTTGCGTCTCGTAGGGTGAACTAAATACCTTCGGACCGGTCATCCTTGAATACTTGATATCGATGGATGGTTTTCTGTCCTGTTTGAGGTATTCAATGTTGAACAGGTGTTCGCGTCCAGGGGCGATATCATCATAGGCATAGTAAAAGTGATTTGCGTTACTGATAATTTTCGCCTGGCCGCCAGCCGGTGAGAGATGAAACTCGGTAGATCTCAATGGCTGCTGAATATCGACTTCAAGCTTATCGATTGAGTGATTCGATTTGATACGGTAGCTGAATGCCCGCTTTTCGATGGCGGCGTCGAATGGTGTGAAGTGGAAACTGAGATAGAAGTTCGGGTAGGGGAGATAGACCTGAACTTCATCGAATTCTGATGATTCTTTGACCGTATAAAGTTGACAGAAGTGTTTGCCCTCATGGGACAGGCTGCATGCATCGTTGACGATCGATCCCTTGGGTATCAGGAAGCTGGTCTTGATTGGAAACCTGGTTGCATCTTCGAACCTGCCCTCATAGATCGCCAGGACACCTGGATCATCATATTCAGACCAGATAGAGACCTGCATCCTGCCGATGGAAAGATCACCGGCAGCTACGGGGCTAAATGATGACACAAGGAGTAGCAGCAGGACCGCCGGATTCCTGGTGGTTGATTTTATATGCATTTGTCAATTATACCGTGTTTTTGTGCTTTACCATGGGTAGCAGTTCCATTCTTCGGTCTTAAGCTACCAAAAATGGTATAGCCCGTTTGGAAGAAAGCCTGTAGCATAATCTATCTGGGAGGTGATTCGTTATGATTTACCTGGCGCTGGGTCGGATTTGCCACGATTGCACGAGTACCATTATAAAGTACTTGGTCAGTATTCTTATAGTCTTCCTGCAGGCAAGTATCTGGGCTGAAGATCTTGACTATGAACCGGTTCTCCCCATGGGATTGGATGTTAGTGAGTACATTGTGCCCAATGACAACCCCATGACTGATAGCAAGGTTGAGATAGGGCGTTTGTTATTTTTTGACACCAGGCTTTCCCTCGATGGGACCGTTTCCTGCGCCTTTTGTCACTCTCCGCGGTTTGCCTTTACTGATGGCTTGAAAGTATCGAAGGGAATCAAGTCGCAATCGGGAAACAGGAGCGCCCCCACGATAGTAAACAGGGCATTTTCTGATGCCCAATTCTGGGATGGGCGTGCTGAATCCCTGGAGGCGCAGGTAACTGGTCCGATGACGAATCCTATTGAAATGGGAATGCCGAGTCTCGAATATGTAACAGAGGTCGTAGCTGGTATTCGAGGTTACAGGGTGTTGTTTAAGAAAGTCTTCGACCGGGAGGTGAATATCGAAGACATCGCCCGGGCAATGGCCAGTTTCGAACGTACTATCCTGTCGGGCAATGCGCCCTATGACCGGTTCCAGGCTGGTGACACGGATGCCATTTCTGAGTCAGCGAAGCGCGGATTGAAGCTGTTCGAGGATAAGGCAAGATGCAACCAATGTCATTCAGGTCCAAACTTTACCGACGAGAAATACCATAACGTTGGTGTCGACTGGGATGGAAACACGGTCGATCTCGGACGCTATCTGGTTACAGGTCAAGCCGCTGACATTGGCGCCTTTAAGACCCCTACTTTGAGGGAGATAGATCTCACCGGCCCATACATGCACGATGGTTCCCTGGCGACCCTTGAGGAAACCATCGAGTTTTATGACAAGGGTGGAAATCGTAATCCCTTTCTGGATGTGGAGATGGCGCGCCCAACCCGATCTTTGGATATGATGCTGGCAATGTTTGAGGATAAGACCAATACTAGTACTGAGTTAACGCCGGACGAGGAGCTGGCAAAATTGAACCTGACCAGCCAGGATAAGGTTGACCTGGTTAACTTCCTGAAGGCACTAGGTGGCGAGGGATGGCAGCATATAGAGCCACCGGACTCTTTCCCAGAATAGTGAACGCTAACAAAATCAATGAGGTGAGAATGGATTTTCAGATAAGACAGGTTTGTTTACCCCGTACATGGGTCGTTTTGTTGTTGATCATGGTTTACGCGGGTGAAAATATTGCGGTAGCTAAAGAACGTCAATTATCTGAAAGGTATGCAATGGAGGTTGACTCTACGGCCAGGGAGCGTTTGGGGGATTCGACCTACACGGCAATCATGTCATTTTTCCATGATGCAGAGGTCGCGATCGAAAACCAGAGTATTGATGACCTGATGACCCTCTATTCTGATAACTATACTGATGGGTCGCATGACAAGGAGTCAGCAAGAGAAATATGGACCAGAATATTCTCAACATTTGAATTCATGGCTACTCACCACAACATGAAACTTATTAGTGTCACCAATAACAAAAATGTTGTCGTTTTCCGCTGCAGTGGACTGCTGCTCGGGGCACCGAATGTGGAGAAGGGCGTCATCACCATCGATAACTGGAACAAGCAGGACCATGTGCTCACCCTGGAGGATGGAAACTGGAGGCTGCTGGGAACCTATGGCCAGGAACGCAAGCGATTATGGTTTGATAAGCCCATGCATCCGCTGTTCTAGCAGGATTAAGACCCGCGACACTCAAGAAGTGCAGGAAAGCACTTTTGCAGCAGCCTGTTATACCTGCACACTGGAGCCAAGTGCAATTCGATAGAAAACCGGCACAGTAATAAGTGTGAGTATCGTGGCAAAGGCCAGTCCTCCCATGATGCAAACGGCCATTTCCATGAAAAAAGGGTCTGCCAGCAGTGGCGACATGCCGGCGATGGTAGTACCAGCGGCCAGCATGACGGGGCGCAGTCGACTGACGCTGGCTTCGGCAATCACCTCGAGACTTCGTGCGCCTTCGGCGAGTTTCTTGTCTATTTCATCTACCAGCACGATGCAGTTTTTGATCAGCATTCCAGTGAGACTCAGCAGGCCGAGAAAAGAAGGAAAGGTAAAGGCCATATCTGTTGCCAGGAGGCTGAGAACAACGCCACAGACCACCATGGGAACCGTTAGCCAGATGACAATCGTCTGTCTCCAACGACCGAACATGAGCAGGGTGATTAGAAACATGGTGCTAAAAGTTATTGGCACTTTTAGCAGCAGCAGCCGCTCAGCATCTTTGCTGCCTTCGTGCTCACCCCCCCATTCGTAGTGATAACCCAATGGCAGCGTCATCGCTTCCACCTCCGGCTGGACTTTTTTGAACATCTTTTGGAAGTTGTGCCCAATTGGTTCGTTGGCCTGGGCGGTGATGGTGCGTATTCGGTCGCGGCGCAAAATAATGCCATTCTCCGGTCTGACATCAAAGGATGATACAACTTGAGACATGGGAATATGTGTGCCCTCTGTCGGACTCCAGACCAGGCGGTCCGGCAACGTTTGAACATCAACACGCTCATGTTCGGGTGCTCGGGCTATGATGGGAAATAGCTGGTCTGCATCGCGGAAAAGACCGATGGGTACTCCCTGGGTTGCAAATGCCAGCGTATTGTAGACATCGACACGAGAGATACCCGCCATGCGAGCCCTGTCCTCGTTGAACCGTGGTGTGATTTTTAACTCAGGCTGCCGCCAATTGTTTTTGCGATTGATGAGGTCATGCTGTAGATATAACTGCAGAACCTGGTCTGACAATTCCCTGAGTACTGCCGGATCCTGCCCTGAAAAACGAACCTCAAATTTCGATTTGCCACTGGGTGAGAACTCTGTTCGGTAGATATGAATTTCTGCATCCAACGCCAACTCGTTGATGCGCGAACGCAAACTTGCCATATTGTCGCTGATTCGAGTTGCATCTTTGACCCTAATAATGAGTTGGGCCATCGCTGGATTTGGTTGTTCCGGACGTAAGGTAGCCATAAAACGACTCATTCCCCTGCCAACGAATGTCGTGATATCAATGACCTCCGGGTCTTCCCTGACAAGGTCTTCGATAGTCTTGACCTTCTTTGAAGTGGCAAGAATATCCGTACCCTGCGGCAGGTAGAAATCAACGTAGAACAGCGGGGCATTGGTGCCTGGGAAAAAGCCCTGCTTCACAAAACCGAATCCCCACAGACAGGTTCCTGTTATTGCCAGGATTACCAGGGTGCTGAAAAACCAGCGGCGCAGGCCAAAACGGACCAAGGCTCTATAGGGTGCGTATCCCCACCCCGAATATAATTTGGTTGCGGTTGATTGTGGCGTGGTTTTAAGCAGGTAACTGCCTATTAGTGGCACAACTGAAATGGCCAGTGCCCAGCTCAGCAGCAGCGATATAGCAACCACCTGAAACAGGGCCCGGAGAAAATAGCCGGATTTGTCATCTGACAGGCTAATTGGAGCGAATGCAAGCAGGCCGATAACGGTAGCACCGAGTAGTGGGAATTGCGTTCTGCGAACCGAGTGGGTAGCTGCTAACGCTGGAGACTGGCCCTGGTGCACACCTACAACCATTCCTTCAGTGACCACAATGGCGTTGTCCACCAGCATGCCCATGGCGATCATAAGCGCGCCAAGAGAAATCCTATGCAGCTCAATGCCAAGCAGGGACATAATACCGATAGATCCTAGGACAGTGAGCAGTAACACGCTGCCGACCACAGTCCCGGCCCGCCAGCCCATAAAGAGGCAGAGTGCGCCGATTACGGTTGCAACAGAAAGTACAAGATTGCGAAAGAAGGTGTTGATGGCTGATCTGACCACCTGATGTTGACGATATGTGGGAATGATCTCTACACCGAGGGGTAACTCACCAAGCAGTTCCTTGATACGCTGATCCACATCATCGCCCACATCCACAACGTTTAGTCCTTCAGTAGCAGATATTCCGATCGTAAACACCTGTTCGCCGTTGTGACGGACGATATTGGGCGGTACCTCTACAGGACCGCGCATAACATCTGCGATATCGGACAGGTACACTATTTCGGTGGATCCCGGGCGGCCTATACGCATTCGCTGCAACGCTTCTACGCTGTTGAATGCAAGCTCGGGTGCGACCCTCAGTCGGCGATCCCCATAGGCCACAGATCCTGCCTTGATGACCCGATTCTCGGAACCAATGGCATTGAACACGGCCTCGAGCGGAAGACCCAGTCGCGCCATACGCTGGTGGTCGAGCTCCACATGTATGGCTTCCAGCGGCTCACCGGAGGTGGCAACCTTGGCAACACCCGGTACCAGGCTAAGCTGTTTTGACAAGAGGCTGGATATATCATGGATCTCGGTCACTGTATAACCAGGAGTGGCAACCGCATAGAGAAATCCATAGACGTCGCCATAGTCGTCTTCGACATAGGGTGTGCCGGCACCAGGTGGTAAACGTTGGGCCGCTTCACCAACTCGGCGCCTTAATTCATCCCAGATCTGCTGGGCTTCTTCTCCGCTGATTGTCTCGAACAGTTCGACCATCACCTCTGATCGACCAGGAACTGATTTCGATTCTAGCAGGTCGATGTAGGGGAGTTCCTGCATTGAGGATTCGATCAGATCGGTTACCTCCTGTTCTACTTCCAAAGCAGAGGATCCTGGATAGGAAGTAATGACAAAAGCTGTTTTGATGGGAAAGATCGGATCTTCCAATCGACCGATAGTTTCAATACCCCAGATGCCCCCTAACAGGCAAGCCACAACGAACAGCCATGGATACAGCGGGTGCTTGATTGATATGGATGCGATGTCCGGCATAGGCAGGGTGCTCTTGTCCCGGCTAGAGTTTAACGCTGGGTTTGCCGAGTATGCGCACGCGCATGCCTCTTTGCAGGTGCGATGCGCCGCTGGCGACAATGTGATCACCGTCTTCAAGACCCGTGAGTACGGTTATACCCTCACCATCAGCTGGACCAATTGTAACCGGGCGACGTTCAACAAGTTGAGATGCAGGGTCGTATAACCAGACATAGAAATGGCTGTCTTCATCCGTAACCAGAGCTGATGTCGGAATTTTGATTTGCTGTTTGTTATCCGTTGGTACCTTTAACTCAACATGTACGGTGGCGGTCATACCGGGCAGAATGTTCCAGGCTTCGGGCCTATCCATCACAAAGGTCACCCTGTAGGTTTGCGCTACAGATTCGGCTTCACCAGTATTTTCACGGAAGGTCAGGTTAAACCGCTCTTTTGGCAAGAATGCGAAGCGGGCCTGTAGTCCCAATACTCGTTCAGCTGTGACGGTAGCGAACAGGTTTTCAGGAATACTTGTTACCACGAACAGTTCGTGTAGGTCCGTCAGACGAACAATTGGCTCGCTACTTCTGATATTGACATGATTGTCGGTAAAGCGTCTGGCAACGTAGGCGTCGAACGGAGCGTATAGTTTGGTATCGGCGAAATCTTCCCTGGCCTGAGCCAGGGCTACACTTCTGAGTTCATAGACAGACTGGGCATCATCGACAAGAGATTGTGAGATACCACGGCTGGTCAGCAATTTTCGCTTGCGGGTCAGGTCCTGGTTGGCAAGCTTCAATTGTACTTCGGCTTCGCGCATGCGCAGCACATAGTCCGTTGGATTGAGCGCCGCGATCAGGTCGCCAGTTGCTATAGTCTGCCCCTCAAGAACGGGCAACTCCTTAAGCGGGCCAGATACTTCAAATGACATGTCTACAGTTTGTGCAGCCTCAATGCGGCCCACGAACTGGTGTTTGATTGTTGCCTGATTCTTGGTGACGATGAAGATGCGAGCGGGGCGGACTGACTGATCTGCAGGCTCCATCACTTCCCGGGGTTCACAGCCCATGAGTATCATCAATGCCACCAGAATGAGTGTACTGCGATTCATGAGGCACCCGTTTTTGCAAGGTTCAGCATGCGCTCATGCAGGTCCCCGCGTTCGTCATCAGTTAGCGGCAGCAGGTCCAGCATGTCGAGGAAACGAAGACCCTCGGCTGCGAGCAACAGTATGGTACTCAGATCCTGGTCCTCAGCTTCGCTGCGAACATCGGAGAAGGTTCTCTGCACGAACTTCCTGGCAGGATCAAGCAGGTTCGGGTTCTCAGCAGCATTGGCTAGCAGGGCCAATGCCATGGAACGCTGATTCGAAGTCTGATCCTGCTCGGCCAAAATCCATGCCTTGATTACTGGGCCATCCTGCTGTTCCCGGTGACGGGTCACGCGGTCCTCAAAATCTGTGAGCAGGCTATTCAGCATGCCTTCGAGCAGCAGGTGCTTGCTTGGGAAGTGGTACAGCACTCCACCCTTTGACATACCAGCTTCTGCAGCAACCGCATCTATAGTCAGGTGGCCTGCACCCACCTTCGCCACAATCGCTGAAGCCGCGTCAAGCAGCCGCGCTTTACTGTCGGGTCGTTTATTCATCTTGAGAATACTATACCGTCTGGACGGTATAGTAAAATCAGGAATTACTTGAATCGAGCTCCTGCGCTTGAATGGCGGCGCTTTCCCCCGCTATTCTGCCGAACACAATGGCATTGGTTATGGAGTTACCGCCGCCTATATAGCGCTCTCCAAGGACACCGCCGGTGGTTTCACCGGCCGCAAACAGCCCTTCGATAGCCATACCGTTGCTGTCAATTGCCTGGGCTCGCTTATCAATTCGCACGCCGGTCGATGTGAGACACACTATCGCCGGGCGAATCTCGACTGCGTAGAAGGGCGGCGTACGGACAGGTTTCATTTCACTGGCGGTCTTAAAGAACATGCTGTCACTGCCCGAATCGCAATCTGCATTGTATTTGTCGACTGTGGACTGCAGTGCACCGGGTTTTATGCCAGCTTTTTCCGCCAGCTGAAGCAGGCTGTCTGCAGTGATAATTTTGCCGGCCCTGGTTTGTTCCTCAAGGACGTTACTGACCCAGTTAGGTGAGACCATGCCGGAGGCGAATAGGTCTGCGTAGAGGGGGTCGGGCTTTGCCTCCATCCGCGTAACCTCATCAAAGATGGCGAAGCAGGATCCACCGGTTTGAGCGTTCACAACGCCTGACATCACCGCGTACTCAGCCAACTCGTTTACAAAGCGCCTGCCTTCCCGGTTAACATAAACAATCCAGCCAGGAACGTAGACCTCCAGCTCTTTCTTGAAGTTGGGCGTCGTCAGCAATAGACCACGGTTGTGACCAACAATTTCTGCACCTGCCTGCTCACCAAGTGATAAACCATCACCGAGGCAATTTGGATTGCCTATATACCAGACCCAATCGCCGTGGGCAGTTGCCTCAGGGTAGTAGCGGTGCAGAAAGTTGGGGTTGGCGCCAAACCCTCCAGTTGTTAGCACGACCGCGCCAGCTTGAATTTTCGCATCATCCAGGATTACCCCCGTGACAGCGCCGTTGTCTCGTTTAATTTGTAGCTGCTGGACTCTTGCGTTGAGGGCGACATCAATATTTCGTTTACTGACCTCCTGATCGAGCGCAGCAGCTATGGCGGCACCGTTACCCGTCGCACCATGACCCCTGGCAACACTCTCAACACCGGAGGAGTATAGGTTTTCAGCCGTGAATTCGACCCCCATCTCAATTAGCCATTCGAGTCCTCCTGCAGCCTTGTCGGACAGTACGCGGGCCAGCGATGGTTCTACCCGATATTGATTGAGGGTCATGTAGTATTCGAACATGGCATCGGGCGTATCCGCTTCGATACCTTTTGCACGCTGGACGCTGGTGCCTGATGCGTAGTAAACGCCACCTGACAAGGCCGTCGAGCCCCCGAGCCTCGAATCGGTTTCGATCAGCGCGACGGATGCGCCGGCATCATGGGCTTCAATCGCCGCTGACATGCCGGCACCACCTCCACCGACTACAATAACGTCGTAATCTCGATCCATATCCAATGTCTCCGTAGTCTCTTTCTAAAAGAACACAAGTATTAGCCTTGATTCGACAAACAGGTCCGGATTTCGCGCTTTGATCAGAACATGGCTCGTACAAAAACCAGTTTTTACCAGGCTATGCCGTAGTCCTCGCCGAAATTGCTGGCACCTCCCTGAAAGGCACCATTAATCCGGTCAAAGAAGATAGCGTTGATAGGTCCGGATGTACGTGGGCGCACATCCAATGAGTACCCCATATCAAGGAGTTCTTCTTGCACCCAGTCTGGTATAGCCTCATTGATGAGTAATCGGCCCACCTGGGCCTGATGATCACCGAAAGAATTACGCATCTGATAGCTGATGACATTGGCTGCTTCAACAGCCTCCTGAACATTCATGCCAAATTCCACCATGTTCAGGAAAAACTGCACCAGGACCTGGTCTTGAATATCGCCCCCCTGTACCGCGAAGGACAGGTAGGGTAATCCTTCTTTCAGTGCCATACCGGGAGTTAGGGTCGCCCTTGGACGCTTCCCCGGTGCCACTACATTGTAGGGGTTCTGGGAAGTCTCAAGGACGAAACTTTGCATTCGCTGACTCATACCTATCCCCGTATGACCGGCAATAACGGCTGGAATCCAGCCGCCTGAAGGCGTGACAGAAACTACCCAACCATCCTTGTCTGCTGTTTGAATAGACGTCGTTCCAGCCAGAAAATCATTTTCAAATACATCATGGTCAATGCTGGCCTGCTGCCAGGGTGGCATGATGCCTGTTCGTGCGTCTGGAGCATTAGTCCAGTTCTTTAGCAGGTCGAGAAACGGATTCCTGCCCTTCTGAAATTGGTAGGGATTCCCGGGTTTTACAAGCGGATCATTTCGCTCGTGATTAAGTAATCGCAGGCGAGATTTGGCGTATTGTTTTGATAACAAACCCTTTATCGGTTCTTCCGGCGGGAAGTAAGGATCGCCATAGTAAAAATCACGGTCGGCAAATGACAGGTTCATAACCTGGTAGAGCGTATGTATATAGCGGGCACTGTTGTACCCCATAGCCTTCATGTCGAGCTGCTCCAGCATATTAAGTGCCTGCAGCATGACCGGCCCCTGTACCCAGCTGGTAAGTTTGTAGACTTCGATATCCTTGTAGGTAGACATCACCGGTTCTTCAATAAGCACCTGCCAGGCCGCTAAATCTTCAAGGGTGTGTAAGCCACCCATTTCAGTTGAAGACCTGACGAACTCCGCGGCTATGTCCCCCTTGTAGAAACGATCATAAGCAGCGTAGATTGCCTGCTTGCGATCAGCACCTTCTGCCAGAGATTGCTTTTCCGCTTCAAGGAGTTTGTTCAGTGTAGAAAGCAGGTCTGGTTGTCGAAAAATCTCCCCCATAGCGGGAGCTTCTCTTTCTTCTCCCGAGTGGGTTAAGAACAGCTGCTTTGAATAGGGCCACTTTTTGATCTCTTCCTTTAGGCGCTCGATAGAATCCGCCGTTTGTGCCTCCATCGGATATCCGGCCGCGAGTTCCATTGCAGGCGCTAGAACCTCTGCCAGAGACATGGTGCCGAACTCGGCCAGCATGACCATGAGCCCCCCGGGCGTACCGGGTGTCACGGCCGCAAGCGGGCCATATTGTGGTGGGTATGGCAGGTCACGGGATTTAAAGAATTCAGGGGTCGCGCCGGTTGGCGCCACACCAAGCGCATTGATTCCGACTACCTTCCCGGTGTTCGGGTTATAAATAAGTGCCTGGGTTTCTCCACCCCAGCTGAGCACATCAAACATCGTAGAGGTTGCTGCTAACATGGCACAGGCAGAATCCACCACGTTCCCACCCTGATGAAATATTCTGGCTCCTGCAGTTGCAGCGAGCGGCTTTCCTGTGATCGCGACCCAGTGCTTCCCATGCAGTATGGGTTTTGCGGTGCGTGCATCGGCAGTCTGAAATACCAGCAAAGTAGCCACTAGTACTGTGGAGAGTGATATGATCATGCGCATTGGTAGTCTCTTCTTAGCGATCTTCTTTTTAATTACTATACTGAAGCAATGGGTTGATTCAATCCAGGCCCATTCCTGATCTTGACTTCAGGGCGAGCTCTGTTTTGTACTGATTCTGACAGTCTACTACTGGATAAATAGAACGATCTACAGCAAGCGCATACCAGGGCGATTATTTTAAACAACTAGACGAGGATGAACTTGAGTAAGACAAAGGAAATAACGGATCTTTTTGGCATCAAATACCCGATTATTCAGGCCGGTATGGTATGGGTAGGTGGTGCAGACCTGGCTGCAGCTAGTTCGAATGCAGGTATCCTGGGTCTTATTGGGGCAGGCTCCATGCAGCCGGATATTCTTCGCCAACACCTCCAGAAGGTAAAAACAAAAACAGACAAGCCCGTTGGTGTAAACATTCCCCTTTTATACAAACACTGTGAAGCCCAGATTGAAGTTTGTCTGAAAGAGGGTGTGACAATATTCTTTATCTCAGCAGGAAGCCCCAAAAAATACACTTCCTACCTCCAGGATAAAGGATGCGTGGTAATTCACGTTACATCGACACCGGAGTTGGCAAAAAAATGTGAACTCGCTGGTGTTGATGGCATAGTCGCCGAAGGATTTGAAGCCGGTGGACATAACGGACGTGACGAGATCACTACCATGTGTCTTATTCCACAGGTTGTCGATGCTGTTAGTATTCCTGTCATAGCAGCGGGTGGAATTTCTGATGGCCGTGGCATGATGTCAGCGCTGGCACTCGGTGCATCCGGTGCCCAAATTGGAACCCGCTTTGTCACCAGCATTGAATCCAGTGCCCATGAAAATTTTAAGCATGCGATAGTTAATGCCGGCCCAAGCGATACGATGCTTTCCATGAAAAAGCTTGAACCCGTGAGGCTGCTAAAGAATGAATTTTTCAAGACTGTTCATGAAGCTGAGGCGCACGGAGCCAGTGTGGAGGAGCTCAGGGAAATCCTGGGTAAAGGACTGGCTAAACAGGGGATGTTTGATGGTGATGTGACCGGTGGCGAACTGGAAATCGGCCAGGTATCGGGAATGATACAGTCTGTAGACACTGTTGCTGATATTGTTGATGAGCTTATCGAGACGTATAACAGCACTCTGAAAAGCCTGGTTAGTCTCTAATTACGCGACCGGCTTTGTGCTTTCCGGTTCTGGGCAATATCAACTAGTATTTAGGGTGGGAGTAAGAACAGGGGCCGGTGAGACCAGCCCCTTGTTTATCCAGAAAGTCAATCCAGGAACTGGTCCACCAGAAAACGCTTGATTGCCTCTGCTTCGCGCAGTACCTCACCGTTCACCTTTAAAGTGGGTACGGTTGGATCTCCGCAAAGCGCAATCAACTCTTTTTCATACTCTAAGTTCAGTCGAATATCCTTCATGGTTATTCGGTCCGCAACAGAAAGATTCTGAATGGTGTTGAGTACACTTTTTGAGAATCCGCATTCCGGGTAAAAGTAGAGTTCCAGTTCTAAATCAGCCATTTACCTTTTTGCATTCGTTGAGCAGGTCCTCTGCTTTACGCAATCCTGGTATACCGGCGGATTCCGCATACTGCACAGTACCCTCCTTATCGATAATAATTGTGGCTCTGTCCGTTATACCTTTGTCGTCATGGTATACGCCGAATTTCGCCGCGACTCCACCTTTAGGGTGAAAATCTGCCAATAGGGGGAAAGAGATGCCACCCAGAGAACTGGCCCAATTATCGTGAGAAAATTTGCTGTCTACACTGACACCCAAAACTTGGGTATCTGCCGATTTAAAACCTTCAAGGTTCGCCTGAAGGTCCGGCATTTCAGTGCTTCAGTTAGGTGTCCAGTCAAGGGGGTAGAACACTAACATGACGTTCTTCTCACCCTTAAATTGGGATAAAGAATAACTTTTGTCAGCCAATTGAGAATCGAGTTCAAAATCGGGTGCCGTTGCTCCTATTTCGATCATTAATAAATCTCCTGGTTCAGGGTTATGTAGCAAAAGGTATTTACCTTTCGAGGTGTATCATAATTCTGTCTTGAATGGCGCGCAAGGTGGTTGTGTCGTCCCGTAGGCTCATACGATACCGGTACGTCATCGCGTCACTGTCGAATGGAGCACTGGTTTGTCCTATACTCATGATGATTTTGTGGCTGGCGTCGGGACAGGGTCTGGTCGCTGCCGAGTGAATTATGCATGTGCAGGGTTATTGCCTCTCTGCAGGGTTACAAGGAGATAGCTTAGTGAATGAATCGAAGCGTACAGAATGGGATGTGGTTGTCGTTGGTGGTGGTCCCGGTGGAGCGCTAGCAGCGAAGAAGTGTGCAGAAGCCGGAATGGCTACATTACTGCTGGAGAAGCGGCAGATGCCAAGGGACAAGTGTTGCACCGGCATGGTTATGGCTGAATGGGGCCAACAGATAGTACAGCGCGAGTTTGGTGATTATCCGCAGTGGGTGGAAGAGAAGACGATCTATCTGGCAGGATACTCACTGCACATCCCAGGAGCAGAGACCAGGACTCTCAATATCAATACGCCGACTACCTGGAGACACACACTGGATACCTGGATGTGTGACTGTGCGGTAGAGGCTGGGGCCGAGCTCTGGGACCGGGCAAGGCTTGTCGACCTTTCACAGGCAGGGGGGCGCTGCCAGCTAAAGGTTAAGCTTGAAGGTTCAGATATCGAGCTGGATTCCAATTTCGTGATCGGTGCGGATGGTTCATATTCCGTGGTTCGGCAACTGATCTGGCCGGATTTCAAGCCACTCATGAGACATGGATATCGAGTCTGCTTCGAAACCCAGCTCGACCTGCCGGCAGACCGTTTTAACATGTTTCCCTCGGGTCTGACCGACATATTCTTTGTTCACCAGAAGGGTGATGAAACCTACCTTGAAGGTGTTGCTGCTGACGGAAAACTTGATGAAACAATAGAGGAAGCCAGGATGTATCTGGTGCAGAACCACGGGCTTGACCGGGATCTTGAACCAGCCTGGCGTGACGGTTGCGCGGTACAACTTGCGTCCCCCGCACTCTGGAGTGGTGAATTCAAACCAGCCAAGGACAATATTCTGCTTATCGGCGATGCTGGCGGAGCCAACGCGCCCATTTCGGGCGAAGGTCTGGCGATGGCACTCAAGACTGGAGTGGATGCTGCTGGCGCAATCGTCGAGAGTCAGCGGGGAAAGCAAACGGCTCAAGATGGTTACCTGCGCAGCATTGACCATATCCTGAGCGTATTCAGCGAGATATCCCGTCACGGCGCCTGCATGCCCGCCGCGCTCGAGAGCGGTGATGCTGATCGCTTTTCGCAGGCCATGATGGCTTCGTGGGATCGCTCCCTGAATGCTTTCCACGGAGATATTGACTGAGACGCTGGCGCTTCTACACTCCAGATATCAGTTAGAACTATGCCCGTTATGCGGTTTCTTCAACCGGTTGCATCAACTCAATAATATTGCCGAAGGGATCGCGGCAATATACGGCCAGAAGAGTACCCAATTCCACTGGCTCACGATGCATGCTGCCGCCGGCATCGACCAGCCGCTTCGCTGCCTCATGGATATCATCGAATTCAAAAGCGATGTGCCTGATACCAAAGTCGCAGGGTCTGCCGCTGGCCGGATCGCCTTTCTGTTCAGGTGCAGTGTATTCGAATAGTTCAATGTTGAAACCGTCACCCGAAAGCATCATACCTGTTGCCGCACTGTCTTTAAGATTGATGACCGCTTCAGAGGCGCCGGGTTTATCCAGACTCCACTCCAGAGGGAATGAATCTTCCAGTCCCAGGAATTTCTTATAGAATTCAATACCCTGATCAAGATCCGTTACAACAATTCCTGCGTGGTGAAAGCTGACTTTCATTTTCAAATCCTCCTTTTCGGTTTCAGATCAGATGATCTGTTTTCGCGAGATCCTGTAGCTTTATTCGACTCGTTGAATCAAGGTGCCGGTTCCCAGGCCGCCGCCGCAACACATGGCTATCAGTCCATATTTACCTTTAGTGCGTTGCAGTTCATGCACTGCCTTGGTGGTAAGAAAACATCCGGTTGCGCCCAGCGGATGGCCGAGCGCTATGGCGCCGCCATTTGGATTTACCTTACTCATATCGGCGCCCACTGTTTTTGCCCAGCCAAGGACTACCGAGGCAAAGGCCTCATTCACTTCGAATACATCAATGTCATCAATCTTGAGACCCGTGTGATCTAACACTTTTTCTGTTGCTGGAATGGGACCTTCTAACATGACGACAGGGTCGCAGCCAACCAGAGCGGCATCCAGTACTTTGACCAAAGGTTTTAGTCCCAGCTCTTCAGCTTTAGATGCACTCATGATCAGTACAGCGGCACCTCCATCGGCAATTTGCGATGATGTGCCGGCAGTATGAACGCCATCCTCACGAGCCACGGGTTTAAGACCGGCAAGCGCCTCTAAACTGGTCTCCCGGGGAACCTCGTCCTGGTCAAAATTAACTGTCTCATCAGTTCGTTTTCCTGCGTCATCAAATACAGGTACTTCCAGGGGAATTATCTGTGAAGTAAAACGACCCTCATCAATTGCGCATCTTGCTCGAACCTGCGACTCCAGACCAAAGGCATCCGTATCGCCCCTTGTGACCTGATATTTCTCAGCCATACGTTCAGCGCCTTCAAACTGACTGGTGAATTCATGCTGAGCAAAATAACTACGGCTGACGGGTTTGCCCATTTCCTTCTTCAGGTCGACGGAGTCAGAGCCGATGGGCAGGCGTGTCATGTTCTCTACACCACAGGCCACGACGACATCCGCCATGCCAGCACGAATTGTACTGGTGGCAAGTGCCACAGCTTCCTGGGATGAACCACACTGGGAATCGATGGTGATGCAGGGTGTTGACTGCGCGCCGCCGTGAGATAGCCAGGCCGTCCTTGTCACATTCATTCCCTGGGCACCCAGCTTGTTTATGCAGCCGCCAATGACCTGGTCGACAAGGGCTGAGTCGAGTTTGTTGCGCTCCAATAGCTGCATGAGGATCTGTCCGAGTACATCGGTCGGATGTACCAGCCCAAGTGCGCCATTCTTTTTTCCCACGGCTGACCGTGCAGCATCGACAATTACCACTTCTTCCATCTTAATATTCCCAGTTCATCATAAAGGTCATATTGTGCCTATGGCCTCAGAAAGAGACAAGGCTGGTGCTGTCAGAGCATTTCAGATGGATCTCAATCGGGATACAAAACCAGTGGTTGCCATCCACCGGTGAACGCCTGGGTGTTAGACCAGGGGTTCGAACCCTGTGGCGGGTCCAGAGGCAGGTGCTTGGCAAAAGTTACGGTTTTAGCATCGCACTCGAATGCGGTGATATCGCGTTGCTCGAAGTCAATAAGTGAAAATCCGGGGCGATGCAATCCCTTCAGAGTACCCGCGTTCAACAATGTCAGGGTTTCGAAATGAATCAGTGAGCGATAATGCATGTGGCCGTTGATCAGGAAACGGTAATTGCCTTCACTGATGATTTCATCCAGTTGTTCGCTTTTCTCCATTGGCAGGCGTGGCGTTCCTGGCCAGATCTTCTGCAAATCGTTGTCGCCAATACCATGACAGAGCAGTAATTTTCCAAGCGTCGTTTCGATCTCAATTTGAGTCGGCAGGCTGGCGAGATAGCTCATGCTTTCATCTGATAGGTCCGCTTGCTGGTGGGCATCCGGTACATGCCGTGCCCTGTTCTCAATCAGCCAGCGGTCGTGATTGCCTCTGACAGTGGCAACATCATAATCCTGCAGTAGACCGGCTACCTGGTCGGGGCAACCGGCACCGTCAACAATATCACCGGTGCAAATAATGGCATCTACACCTTCCTGCTCCAGGTGGGCAAGAGACATTTCGAGCCGAACATCCTCGGCATGGACATCGCCAATTACACCCAGTCGTCCTATCTTATTCATTGCAGGGTGCAATTGGTGTCCTGTGATGAGCTCTGGTTAACGCGGACCCTGACCGTCATCAACTTTGATGACGGTACCCGTCACACACTCTGAAGAGGGGGAGACCAGAAACAACAAGGTACTGTCCATCTGCGCGGGATCACAGATTCGCTTACGTGGAAATGCCTGGCTGATGTCACCGATCCGTTCCAGCATGCCATCCATCATCTCGGATCTAAATGCGCCGGGAGCGATGCAATTGACGTTAATGTTGTAGCGGGCCCATTCAACTGCAAAGGCTTCCGTCATGCGGACGATTCCCCGCTTTGTAGTGGAGTAAAGAGAGGAAGCAGCTTGTGGCCCGTAGTTATACGCGCCAACGGAGGAAATATTAATCATGCGACCCGGCAGCTTTTGTTCGATCAGTCGCTTGGCGACTTCAAGGGATAACACCCAGGGTCCAACAAGGTTGGTATCAAAAACATTGTCAATTAGCTCATCGGACATCTTCACTGCCCATTGCGCGTCAGGGATACCCGCGTTGTTTATCAATATGTTAACGGTTCCAAAAACGTCCTCGGCCTGCTTGTGGGCAGAACGAATACTTTCCCGGTCAGTCATGTCGATACGAATAGGCTCACAGGTCCCGCCGTCGGCACGAATCTCCTCGGCAAGGGACTCAAGTATTTCGACCCGCCTGCCGGAAAGGATGACCTTGGCGCCACATTTGGCGAGCACTTTCGCAAACCGTATGCCCAGTCCGGAAGTTGTTCCTGTTACAAAAGCGACCTGGTCAGTTAAATCGATGGAGAAATTCGGGTTGGGGTAGTCGGTCATTTAGATAATCCTGTGAAAATGTGCGTTGCTTGATAGTCACCAGCAAAATCCTTGCCAGCGATGCCTGTCTGAACTGTAACAAAACCTGGTTAGATATTCTTGCTTACGAAACCCGTGGCCTGTGTGACAATAGGCTTTTCATTTGAACAGGGGTACGTTTTGTTATGAAGAATCACGATCTCCTGGTTGAACAAGATGGTGAGATCACCATCATTACCATCAACCGCCCAGGGGCGAGAAATGCAGTGGATGGGCCAACGGCAGCCCTGTTAGCTAATGCTTTTCGACAATTCGACCTCGATGAATCGTGCAAGGTCGCGATCCTCACGGGAGCGGATGATACCTTTTGTGCGGGTGCAGATTTAAAGGCCGTTTCTACGGGCAATGGGAATAGGGTCGACCCGAACGGAGATGGTCCCATGGGCCCCACCCGAATGTTGCTGTCCAAACCCGTCATAGCAGCGGTGGAGGGATTTGCGGTGGCTGGTGGTCTGGAACTAGCGGCGTGGTGTGACTTGAGAGTAGCCGCATCGAATGCTGTATTCGGCGTCTACTGTCGGCGTTGGGGCGTACCACTGGTAGACGGCGGCACGATACGGCTGAGTCGCTTGTTGGGTCATAGCCACGCACTTGATCTGATTCTCACTGGCAGAGGTGTAAGTGGTGATGAGGCGCTGGCCATGGGGTTAGCCAACAGGCTCTGTGAACCTGGGCATGCACTGCAAAAGTCGCTTGATCTCGCCAGGGAACTTTGTCAATTCCCGCAAATGTGTTTACGTAACGATAGACTATCGTCATACCAGCAATGGGGCATGAACCTGCAAGGTGCACTCACAAACGAGACTGCACTGGGGCGTGAAGTTATTAAATCGGGAGAAACCCTTGCTGGTGCCGAGCGGTTTGCTGCTGGCAAGGGTAGGCATGGGGATTACTCAGATATTTGAAAATGATTTCCAATAGCAGTAGATCCAGCAACAGGGTGAGGCTAATAAAATGGCTGGCGGCAGCATTTCTGCTCCCAACATCAGCGCTCACAGCGGATAGTCGTGTTGATAGCACCGCCATCCAATTAAGCACAGACTGTCCGCCCGGGTTCGAGCAGGTATCTGGTCGATGTCATTTGAGGAGCCTGTATCAACTCTACGAATCACTGCAGGATGCAGGAGTAGGCGGTCTTCGCACGGGATTGCCAGCAGTTCGCGATGGTTTTACACCACGGCAGATTGACCTGGGCCGCTATCTCTTCTTCGATCCGATTATGTCTGCGAATGGAAGTCTGTCCTGCGCTACTTGCCATCATCCGGAATTGGGGTTTAGCGATGGCCTGGGTCGAAGTATTGGTATAACCGGTGAGAAGGTGGGCAGATCATCTCCCTCCCTGTGGAATGTCGCGTTTCTTGAGCACTTGTTCTGGGATGCCAGGGCAGCATCCCTTGAAGAGCAGGTTAGGGGGCCTCTTTATGCTGAGAATGAAATGGGCAATACAGAAGAAAAGCTGGTAGCAGATCTCAATGCCAATGCGAATTACCGGCGTTTGTTCAATGAGGCGTTTGGCGACACAGTCATTATGCCGGTACAGATATATATTGCCATCACCGCATTTGAGTCCTCGCTGATATCTCTAAACAGTCGCTACGATCAGTATGCCCATGGGTATCATGAAGCCTTGAAGCAGGATGAGATTGATGGACTTAATATTTTTCGCTCGTTTGTTGCCCGCTGTGCCGAATGTCATACGCCGCCCCTGTTTACTAGTCAGCAAATGGCTATCATTGGAACTCCTGAGCCAGAGGGGCTGCCCTTCGATGCAGGAGAAGGAAAACTTACAGGTGACCCAACCCAGAGAGGTGGATTTAAGGTACCGGGCTTACGCAATATTGAGGCGACGGCGCCCTACATGCATTCAGGCCGCTTTGCCAATCTTCGCGACACTGTCGAGTTTTATACAAAAGGGCGGGGTCATGCCGTTCCGGAAAATGAGACATTAAGTATTCACTGGCATATCTGGGAGCCAGAACTCTCAGACAGGGAACTGGATCTGCTGGTTATATTCCTGAAAACTCTGACGGATGAGTCCCTGGCCCCGGCGATACCCGAACGTGTACCATCAGGGCTAAATCCCATTGGCCGATTACCCGAGGGCATCAACAGGCGTTCTAACAAAGAAGGAGCAGGTGAAAGATGAAAAGAATTTGTAAAGAGATGCTGATGTTGAGTTCTCTGCTGGTGGGCGCACTCCTGGTCAATGCAGGCGCGAGAGCAGCAGATATTATCGTGAAACCTGGCCAGGCTATCCAGGATGCCGTGACCCGGGCGAAAGCGGGCGATACGATTCTGGTCGAACCCGGTATCTATAAGGAAACTGTTTACATCGACAAGGACGACATCACGTTGCGTGGTGTGATCAGGGCCAGTCAGTGGCCAACCCTGGAAGGTGAAAAGATTCGCAACGATGCCGTCCTCTATTCTGGCAGTGGCATTACCGTTGAAAACCTGAAGATAGTAAATTACAAGGGCAACGGCATTATGGGGCAGGCTGGAAACAATTTCGTCATCCGGAACAACTGGATCATCGATGCAGGTATCTACGGCATTTTCCCGGAATTCGGCAAGAACGGACTAATCGAACACAACGTCCTGTCGGGTATTGAGGACGCTGCCATCTATGTTGGCATGTGTGACAATGTTGATGTCCTGCACAATGAAGTCTTTGACAGTGTTGCGGGCATCGAAATCGAAAACAGTCGGCATCAAATTGTTGATGGCAATTATGTACATGATAATACCGGCGGTATCCTGGCTTTTATAACGCCCGGTCTGCCAATCAAGACTGCCTACGACATCATCATTCGCAACAATTTCGTCGTCAATAACAACCATGTCAACTTTGCGATACCGGGTTCTATCGTTTCGTTCGTGTCGAAGGGAACTGGCATCACGATAATGGCGGCCGATGATGTGGTGGTTGAAAACAATATTATTACTGACAACGAGTTTATTGGTATTGGAATTGCCGGGCTTGAATTTATCTCTGCGGTTCGAAGTGACCCCGATTCGGAGCCCAATGCTGACCGCGTGCAAATTCTCAACAACCTGATGTGGAACAATGGAACGAATGCTTTGCCCCAGGTTATGGAACCACTCAAGGCTGCCATGCCGGGAATCAAGGGTGTAGATATTGCGAATCTTGGCCAGGGAAAGGGAGGCTGTATCCTGGAAAAAGATCGCTATGTCTCTGTAGGGTTGGATAACTATTCCAAGTGTGAACTGACCTCGACTGCGGATACCCTGACCTATACTCTGGCTGAGCCAGTACCGGTACGCCAGATTGCTGCAGGTGAAAAGGGAAAGGCGGCCTACTTCGGCATTTGCGCCGGTTGTCACGCTTACAGTGTTAAGATGATTGGGCCGCCAACGGTTGTGGTTAAGGCGCTGTATCAGGGTAGACCAGAAGCGCTTGCGGAATACATAGCCAATCCAGTTAAGAAGCGCCCTGACTATCCTGAAATGCCACCACAGAACTATATATCTGCAGAAGTCAGGCTTGAGGTTGCAAAATATATGCTCAGTGTGGAGAAGTAAGGCAAGCTAGCCCGTGGCAATAAGCTCATTCCCCGGATCAGAAAGGAACCGCTGTTCGCTGTCTATGAAGTGAACAAGTAGATCAGCCAGGTCCAGGTAAACTGAATTATTCTGCAGCGATTGCAGTCGCGCCAGAAAAGGCTGTACCCATTTCCCTGGGTGAAGGTTTATGAAGTCACGCTGTGCAGATCGCAACGCTTTGATATTGGCATTTTCCTTACCGGCGCTCTTTGCTTCTGTTTCGAGGAAGGTCAGGTAGTGCATGAACTCCAGTTCTATTGCCAGGTTGTCTGGTAGTTCCCTCAGTTCTCCGTCGGAAAAATTCAGCCCGAAGTGCTGATAAAATCGAAACAACTCCTCCAGCAAGGATTTTTCCGTCAGGCTTGAGTAGGCCAGTTCCCTTAAGGATACTGCCTGGATGCCTGACTCAAAGAAAGAGCTGTAGAAGACCTTAATTTCCTGCCTGCTCATTTCTCCTGTCAGTGGGTCAAGGTTTGCGAAAGGGCTGGAGTAGGGTAGTTGTTCTCCCGACTGGACAAGAAGGTCAACAAACTCGCCAGCCATCAGGCTGTCAAGGAATTCTTCACCGGGGGTTGAGAAAGCGGTGGCAAAGGACTGGTATAGCTGGCTCCTCGCTGCTACCTGGCTCGCACCGCTGTATTTTTGTTCAGGCATCAACCTTGAGTCTCTTGAACTCACCCGATACTGCCTTCTGGGCGGATCTTTCCTTGTTACTGCCTTCCCATACCGCGAAGGCAATCCCAGTATCAACACCGGGCTCAATATGAACAATCCCATGTCCGTCCCCAGCCATGGGGCGTTGAAGCACTACAACCCATGTGCCACCCTCGTGGTAATCACTTGCCCGTAATCCACTGGTCTCTGCAGGTCTCCTGTTACTCGTGGCGTAACCCTCGGCTAAGACATCGAATGGACCCGGCTCACCGGCTTTCCAGAACCAGGCGTTCACTGGCTTCTCTTCGCTTCCCATTGTGAACGCTGTTGCGCCTTTTGCTAAAGGGAACATGACCGATACGGCGTCAGAAAATTCATCAAGATCAGTGGTTTCATTGTCTTTGTCCGGGTCATCCCATGACAACCGCATGCTGAAGATACTGCCATTGTGAGCCATTCTCACCCTGATTTTTTTCACCTTCCCGTGCCCGGTGATCTTTGCCATATAGGGCGATACGGACTCCGTCAGGGCTATTGGTGAAGGTGAAAGGGGCAGCAGCGTTTCTTCAATACCGGACCAGGCACTGGCGCGACCATCCAGGAGAAGGGCTGCGTCCAGGGAATGACGTTTTACTTTCAACTGAACTCCCCGGCTTGTTGTAACCTACTCATAGTTGAATTTCCTTAAGCGAGCTATACAGGTTCATTGGTAAATTGGGCAAACCGGTCTTCCCAGCGGCGGCTGATTAGTATGTCCATCAACTCTGAAGATTTACCGTCCTTCTTTTTTTGTCGTTCGGTGACAAGAGTTTTCAGTGCTCCATTTACAGCAGAGCCGAAATATTCTTCAAGAACCTCCATAGGAATCCTCATCTCGTCCGTGAGACGCCCCTCATCATCATAAGCAAACGTCGACATGGGGGGTACATAGTAAACATTGGGCTGAGTGCCGTATTCAGGATGAAGAGGCAGTGCTACCTGCCAATCGTACACGAGTTTGTGTACCTGGCTATCCTTGTCATCCAGGTAGCCATAGGCGCGTGTTCTGCCAACACACTGACGATTGCAGGCTGGTGCGATGCTCTGCTCGACTCTGGGAAAACACTCTATGCACTTTTCACTTCGTCCAGTTGATAGGTTGTAGTACACCATGCCATAGGGGCAGGCTTCGACACAGTGACGATGGCCCGTACACTTCTCCTGGTCGATCAAAACAACGCCATCTTCCCGTTTTGCGATAGCATTGCGTGAGCAGGCGTCTATGCAGGGCGCGTTAGAACAATGATTACATTTTCGTGGCAGATAGAAGAAAAAGGCGTTAGGCCAGTCGCCGGAGGTCTGGTCCTCGTCCCAGTTGTATCCCCATTGTGGCTTCTCACCCTTGCTCGTGGTCGGTTGCAGGTGGGCTGATTGCCCCTTCTGCTGGTTAAACACCTCATCATGGTTGAACTGAAAATTATCACCCGCCTCAACTAGGTTGATTAGTTCCCCGGCTTTGGCATTTCCATCCTTATCGTACCCGCCACCCTTGGACTGCCAGTCTCTGGGATACCCCCTTCCCGGGTAAGTGCCCACATTGGCCCAGCGCATATGTTCTGTGCCGGGACGCTGGGTCCAGAGATTCTTGCAGGCAACGGTGCAGCTCTGACAACCCATACATTTATTGAGGTCAATTACCGTGGCCAGTTGGCGTGCAGATGTTTTCAAATTCTGCTTGCTGCTTGTTTCACTCATTTCGTTTAGAACTCGTAGATACTTTCATGCAATTGTGCTCAATTTATGAATTTGCCCTGACAATATTCACGCGCAGACCCCTGTCATTTGCAGGAGAGGGTGAACCCTGCATAGAGCGATAATTGAGTTGGCCATAGTCTCCAGCCAACTGGATAGATTTTGGCATGCCGACTAAGAGATTGTCGTGGGACTTCCAGTCCTTGAATTGCCAGGCCTCAAACATATAGATGACTAGTTGGTCCGGTGACACCGAGGAGGATGTGCAGGCCATAAATTGCGCCTCATCCAGGTCGTTGTATATTTTGACCATATCTGCATCCTTTATACTTTTCTCAGCCGCGATATCAGGGTTGATGAAGAGTATGGGTTGACCCCGGTGCAGTCTTAAAAAGTCAGGCGTTCCCGCATGCATTGAATGGATGGAGCCCCGTACATGACCACTGACAATTTTGAAGGGATAATCCCCACCCACGGGTGGCGTATCCTTATGTATGGGGAAAGCCTCGCCTACCTCCAGAAACCACTCGTGGTCGATGTAGAATTGTGCGCGTCTGGCGTAGGTGGGGTAGGCGATTTTTTCATCGAGGTGTTTCGCCAGAGAATAGAAAGGCTTGCTGGTATCAAAGTTCGACGCCGTCGCAATATTGCCTTCTGGCCCTATGCCATGCGCTCTTACCTGGCCCAGTGTCTGAAACTGATCGTAGTCAAAATTCTTCGGAAAGGTACCTATGGCAGACGCAACCTTTACCATTTCTTTCAGTGCATCTTTCTGGGTAGCCAGATGCCCTTTCATGGTAAATCGCTGGTGAAGATCTTTGTATAAGCGTTTTCTACCACCGCGGTCCAGGAACGAAGTCATACCTCTTTGTTCGGCACGCTCAGTAACCTTTGCCATGAGCAGGTTGAAAATCTCCCATTCTGGTTTAGCTTCTCCTGGCGGCTCAACGGCTTTTTCGATCAGGGCGGTGTAAGGGTTCAAGTGGAAGGTAACGGTCATGTCATCTTTTTCGTAGTACCAGGCAGCCGGTAGTACTATGTCGCAGAAGGCTGCGGTGGCTGACATCCTGGGCTCAAGGGTAAAGATCAAATCAAGCTTCGGAAAGAGTTCTTCGACATAGGTTGTGCGAGCACTGCGGTTACGGCGCAAGGGGTTGTTGGCGATCAACATCAGCACCTTTGGTGGCTTGTCCGGTGCTGGTTTATACTGCTGCTCATTGTAGTATTCTTTTTCAATCGCTTCCTTTAGATATTCACCAAAGGTTCTGTCCAGGGTGGGATCGTTCCATTCAGGCTTGTCCCACAATTTGTCATAGCCCGCGTGGTTATAGAGAAAAAACACGGGCGCCACCGTGCCATGTTTCGCAGTGGCCTTGACCATAAACTCGCTCATCATGACTTCGGTGGTCATGTCCTTTTTCATTTTCTTGAACATGAAACCAAACTTGTTCGGCAGACCCAGTAGAGGCTTCGCCCAGTGATCGATGGGCTTGTCTCTTGCACCGACGCCGCCGACGCCGATATCTGGTACCAAAAAGCAGTTAAAGCCTGTGCCAGGTTTGCCCCAGTTCCCCGACAGCGCCATGGCCAGTAACAGGCTGCGTTCCATCAGGTCACCGTGATAGTGTTTAGCCGATGTGAAACCGATGTAGGTGCAGGTTCTTTTAGTCGCTACCTTTTCCGCCAGCTGCCGGATCATATCAACGTGAACGCCACAGATTTTGCTGGCTATCTCCGGAGTGCTTTCCTTGTTTAGCTTTTCCCTTAACAAAGAAAAAGCTGGTGATACTTCGATTTCACTGTCGTCATACAACTGGACGGTGAAGGTCCCTTCCAGCGCCTGTTGACCTTTGAAACTAAGTTTTTTCCTCGGGGCTTTTGCCAGTTTTCTCTCAAGGGTATCGTAGAAATACAACTTGTCCTTGTCTCTTTTTTTACCGGTAATGTCGATGGCTCGCAGGTAACGACCGTTATCCCTGCGCACCAGAATAGCCAGGTCTGTCTGTTCCCTGATGAAATCCTGTTTAACCCAGTTTTCCTCGATCATTACCTGGCATACGGCTAACCAGAGGGCAGCATCGGTTGCGACTTTAACTGGTATGTGAATATCTGCGGTCAAACAGGATGGATTGAAATCAGGAGATATCTGCAATACCTCGCTACCGTTGTATCTTGCCTCTGTAACAAAATGGTAGGTTGGCGGCCAGGTATAGGAAACATTTGAATGGGTAAGAATAATCAGCTCAGCATCGAAAAAATTGTCTGCCGTATAGCCCAGACCCATGCGGCCCATGGTCTGGGTGATACCCTTCAGGTCATCGCCGATTTCAACATTGAGATCCAGGGTCAGGCCATTCAAATGACCCATGAAACGTGATGTGGCCGAAAGTGCCACGGCACCACAGTGAATGTGTGGTGCGTCAACGATGAAGCTCTCTGTACCATGATCCCTGTGGGCATCCAGCAGGGCATCTGCAATTTCTGTTAAGGCGTCATCCCAGGAAACCCGCTGCCATTTGCCTTGGCCTCTTCCACCTACTCGCTTCAACGGGTATTTGACCCTTTCGGGTGTCGTTAGTGTGTTGTGGAAGCCGCATCCTTTCTGACATCCCTGGGGATTGTAGTCAGGGTAGTCCGGATTAGACGCATAGGAGCGGCCACTCTGCTCTTCTCTCCAGATGACGCCATTTTTCGCGTAAACCCTGAAGGAGCACCCGCCCGGTGCACACTGGTTAGTATGTGATCCCCAGGTGACTGAATCCCAGGTCCACTCGGATCGATAAAGGTCCTCCTTTGAACTGTAATCAATGATCCGGTCCGCTGAGGCTATTTCACTTGCATAAAGCGGAGAGAAGGCGCCCTTTAG
>CETX01128519.1_pt1 | contig 35744 bp, 31 predicted proteins | sample 356501 | NCBI WGS metagenome assembly CETX01 (sample SAMEA2623390, study PRJEB7988) | marine metagenome | biome: marine biome (ENVO:00000447); feature: mesopelagic zone (ENVO:00000213); material: "saline water (ENVO:00002010), including plankton (ENVO:xxxxxxxx)" | depth 450 m | reverse complement strand
TGAAAATCCGCGTGTCCCTGGTTCGATCCCGGGTCGAGGCACCATTACACAGAAGCCCTGAACAGCAATGTTCGGGGCTTTTTGTTTTTGCTTAAGAAAAATGAAAGAGCATATCCCTGCCGGTAACCGTGAGTTGAGTCCTCGGGTTGATGTAATCATCTTGAAATAAGTGTTGAGTTATCCCAAAAGGGCTTTTATAGCCGGTATTGTCAGTTAATGCTCAACCACCGAAAAGTCTCTTCAACGTAATTTCAGCACTTCTTGATAATCCCAGAGTTCTTTAATGCAGGGTATTTCTTCCTTTTAACTTAGGGAAGCTTCTTACTTATCTTCAGTCCACAAACTAAGTGAAAGTGCTAACCCTAAATTAAGGTTATAAATAAAATTGTAAAAAATATGTTGATCAATGATTCTGATATCTCTATTCTGTAAAGACAACGTTGTTTATTTGCTTAGTTTAACCTCAGCCAATTAATCGGGGCACGAAATGAAAAGTACCAGATTGCATCCATTAGCCAGTCATATTCGACTTGCATTAACAGCCAGTCCTTTGGCCTGCATGCTAATGGCAATGCCACTTCAGGCGCAGGAAAACACGCCTGACACAGAGCAAAAAGAAACGTCGCCAGAAGTCGAAGTTATCGAAATATCATATGGTTATGGTGCAGTTGAAAAAACTGATTTGACTGGTTCCATAGCCTCTGTCGAGATAGCAGACATTATCGATATGCCTGCGGGTAACATCATGCAGAACCTACAAGGAAGGGTTCCAGGTTTACAGATTACGACGACAGGGAATCCCAGCTCGACAGCGACTGTACGTATTCGTGGGCAGGGTTTGGGCCCACTTGGTAATAATGACCCCCTGTATATTATCGACGGGATCCCAACTAAATCGGGTTTACATGAAATTAACAGTAACGACATCGCCGACGTGCAGGTTTTGCGTGATGCGGCTGCCGCCAGTATCTACGGAGCGCGTTCGGGGAATGGCGTTATTGTGGTTACGACCAAAAAAGGCTATGACGGACTAGATTTTAACTTCCGTTACAACCGTACAGTGGAAGATTACAGCTATGATCTTAAGCCGCTGAATACCGTTGAACGCGGCGCAGTAGTTTGGCAAGCCTCGGTAAACGACGGTACTAATCCAAATTCAGCCAGCCCGTTGTATACCTTTGACTGGAATCAGGATTATGAGAATCCAGAATTGTACTCGGTCATTTTGCCTGCATTTACCGACCCGGAAGGCGTGCAACGCCCAGCAAATACCAACTGGTTTAATGAAGTTACCCGCACATCAACTGTACAGGATATGAATTTCTCGGTGGCGGGTGGTAATGACGTATCGACCATCTACGCGTCACTGGGCTACTTCGATGCAGAGGGGATTGTCGATGGTTCTCAATTTTCACGTATGACCTTCCGCGTCAACTCAGAACATCAAATCATTGAAGATAAACTCAAGGTCGGGCAAACCTTTTTAGTGACTGACCAGAAAGCCAATCTGATTAATGATCTGGCGGGACAGATACTCGGCTTGTCCATCGAGCAGCAATCCATAGTGCCAGTATACAACGACGAAGGGAATTGGGGCGGTCCGGTGCCCGGTATTACCGACCGTGATAACCCGGTGCGCATTATCGAACAGAATCGTGACAATAATCACACCTATAACAAAGTTATGACTAACTTCTTCGTTGAGTATACGCCGATTGAAGATTTGGTCTTGCGCGGGAACGTGGGTATTGATTATGGTCAATTCTATTTTCGCAATTTTACCCGAGCGTTCTCAGCTGGCTCGCTAAGTAGTAGCGATCGCCTGACGGTTGAAGACAACTGGAGCCAAAATATTATCACCAGTGGTACCGCAACCTATAAGCTGGTGCTGGATGACAAGCACAAGTTCAATTTCCTGGCTGGTGTAGAACAAATCAACTTTGAGCGGGAGCTTTTCAGAGGTATAGGCTCTGGTTTTGCTTCGGAAGATCGCTCCTTTGCCTACTTGTCGCAGGCTACTTCAGATGTACGGGTGGAAGGTGAAGGCGAATCCTGGTCGCTGGATTCACAATTTGCTCGTATGGATTACAACTACGACAACCGTTACCTGGCATCCTTTACGATTCGTCGCGATGGTTCCTCTCGTTTCGGAAAAAACAACGAATACGGTAATTTTCCTGCTGCGTCTGCAGGTTGGGTGATCAGTAACGAAGATTTCTTTGATATTGATTTTATTCAAACCTTAAAACTGCGTGGAAGTTGGGGGGAAACCGGTAATCAGGAAATCCCAACCAATGCGACTGTTACCACTTACGTCCCTCGTTATGCAACCCAGTCTTTGTTTACCAATCAACAAGATGAAGGCACGGCGTACGATATTACCGGTGCAAATAGTGGCACCTTACCTTCTGGTTTTGTGAAGGCACAAACCGGCAATGCTGATTTGAAATGGGAAACCTCCACACAGGTAAATGTCGGGCTGGATTTCGAACTGATGCGCGGTGAGATCTACGGCAGCATTGACTGGTTTGAAAAAGAAACCCGCGACATTCTGACCCTGACTCAACCTATTGCCACGCTAGGAGAAGGCGCGCAGAAATGGGTGAACGGAGGCACGATTGAAAATAAGGGCGTCGAGCTGGTGTTGGGTTACGAAAAGTGGGTCGATACAGGACTGCTCGACGATGAAGTACTGGTTGATGTGAATTTCAATATGTCTTCAGCCAAAAATACAGTGACGTCTTTACCTGCCGACGTGGTGAATTCTTTCGGTGGAAACGGGCAGGATAAAACCATTCTGGGCCGTTCAATCAATTCGGTATATGGCTACGTAGCAGACGGTTTGTTCCAAAGTCAGGATGAAGTCGACGCACATGCTACTCAAGCTGGCGCTGGACCGGGTCGCATTCGCTGGAAAGATTTGGATGGTAATGGTGTGATTGACGAAAACGATCAGGATTTTTTCACCGACACGGATCCAGATTTTATTTACGGCATGAACTTTACGTTTAAGTACAAAGACTGGGATTTCAATATGTTCTGGCAGGGTGTAAAGGGCGGAAAAATACGTAACAACTGGCGCCTGTTTACTGACTTCACGTCGTTAAATATCGGATCTAACTACGGTGCTCGCACCTTACAGGCATGGACGCCAGAAAACTCGAACAGCGATGTGCCCGCATTAACCCTGATCGATAACAATGGGGAAGGGCGACAGTCGAGCTTTTTCTGGGAAGACGGTACGTATCTGAAGCTGCGAAATATCAGTGTGGGTTACACACCATCGCTCGATTTTATTGAAAGCCTTGGCCTTTTCGACGCCCGGGTGTACTTACAAGGTTCTAATCTTCTGACCATTACGCCAAGTGGCACTCTGAGTCAGGACCCCGAAACCCCGAATGAAGTATTCCCTGTGCCACGCCGTATCACCATCGGCATGGAACTGTCTTTCTAGGCGTTTGACACAGAATTTGGATGATAATGATGAAACGATTAACACAATTATTTGCAAGCAGCCTGGTTGCCTTGTCTGTTGCCTCTTGTGGTGGCAGTGGCGAGCTCGATAGCGAACCGCAGGCAGTGCTGACAGAAGATCAGGTTGCTACAACAGAGAATATCGATGCGCTGGTTATCGCGACCTATTCTTACCTCGGGAATGACCATTACACCGCGCCTAATTTTTTGTGGCCTACCGGTAACTTGCGAGCCGGTGATGCGCACAAAGGCGGAAATGGTCCGTCAGATATTTTTGCCTATCACGCCCTGTCTCTGTATGACCCGCTGGTGCCGGATATGGAATCATTCCCACCAGATTTGATAGACCTGAATAACAAAAAATGGACGCGTAATTACACGGGAATCTCACGTGCTAATTCAGCGTTAAAAGTAATTGCGGAGACACCTGCAGACGATTTGCCTACCGCAGATGAGAAGGCCGCGGAGTTGCGGTTTGTCCGTGCCATTTTCTACTTCGACCTCAAGATCCATCACAAGCATATTCCGTGGATTGATGAAACCATGACGCAGGAAGAAATATTGGCGACCACAAACCGGGACTTAAGTGATCAGGCGCTGTGGGACAAAATTGCTGATGACTTCCGTTTTGCCGCCAATAATCTGCCTGTCGTGCAGGATGATGTGGGCCGAGCATCTGCTCTATCGGCCAAAGCCTACCTGGCTAAGACCCTACTGTATCAAGCCTATGAGCAGGATGAGTTGCACAATGTGATAAACATTAATCAGGGGAAGTTGGAAGAAGTGGTGTCGCTTGTGGACGATATTGAAGCTTCCGATGTGTACGCTTTGTTTGATGATTACGCGAAAAACTTCCTTAGTGATTTTGAAAACGGCACGGAATCAGTATTCGCGATTCAGCGCTCTCTGAATGATGGTTCACCTGATGGACGCGGTTCCTGGTCAAGTGCATTGAACGCGCCAATGTCCGGTGGATTTGGTTGCTGTGGTTTTCATGTTCCCACGGAAAACTTCGTCAATGCGTTTAAAACCGATACCAACGGCTTACCCCGTTTCAGCACTTATAACGACAGTGTTTATAACGTGAATAACGACACCGTTGATCCACGCTTGGATCACACCGTGGCGATGGAAGGTAAACCCTTTAAATATGACCCTGATCTGATTCATGGCGGAGACAGTTGGGCGCGGGCGCCAGCTATTTATGGTAACTATACGGCAATGAAAGATCTTGAACACCCGGATTGTGATTGTCGGGGTGAAAACGGACCTTTCCCCATCTTTTCTCTCAACACCGTACTCATCCGCTATGCTGAAGTATTGTTGTGGAAAGCGGAAGCTCTGATTGAACTCGACCGTTGGGACGAGGCGTTACCTATCATTAATCGGTTGCGTGAGCGTGCGGCAAACAGTACTGGTCGCCTGAATAACGCCAGCTTGTACCGGATTGCTGACTACACCAGCTTCGCGGATAAAGACGAGGCGCGTCAGGCGTTACGTTGGGAGCGCCGCCTGGAACTTGGCCTCGAAGGACACCGTTTCTTTGACCTGGTGCGTTGGGGCATTGCCAAAGAAACCATCGATTCGTATCTGACCACAGAACGTGGCCGCAAGCCTTATCTCGAAGATGCTTCTTTTACCAGGAACAAGCATGAGTATCTGCCAATACCCAATCAACAGATCAATCTGAGTGGTGGCATTTACGTGCAGAATCCGGGGTATTAAGCCGGACGGGTACAGGCTGGTCCCATGGCCAGCCTGTGTTGTTAACACGTTAAAGGTAATGAAAATTTCACCATGAACAAAATTATCTATTGGTCTGTAACCGTTGCCATCGCTGGATTTTTATTTGGGTTTGATACTGCGGTTATTTCCGGTGCAGACCAATCTATTCAATCCTTGTGGCAAACCTCCCCGTTGTTTCACGGCTTATTTGTGATGTCATCTGCGTTATGGGGAACGGTAATTGGCGCCTTGCTGGGCAACTGGCCCTGTGACCATTTTGGTCGTAAGCGCACTTTGGTAATCATTGGCGTACTTTATCTGCTTTCAGCACTTGGATCTGCGTTAGCGCAGGATCCTTACACCTTTGCGATTTTGCGCTTTATAGGTGGCGTGGGAGTTGGGGTGTCTTCCATTGCCGTGCCCGCCTACATTTCGGAAATTGCTCCGGCAAAAGTACGTGGTCGCTTGGTCGCCACCTATCAGTTTCAGATTGTGTTCGGTATTCTGATTGCGTTTCTTTCCAATTACCTGCTTGCCGGTTTGATTGGTGAGGACTGGCGTTTAATGCTGGGTATCGAAGCGTTACCGGCACTTGCTTACTTGTTAATGGTGCTCAAAGCGCCGGAAAGTCCGCGTTGGTTGTTGCTTCACCGTCAGAACGAAACAGAAGCCCGACGGGTATTCACTGAACTCAACAGCGAGAATATTGAAGAAACCATCGCGGCGGTTAAACAGGATGTGCGTTCGCATAAGCAGGACTCTCTTTTCAATCACGAATACCGTTTTCCCATTCTGCTGGCCTTTCTGCTGGCGGCATTTAATCAGCTCTCGGGCATTAACTTTATTATCTATTACGCACCTCGGGTGTTTGACATGGCCGGGCTGGATGCCAGTGCGGCGCTACTGTCTACCACAGGTGTGGGCATGGTGAATTTGGTCTTTACCATGCTGGGAGTAAGTCTAATCGACAAACTCGGGCGCAAGTCACTGATGTATGTCGGCTCAATCGGTTACATCCTGTCGTTGGCGACGGTGACCTGGGCCTTTGGCACAAATGCAGGTGGTACAGTCGTTGTGGCTGCGGTGTTTGTCTTTATCGCCGCACATGCAATTGGCCAAGGGGCGGTCATTTGGGTCTTTATTGCTGAGATCTTCCCCAATACCGTGCGTTCTAAAGGGCAGTCGCTGGGCAGCGGCACGCACTGGGTATTTGCTGCGCTTATCACCCTTATTATGCCGCAGGTGCTGGCCAGCTTTAGTGCTGCACAGGTGTTTGGCTTTTTCACTTTAGCTATGTTCTTACAATTGCTCTTCGTTCGTTTCATGATGCCCGAAACAAAGGGGCGCACGCTCGAAGATGTATCCGCAAAATTGTCGGAATAGAGGTCTTTTTACATGAAAACGTTAGTAACTTTTTTCCTTTCTACTGCATTAATTGGATGTTCAATGAGCACAACCACACAATCCAGGGTAATCCCTTTAGCAGATGCTCAGTCTGCATTCGACGAAGCCTTTCGTCCCCAGGTCCATTTCACGCCACCGCAAAAGTGGATGAATGACCCCAATGGGATGTTTTATCTCGATGGTGAATATCACTTGTTTTATCAACATAACCCTGATGCGTCAGTCTGGGGCCCCATGCATTGGGGACATGCTGTCAGTAAGGATTTGATTCATTGGGAACATTTACCAATTGCCTTGTATCCGGACGAACTGGGAACAATCTTTTCAGGTAGTGCCGTTGTCGACTGGAACAATACCAGTGGTTTGGGTACGCCGGACAATCCGCCCGTTGTTGCTCTGTACACTTATCACAATGCTGACATGGAAAAGCAGGGCAGGATTGATTTTCAGACTCAGGCAATGGCCTACAGTCTGGATAAGGGGCGAACCTGGACGAAATACGCAGATAACCCGATTATCGATAACCCCGGTATTAAGGATTTTCGCGATCCTAAAGTCATGTGGGATGCGGCTTCTGACAAATGGGTGATGGTACTTGCGCAAAAAGATCATATTGGCTTCTACAGCTCGGACAATCTGATTGACTGGCAACTGGAGAGTACCTTTGGTGAGGAAATTGGCAGTCATGGCGGCGTGTGGGAGTGTCCTGAACTTCTGCATATGCCTGTTGAAGGCAGTGATGAGATGCGTTATGTGCTGCTGGTGAGCATTTCTCCCGGTGGGCCAAATGGCGGTTCCGCCACGCAGTATTTTGTCGGTGATTTCGACGGTAAAACCTTTACGCTAGATGAACAGTGGCAAACTGAACTCACCCCGCAGCCTGCACAATTCCCGGCAGGGCACCGCTTTGCTGATTTTGAACAAGGTGCTGGTCAGTGGCAGGCTACAGGCAATGCCTTTGTTAACGCGCCAACACAAGGCGGGCACGCTAATCAACCTCCACCAAGTGGATTTGAGGGCGAGTATCTGATTAACAGCTTTGCTGACCAGGACCGTGCAACGGGAACCCTGGTATCCAACGAATTCGTGATTGAAAAGCCGTTCATTAATTTCCTGATTGGCGGCGGACAGCATCCGGACAAAGTCGGTATGCAATTACTCGTCGGTGGCAAGGTGGTGAAATCTGAAACCGGTAAGAATCGTGAAGTGCTGCATTATGCCAGTTGGGATGTCAGTGAATGGCAAGGCAAAGCCGCACAGCTTCGTATTCTCGACCAGGAATCTGGGAGTTGGGGACATACTTATATTGACCAAATCACCTTTGCCGATGCACCTGCGAGCAATCGGATTGAGCCCGCTATTTGGCTGGACTACGGTACCGACAACTATGCCGGTGTAACCTTCTTTACCACTCCTGATGCAGCAGAAAAGCGGCCCGTATTTATGGGATGGATGAGTAACTGGTTATACGCAAACCAGGTTCCCACCGAAACCTGGCGAAGTGCAATGACACTACCTCGCACGTTACATTTGCAGGAAACAGAGGCAGGTTTACGGGTAGGTAGCCGTCTTGTGATAGAAGTCAATCGACTGTCCGGGCAGACCGTAAAAGCGACTAACCTGGATGCTGGTAAAACGATGACGCTAAATGCCGGTGCGGCAACTAACCATGCTATTCGGTTTGACTTCACCGCTTCGGCAATTGAGCGCAGTCAACTAGCCCTGAGTAATGGCGCAAACGAAAAGATTACGCTGACGCTTGACCCCGCCAATGGCTACGTCACTGTTGATCGCACGCAATCAGGCAATACTGCATTCCATGATGCATTTGCCAATGTGCAATCTGCGCCGCTGTTTTCTGTGGGTAATGACATAACGGTGACAGTTGTCGCAGACCGCTCTTCCGTAGAGGTGTTCGTCAATGACGGGTTGACGGTAGTGACTGCTTTGGTCTTTCCGGAAACTGTGTATGACACGATAGAAGTCAGCAATGAGAGTTTTGCGCTTCATGACCTATCGATATCTCGTTTACAATCCGTGTGGCAGAAGTGACCTTGAGTTAAGTGAGTACAGGAAACACTATGAAGTGGCAGTCGAATTCAACCTATTGGGCCTCAGCATCAGCATTGTTTGCATTTTTTTTGACCTGGTCATTTGCTTACTCTTTGTTTCCATTGTGGTTGAATCAAACGCTGCAGTTGAGCGGCCAACAGGCAGGCGTGGTGTTTGCTGCGAACGCGCTGGGTGCACTATGTGTTATGCCGCTTTATGGTGTTATTCAGGATAAATTGGGAACGGGTAAACAGTTACTTTTCACTCTGGGTGCATTGATGGTGTGTGTGGGCCCGTTTTTCACCTTCGTTTATCAGCCTTTGCTAATCTCACACTTTTATATCGGTGCAGCGGTTGGGGCTCTTTATGCTGCTGCAGCATTTGGGGCCGCTGTCGGCACACTGGAAGCGTTTGTCGAACGAGTGGGGCGACAGCACAATGTCGAGTTTGGCAAAGCCCGTGTGTGGGGATCACTGGGTTGGGCGCTGGCCACGTTTATCGCGGGCAGTCTGTTTAATCTGAGTCCGCATATTAATTTCTGGCTGGCCAGTGTAACCGGTGTCTGCTTTCTGGTCTTTCTTGCCTGGCTCCCGTCACAGCCGGCTCATACCCATTCCTCTTCCTCTGACAAGGTGACCATGCATGACGTTTTCGCGCTGTTTCGACTGCTTTCGTTCTGGCGATTGTGTGTCTATGTCATGGGGGTGTCCTGTTTGTATCAAATCTATGACCAGCAATTTCCCATCTACTTTGCATCTTTGTTTGAAACAGTCGCCGATGGAAATCGGTATTACGGCTACCTGAACTCGCTGCAGGTGTTTCTGGAAGCCGGGATGATGTTTGTGGCGCCGTTTATCGTTAACCGGGTTGGCCCTAAAAACGGTTTATTGTTGAGTGGGGTGATTATGGCGTTGCGTATGCTGTTGTCAGGTGTAGTGGAGGACCCTGTTTCTATTTCAGTGATTAAACTGTTACACGCACTTGAACTGCCCATATTGTTGGTCAGTGTGTTTAAATACATCGCTGCTACTTTTGATGCCCGACTCTCAGCTACCATTTATCTGGTGGGTTTTCATGTGTTCACTCAGGTGGTGACATCTGCACTCTCGTCGCCAATTGGCAATATGTACGATGAACTGGGCTTCGCAGACGCCTATTTACTCTTGGGATGTGTTGTGTGTCTGAGTCTGGTGGTTTCCTGGTGGGTGCTGGAAGATCATGACAGGCGCGAGCCTGCCATGCATAAGATCAGAATGAATGACGCGTGATCATCTTAAAACGGGTTTTCTCTGCGACTACATCGGTGCGCCCTTCAAGTAAATAGTTGAATGCCCATTGACCCATTTCATAATGGGGCAGGGCCATGGTGGTTAGTCCTGGCTGCAGCAGACGAGGGATAATGTCCCAGTCATCGAAACTGCCAATACCCAGGTCGCTGCCCACTTGCAGCCCCAGCGACTGTGCAACGAAATACACTTCTACTGCCATTGGGTCCTGACCGCACAAAATGGCGTCGGGTTTAAACGTTTGCAGGATTTCCTGTGCTCGTTGTCGGGTTACTGAGTATTCATTCGGCTCTTCGCCGAGAATGACCGATTCAATGTGCAAGTCATCCTTGGGCCCCGCGAATTCGTCAAAGGCCTGTTGAACGCCTGCTTTGCGGCGTTGGGCAGCAATGATATTGGCATTCAGATTAAGAAACGCAATACGCCGGTAGCCTTTCTCCAGCATTGTAGTGGTGATTTCCCTGGCTGCTTCCTGCTCATCAGGCACCACTGACGCGAATCGTCCGGATGGGTCGTGACAGTTTGCCAGCACCGTTGGGACTTCAGTTAATTGCGCTGGCAGGTTGACATCACGGTGATACATGGCTGCATAAATAATACCTTCGGCACGGTGCTCAAACAGATGCTCCACCGCGCCTTCAATACTGAACTTGTTTACGTTGACGTTCAGCACCATGAGTTCCTTGTTATTTTTCCAGGCTAGATCCTGCGCGCCGCGGATCAATTCAAAGGTATAGGGCGTTCGCAATAGTTCGTCAGCGATAAATCCCACCACGCCAGACTTTTTGCGCCTTGTCATTTGTGCTGCACGATTGGGCCGGTAGCCTAATTCTTCAATGGATTTGAGAACTTTTTCCCGGTTTTTGGGCTTTACAGTGGGGTCATTGTTAACCACTCGTGAGACGGTTTTAAATGCGACGCCAGCATGTGCTGCAACATCTTTGATTGTCACCATGTCGGTTAATTCCGAGTATTACTTTCATAATCAATGGGGTAAAGCTACACACTTTTGACTCAGTTTGCCATATCAATAGCAGTACCACTGCTGCAACAGAGCGTTAAATTAAAGAAAAATGTAAAAAATATGTTGATCAATAATTCTAATCTAACTATTCTTTAAAAAAGACAACGTTGTTTATTGGTTGTAAACACACTTCAGCCAGTGGGACAAACAGGGGCTTAGGAATAGCCTTTGTGAGTAAAACATAAAACGATAAGTACATAACGAAGACATGCGTTATGGAGGAAAAAATGACTCATTTTACTAGCATAAAACCGGGATGGCCTCTAGCTGCTATGACTATTGCCATGTCCATGGCACTCACAGCTTGCTCGGGAGACGAAGGGCAAGAGTCCCGGGTTGACGCTGAATTGATAATCCTACAGCCGGATCAAAGTCCGTCTGATGTTATTACGGGTGGTAATAGTAATAACAATGGCGATGATGATGATTTGGTAGAGGACGTGGTTATTACGAATAACCCAGACACATCCGGTCAGCCATTGTTTGCAAACCCGAATGACACTGAGCAGACATTGTCTGGTTTCGAGTTTTGCTGCGGTCAGTACGACACCTATGCAGAACACGGCTTCACTGATGTGATTGGTGATTTTGTTATGCTGGACGGTGGCTGGTGGGGCGCTGATGTCGCCGGACACCTTGGCGAGCGCGTGTTTTCTAGTTTTGGTGATGGCTTTAATGCAGACGATGAGGCCCTGGGCTGGATTGGTGATGGGGCTACGGGCAGCATGGACAGTCCGGTGTTTGACATTACTGAACCTTACATCAACTTTTTGATTGGGGGCGGCAGCAATGGTGTAACAGAGGCGAATACAACCGCTATCGCTTTGGTGATTGATGACCAAATGGTATTACAGGCCAGCGGAGACAATACGCCAATGAGTGTTAGTTGGCAAAGCTGGGATGTCAGTGCCTATGTTGGCAGCGCGGCGCGTATTCGCTTTATCGACAATCACGCAAATGACAATTCGGATACAGCCTTGCCCTATTTGCTGGTAGATGAGATTCGTCAGTCTGATGAAACCGCAGCAATGCCTGATAGCGCCAGCGTCATTGTGGCCGATGCGACAATTTCGGTTGATCCTGTGAGTGAAGGCATCAGTGCATTCAGCCGTGTCTCGAATCCTGATCAAAATATTGCTGGATTTGAGTTTTGTTGTGGTCAGTTTAATACCTACGCTAACCATGATTTCCGCGCAACGGGTGACATGGACAAACTCGATGGTGGCTGGTGGGCCGCTGATATAACTAACCATGTAGGTGATCGCGTATTTTCCAGCCGTGGGGAAGGCTTTTTGGCTGATGGTACAGGAGTAGGTTGGATTGGTGATGCCGCTACAGGCACATTAAGTTCTCCACCATTTGAGATCACCCATGATTATGTGAATTTCCTGATTGGTGGTGGCAGCAATCTGATTGAGAGTGAGCAAACGACCGCAGCTGTATTGCGTGTGAACGGTAAAATTGTGCGTCAGGCAGTGGGTAATGGTCTTGAATCGCAAGTCGACTGGCATAGCTGGGATGTCTCGTCATTAATCGGCCAAACCGCCGTATTGGAAATTATCGACCAGCACGATGGTACAGAAGATGGCAGTCTGGCATTTATCATGATGGATGAAATTCGTCAGGCTGACTATGCTGCCGCAGCGCCGTCTGCCGATGACATCGTGACAATGTCAGAGGGGCACGATATTGAATTACCGCTGGTTATGGCTGATCCAAACCCCTATTTTCATAACGGTGAATACTATGTGTATTACCTTATCGACACCGCGTATCACGACTGGTATCTGACAAAAACCGCTAACTTACTGGATGGCTCTTTTCCTCACCGAGCACTGGAAGCTACTGGCGACGCAGCGACTCAGGACCAGTGGACAGGGTCTGGCAGTGTGATTGAAGACGCAGATGGTGTTACCCATATTTTCTACTCGGGGCACAACGCTGATTTTACACCGGTTGAAGCGGTGATGCATGCAACGGCAAGTGACGCTACATTGAGTGATTTTACCAAGATTCCGGAAGATACATTCAGTGGTACAGACGGCTACAGTGATTTTGACTTCCGCGATCCGAAAGTATTCTGGAATGAAGACACCGGTAACTATTGGATGCTGATCACTTCTCGCTATAACGGCGAGGCCGCAATCGGGCTATACACTTCTGATGATTTGCTTAGTTGGACGCCGCAAGCTCCTTTGTTTACCGGTAGTTCATCACTGAACTACGAAGTACCTGACTGGGTGAGCATTGATGGGAACGACTTTATTCTGTACTCCGATCAGGCTGATGAAGCCCGCGATATGAAATATTTGTCTGAGCAGTCAGGGAGCTGGGCATTACCGGCCAATGCCACAATAGACGGTAAGTTCTATTACGCAGGTCGAGCAGCCACATCAGGCGAAGATACACTGCTGTTTGGTTGGATCCCACATAAACTAACCCGCACGAATACAGGTGTAGGAACCTTTGGTGGTGATCTTGCGATTCACCAGTTGACAGTAACCGAAGACGGGCAGTTAGCCGTTAGCATGCCTGACCGTTATAAGAACGCAGTCAGCGAAAGCATGAGCGTTGAATTAACTTCACAATCTGGCAGTGTCAGTGGTACTGACACGTTAACCATGATGGCTGACTCATCTGTGGCATTGGCGGCAGAGACAAGCAAAAACCGCTTATCATTTACCGCACAGAGTGAAGGCAGCGAAGGACGTTTCGGACTCGTGTTTACGGCCAGCGACAGCGAAGAAATCGTCGCCAGACTGGAACTGGACAGCAACAGCAATCTGGCTTCGTTCTATTTTGGTGATACACCTCCTACAGGTGGTGCCAACGTAACTTCAACACCTGCACTGGAAGGCGAACCGCTATTTGTACGTGCCAGCGATGCAGAACAACACATTGCCGGTTTTGAGTTCTGCTGTGGTCAGAACGGTACACTCGAAGCGCATGAGTTTACTAATGTCACCGGGGATTTCGCCAAACTCGATGGCGGCTGGTGGGGCGGCGATGTCGCTAACAATTTTGGTGAACGCGTGTTCTCAAGTTTTGGTGACGGATTTGAGGAAGACGGCACGGCTTTGGGATGGATAGGATTCGCCGCCACGGGCTCTGCAGACAGTCCGGCTTTTGAAATCAACAAGCCCTATATCAACTTTATGATTGGCGGTGGCACAAATGCCTATGACGCAACGAACGCAACTGCTGTGGTGTTGATTGTTGATGGTGAAGTGGTACGCAGCCAGTCGGGCACTGATGCCGCGAAGAATGCTGATGATAAGTACGTTCTGGAATGGGTAACCTGGGATGTCAGCGATTTCATGGGGCAAACAGCTGTTGTACGCTTTATCGATCAGCATCCGGATGATGGCAGTGATTCTGCATTACCTTATCTTTTAGCTGATCAGTTCCGTGCCGCCGATTTACCAGCCGTATCGGAAGATGAAGTGGTTGAAACCGGTACTATGGATGCCCAGGTTACTGTGCCAATGAACTTGCAAAATGGTGTGACGGTGGATATTTGGATGGATCCAGAGGCCGGTGTAGGCAGTGCATACATCAATGACTTCAGAGCACTTAGTTTCCGATTATATGACTTGGAAAACAGAACCGTAGGTATGTATAGCCGTGATGTAACCATTGTAGTCAATGACATTCAGAGATTTAAACGAACAAATTAAAGCTAAGTAACTATTGCAAGTGGGTGAAAACACTTTCACCCACTTGTTGTTTCAGGTTTTTCAATCGAAGGAAGCGCTAATCAAGCGGCAAATCTTCATATGACTAATAGCAAATAGCTTTAAGAATCGAACGCCGAATCATTTCTGCATCGAATCATATTGTTGGGTTTGTTTGGAATTCACGTCGTCTCAATTCACTGAATTGCAAACATCGTTTAGTTTTGGTTTTTTAAAGGTGATAAGTAAATGTCAAAGAATATTCTTTGTATAGGGGAAGCGCTAATAGACTTTGTGTGCAGTGATATCGGTTACGATAACCTTGAAGGTGAAGTCTATTTCAAAAAAGCCGGAGGGGCTCCAGCAAATGTGTCGGCATGCATAGGGCGATTGGGTGGCAAAGCAAAGTTCTTGGGGGCGGTTGGAAATGACGTTTTTGGTGACTACCTTGTTGATACGCTGCGTAAATTCAATGTAGATGTAAGTAGCATTCAGCGAACGGACATTTCTACTTCACTTGCATTTGTAACCTTAATGAAAAATGCTGAAAGAGAATTCGTATTCAATCGAGGCGCAGATGCTGAATTTGAGTTAACACTACAAAACAGTCAGACCCCACTACTTAATAACATTTGTCATTTTGGTTCTGCTACTGCTTTCTTAGAGGGTAAATTACAAGATTCGTATTTTTCTTTTGCTGAACAGTGTATCGAGGACAAAGGTGTTGTTTGCTTTGATCCAAACTATCGCATAGATCTTTGGAGTGCTAAGCTCGATACCTTTAGATTAAAATGCGAAAGATTTTTTAAGCTTGCTCATATAGTTAAAGTAAGTGAAGAAGAACTAGAGCTTCTCACTGGTGAAAAAGATTTAGTGTTAGGCTGCAAAGTTATTCATGATTACGGTGTAAAAACGATTTTTGTAACTTTAGGTGCAAAAGGATGTTTTCTGTCAACTCCAGGAATGGCCCAAATTATTCCGGCATTTAAAGTCAACGCAATTGATACAACTGGAGCTGGTGATGCTTTCGTTGGTGGTGCTTTGTTTAAAATTTCGTCGATGCAAAATGTCCATTCAATGGAATATTCAAAATTAGTCGAGGTCGTGCGTTTTGCTCAAAAAGTTAGTGCGTATGTTTGTGAGAAAGTAGGTGCTATGACAGCGCTTCCTACAGAAATTGAAGTTGATAAGCGCACTTTAAATAGTCTTTTGTAGATAAAACCTGAATTCGATTCCGAGGACTAACGTCGCTGTTCTCTTTGTTTTGCTAAGAAAATATTTTTTCAATTATATCTAAATATTAAAATAGTAATTTGCATTGAAAATCCGCATATCCCTGCCGGTAATCGTGAGTTGCAATCCCGGGTCGAGGCACCACTTATTAAGAAGCCCTGACCATGAAAAAGAATGGGCTAGAAACTTTCGTTACTAATGTGACTAAACATTGGTCTGGGCTAAACACTGAAACCGTAGTGGCGGTTAGGCAGCTATTAGTCGATCTTACTACAACACCATCTGATGAGACGTGGTTAAATGAAATAGTCCACGAAAGACCTGCCGCAAAAGAGTTATACCGAGATCCTCAACATGGATTTATCCTAATGGCTCATAGCGAAGAAATAGGCTTGTATCGACAACCACATAACCACGGTGCTGGCTGGGTCTTTTATGCTGTTTATTCCGGAGAAATAGCCATGACAACGTATAAGCAAATTACCTCTAGTCGCGGTAAAACGGCTCTGGTTTCAAGAGGCTCGGATGTAATTGCTGGCAAACAGTGTCGAGTATTTTTGCCGGGTGATATTCATGACACCCATTGTATGACCGAAGGGTTTGTTCAGTTTCGCCTTACTAGTTCTGATTTTAAGAAAGAAATTCAAGAAGGCCGGATGATTAAGTTTGATCCCTAAACTAGATATGTTTACACGGTCAGCGGGCTTTAACGGCGTTTGACTGCGGCGGAAGAAACTGTTTTATGTTTTCGTGCCTGGTCCTTTCCAGCGATTCTTAAAAGTTTCTGAAATGTGGGGCATTCGCTGTGTTTTTCTGCGTTGCATTTTGCTGCATGTTCGAGGCATCTCTGTATAGCGATGAGTTGCTTAACGCGTTGGGCAATTTCGTTTGCTCGTGCGGTTAAACTTTCCCGGTTTACTTCGAATCGTCCTTTCGTTGTTAACATCGACCGTATTTCTTCAAGAGGAAAGCCAGCCCTTTGCCCTAACGCAATAAACTCAAGTTGTTCGAAAACATTCGCATTGAAAACCCGCTTCAAACCACTCCTTCCAATGGACTTTATAAGATTTTTCTCTTCGTAAAACCTAATGGTGGAAGCTGGAAGTCCTGTTTTTTTTGATAGTTTTGAAATATCTATTGAGTACATCATCCCGACCTTGACTTAATGTTAACTTGAAGTATTACATTACAAAAAACACATCGTTTGTGCAATCAAACTCACTGATTGCTCTGGAGCTGGGAATGTCTGAAAACGTCGTTAATTCAAATGAACACAATAATGAACGTGAAGGCTCTTCAAAGGCTGCTTTATCCAGCCTTATCTCTACAATGCTCATGTCAACATTGGCGGTGAGTATCACGAATATAGCGTTGCCGGCATTAGCAAGCAGTTTTGATACAACTATTTCGGCAGTGAGCTGGGTGGTAATTGCATACCTGGTGTCTGTGACGACTTTTATTGTCGGCGCAGGCGTATTGGGTGACATTTTAGGCAAGAAACCTTTGCTGTTGCTGGGCGTTGGGATCTTTTCATTTGCCTCATTAATGTGTGCCTTGTCGCTCAATCTTTGGATGTTGGTTGCTGCAAGATTTATACAGGGCTTAGGCGCTACATTTATATTGTCACAAACATTAGCGATAGCTAGTGCCTCATTTCCAAAATCAAAAACCGGAACAGTAATGGGATTGTTGAGCTCGACTGCTGCTATAGGAACTGCGCTCGGACCGGTGGTTGGGGGCTTCTTGCTTGATGTATTTGGCTGGCACTCGATATTTTGGGTGTTGTTTACACTGGGTGGCATTAACCTTACGCTTACTTCAACGCTTATTCCCACTGAGCTGTTCAAGTATACCGGCACGGTGAAACAGTACGATGTCATCGGAACATTGTTGCTTGGATTATCTTGTTTGTTGTATGCGTTATCTATGACCGTACTCAGTACTATTGCCCCCTTATCGAGCGCTGTACTATTTATATCTGCAATTTTAGTTTTTAGGGTTTTTCTGATTAGTCAGCGTAAGGGGCAATTTCCATTAATCAACCTGGCCTTTTTTCATCACGCATTGCGTAATGTCACATTAGCGTCAACCTTTTTGGTTGACGCCGTGGCAATGTCAACCTTAGTTGTTGGGCCTTACTATTTGACTTATGGCTTGGGACTTTCTGTAACAAAGGCAGGCATGCTGATGGCAGTTGGTCCTGTCCTGGCTGCATGTTCTGGCTATCCCTCAGGAAAACTTGTCGATGTCATTGGTGTGAAGCGTGTTATGTTGTTAGGGCTTTCACAAATGTTTATTGGTGTGATTTGTTTTGCCTTTTTACCAGTGCGATGGGGTGAATATGGCTACATAGCCGCACTTTTTATATTGGCACCTGGACGCCAGCTGTTTCTGGCGTCGAACCATACTTTTGTTATGAGCAGTGCGACTAAGAGAGAAAAGGGATTAGCAGCTGGTGTGCTTAATCTGGTTAAAAATTTAGGTCTGATGACAGGAGCGTCCATGATGGTTGGCGTGTTTGCCTCACAACTGAAAAATGCAAATGCAGCAATTGCAACTCAACAAGAGTTAGGCGCCGCTTTTACTTCAACATTTTTATTAGCTGGTGTTGCTATCGGTGCTTCGCTGCTCAGTATTTATCTATTTAGTAATAAAGCTTCTGAATTTCATTAAATACCAGGCCCATATATGCCATAAATCACTGTTAAGAAAATACAACGCGGAAGTTTAATATGTCTCGAAAATTTATAGAATCAGGACCCGGTTTACCTCATTGGGCCAACCCAATAAGTCATGCGGTTGTAGTGGGGAAAATATGCTTTGTCAGCGGCCAACTTTCGATTAACGAAGAGGGTGCTTATGTAAAAGGAACAATCACTGAAGAAGCTATACTGGCTTTTAACAACGTATTTGCCGCACTAGCATCTGCTGGATTTGATAAAAGTGAAATAGCTTACATCAATATCGCGTTTTCAGACCTGACGGAATTAAACGCAGTCGATGCGTTGTACATGACTTTATTCCCGGAAGGAAAAAGGCCTGCCCGCACAATTTACGAGGCCGCAAAACTACCATTTAACGGGAAAGTTAAAATTGTTGCTACCGCGGTTAAAGATTGAATGGTAAAAACGTTTAACGCTTGCCAATAGTGCAGAAAGTTACCTTCCCATATCTGATAAATATCCAGTGCAAATTCTATCGGAAACAAGCCGTTCAGATTTTGAAATACACCGGCCTGGAAATCAAAGTCGAGGTCTTTGGTCCGTTCGGCATACGGGCCAATGCAAACATAGGTAAAATCGGTGATGTAGCAGTAATGCCACCTACCATTTTGTTTCTCTTGTCTTATCTCTACTGCATGAAACCCACCTGTTTCAGCGGAGTAGTCAGGGTCGCGAAAGTTGAGCGTCACTGTGCTAGTCGACGCTGGTGTATCACCTATTGCTTACGCTCTAACGAAGCACTTAATATCATTAATGTGTGTCAGCGCACGGAACTTAGCATCTTAAAGCGCTACATTGTTACCTCGATATCGGTAATCTAGCCGGTATAGAAGAAACCGAGGTACTTATGCAAAACCCTATTAAAGAAACAAAACCTGACGAAGAAAAGAAACCAACTAAAGAGAATGAACCTCAAAAACAGCAGCCTCAGCAAGAGCAAAAGAAATAGCCATACAGGTTATTGATATAACGATATTTCGTGCATGGACCGAGTTAATTCCAACTACTTATTCATGACCGAATGCATTTGTTTTTAAAGTGTTTCCCCAGGATTTTCCTGGGGTTTATAAGGTGCCAGGATAATTTCATTCTGTGAACGAAAAACAGATAGCATGAATAACTAAAACTTTAATAGAGCCCCCAGCTTTCCTTATAGGCTATTAGCCATGACTGATTCATTCTAAAGCGATTCATTTTTTCATCGTCTATATATTGGCAAAAATTTACAGATAATTTGGAATTGAACTCATGCACCCTACAAATGTTGTCGTATGGCGGGAAAGATACTTGGATATCTTAACCACACCTGATGGATCATATCACTATTGGTCGTTACCTAAATTAGCAAAGGATTTTAATTTTATATTAAACGAGCAGCCTTTTGTTGTGCGTATTTTTATAGAAAATCTCATGCGTCACTATGGTGGGAATGGTGTAGCTAAAGACAATCAAACCTCAGATTGTATCAAAGCCTTAACTGCCTTTGATCGCTCAATAAACGTAGAGTTCCCATTCCACCCACGACGTATTTTAATGCAGGATTATACAGGGGTTCCCGCTATTGTTGATATAGCGGCTATGCGTGATGCCGTATCAAAGATGGGAGGCAATGAAAGCAAAGTCAATCCGTTATGTCCGGTTGACTTGGTGATAGATCACTCAGTGACTGCTGAACAAGCAGGTTGCACTGGCGCATTAGAGCACAATCGTCAACAGGAGATGGAACGTAATCAGGAACGCTATCAATTTTTAAAATGGGCTGAGCAATCATTCGAGAATTTCAGAGTGGTTCCTCCCGGTCGAGGCATTTGCCATCAGATAAATCTGGAATATTTTGCCCAGGTCATAAGTTGTGAAGACTGCGAGTTGTTCCCTGATACCGTAATAGGAACGGACAGCCATACCACCATGATCAATGGTTTAGGCGTACTTGGTTGGGGAGTTGGTGGAATTGAAGCCGAAGCCGTAATGCTTGGCCAGCCATTGACTCTAAACTTGCCGCAGGTGGTCGGCGTCAAGCTAGAAGGAAAATTGTCAGCGGGCACCACCGCAACCGACCTTGTACTTAGTATTACAGAAATACTACGACGCCATGGCGTTGTCAGAAAATATGTCGAGTTTTATGGTCCTGGGGTATTGCTTTTGAGTGTCGCTGATCGTGCAACAGTAGCCAATATGGCACCCGAATACGGGGCGACTTGTGCACTGTTCCCAATCGATAGCAAAGTGATTGAATATTTGAGATTAACCAATCGTCCCGCGTCACTTATAACACAAGTGAAGACATATGCGTCTGTTCAGAGCTTGTACTATACAAACGAGGATGCAGACCCAGTATATCAGGAAAACATCGTCATCGATGTGTCTGAAACAGTGACCTCATTAGCCGGACCCAAACGCCCCCAGGATCGACTGGCGTTATCTGAGATTAAAAATAAAACACTGGAGGAACTCCTTATTGCCGGATACCTAATTCCTGAGGTTACGAGGCTTATGCAGCGCAAGCCCGATTTGAAACATAAAAAATTAAACAACGGCGATCTAGTTATAGCAGCTATCACCTCCTGTACCAACACATCAAATCCACATGTAATGCTGCTGGCGGGGTTACTGGCAAAAGCCGCCGTTGAACGGGGTTTGTCTGTCAATCCAAATGTGAAAACATCACTCGCTCCAGGCTCCCAGGTTGTCGCCCGCTATTTAGATAATACCGGGCTTCAGGCTTACCTTGATTTGTTGGGGTTCAATCGGATCGGTTTTGGCTGCACAACCTGTATTGGTAACTCCGGCCCTCTGAATGGCGAACTTGAAGCTGAAATTGAAAGTCAGCAATTAAAAGTAAGTGCCGTATTGTCCGGAAATCGTAACTTTGAAGGGCGAATTCATCCCTCAGTACAGCTAAACTGGCTAATGTCGCCGCCACTGGTTATTGCTTTTGCCCTTGCTGGGCATACCCGTATAAATTTGACCGAAGAGCCTTTAGGTATCGATAAAGAAGGCCACAATGTATTCTTATCTGAACTCTGGCCCTCTGAAGAGATTGTTGCAGAGATGTCAGAGCATGTTACTCAAGAGCTTTTTGAAGAGGCTTACAAGGGCCTTCTGGAAGGCGATGACAACTGGAAAAACTTAGATGTCAAAAAATCCGTTTGTTATCCGTGGATGAAAGGGTCGACGTATATTCGTCCCTCGCCTTTTTTATCTAAAGCATATACTCCCGAATCAATAAAGTCAGCTCGAATTTTGGCGATTCTCGGTGACTCAGTCACTACCGACCATATTTCGCCTGCAGGCAATATCGGCGAAAATAGCCCTGCAGGCAAATATCTTCGCGCAAATAATGTTGAGCCCAGGTATTTTAATAGTTACGGAGCCAGGCGCGGGAATCACGAAGTAATGGTAAGGGGAACGTTTGCCAATGCCCATCTCAAAAATAGTATGGTCTACCCTGACCAAGGCGGGCTAACACGTTACTTTAGCATTCACAGCAACAGCACTGCAAATGTTCCTATATATGACGCAAGTCAGAAATATATCAAAGAAAATACGCCACTAGTGGTCTTTGCGGGCAAGGAGTACTGTACAGGTTCAAGTCGTGATTGGGCAGCCAAGGGCTGTTTGCTGCTGAATATAAAAGCTGTAATTGCTGAATCATTTGAGCGGATTCACCGAAGCAATCTGACAATGATGGGCATACTGCCACTGCAGCTTATCGAAAATGTGACGGTGAATGAACTTCAACTGAAGGGTGACGAAATTGTTCACATTGATTGGGGTAGCTGCTTATCGCCAGGACAAGCATTAAAGCTGATAATCCAAGGTCGTACTAATGAAAAGAAAATACTGTCGGTGATTGCGCGCATCGATAATGAGCGTGAACTTAATTACTTTCTTGCTGGAGGCGTCCTGAATTATGTCACTGCGCAGTATGTCGGGTCGGGTTGCGACTAAAAGTTATTTGACTCCCACCACTTTTCCATTAAACACATATTGCCTAAAAACCATCTTGTCCGGAGTGTGTGCAAACGTACATATAACGTTTTCTCAATAGCGCATACTGATCCTTCAGTGTCTTTGTAACCCGTACAATCTCTGATTGAACTGCGATTTGTAGTCCCATTTTTTCTCCTTGAGGTTGTCTGATCTCCCTGCGGGTTTATCGATTAGTTACTGGCTGATGTGTATCAGCATTTCCATAAACAATAAACCAGGAATTAAAAATGAAAAAATACGATCATCCAACGCCTATTCTGCACAGCATGCGTCGAATAGGGCTCATAATAAGTGTCGCCGGCCTTATCGTTCTGCTAAACGCCTGTGTCAGTAGTCAATCACCTCCCACCCAAGCAATATGGGCCGCTTAGGCGGCTATTAATCAAGCAGACAGGGCCAGAGTCAATGAATATGCAGCGGCTGAGCTATTGCAAGCCAGAGACATTTTAAACCGGGCTAACCTGGCTATCAGCGAAAATAAAATGAAACGAGCCGGCCAGTTAGCAAAACAATCGCAAGTGACAGCGCAACTCGCTTTGGTCAGAGCTGAGTTAGTAAAGGCACAAGTCGTTAACGCAGAAATGGCGAAAAGCATTACTCAACTTGCACAGGAAATACAACGTAATCAGAGAGAAAAGCTATGAACATTGTCAATTATCAATATACCCTGTTAACCGCCGGCATCACCCTGTTAATCAGCGCTTGCACCAGTATCCCAACCAGATATGCCGGCGCAGATCCGGTTACAGAACGTCTTAATCTTCTGGAAAGTAATCAGGAACTTGCGTCCCAAGCCCCGATGGCTATGACCGATGCGCGAGCAGCGGTGCTTAGCGCCCAGCAGTACCAGAAAGATCCGGCAGATTCAGCGCATCTTCTGTATATCGCCGAACGCAGAGTCGACATTGCCGAAGCGGAATCTCAACGCCGCTATTTGGAGCAGCAGCGCAAAGAGTTATCCGCAGAACGCGATGCCATGCAACTGCAGGCCAGAACAAACGAGACTAAGTGGGCCAGATTAGAAGCCAACCAGGCCAAAGCGGATAGCCTTGAAGCGCGAGGGCAAGCCGAGCAGGCTCAATCAGATTCTGCATCAGCACAACGGGATTTGAATATTGCGGAACAGGATGTGGTCATTGCAAACAAACAAGTCACAAAAATGCAGCATCAGCTCAAAGAACTGCATGCAAGAAAGGATGCGAGAGGCACGGTAGTGACGCTGGGGGATGTACTGTTTGATTTCAGCAAAGCGGATATTAACCCAAATGCAATATCGCACCTGGCTAAACTCGCTGCATTCCTTAATACAAACAGCGATCGCATAGTGACTATTGAAGGTCACACCGATAATACCGGTGATCCCGATTTTAATGTGCAACTCTCGCAACGTCGGGCCGATGCGGTTAAAGAGTTCCTGCAAAGCCAGGGGGTGGCAGGTCAACGCCTGCAAGCCGTTGGTAAGGGTTCCACGTTTCCGGTCAACGACAATACAACGATCAAGGACAGGCAGCAAAACAGACGGGTAGAAGTCATTATCACCGACCCCATCACGGAATAGGGCAAATCAAACCGTCATAAGCAGGCCAGGATTATTAACGGGAGAGTGTGTGTCAGCGTACGGAACACTGCGAAATAAAGCACTATATTGTTATCTCACTATCGACAATCTTGCCGGTAGTGAAGAATCCGAGGCTCTTATGCAAAACTCGACGAAAAACACAAAACCCGATCAGGGAATAAAACCTGCACAGGTAAATGAACCGCCAAAACTGCAACCTCAGGACGTTCAGGAGCAAAAACAAAAGCCATTCAAATTGTTGATATTGCGAAATTACGCGCATGGCCCGAATTAATTTACATTTATGATTACTGACCGAATGCCTCTGATTCGCCTGTGCTTTACCCCAGGAAGGTGCTGGATTCTTTTAGGAATATCTTACCCTGATTTATCAAGGATAGTGTCTATCCGTGAGCTCAATAGCGAATGGCACTGAGCGCAAAGTGTCACTTGGCAGGATAATACCCGGAAGTTGTTAATGAGCGCTATGCTCACAGCAGTTTCAATTCGGATGACCGTAGCGATTAAAACAGTGGAGCAACTTTATATGCACATTATGCCAATCAAGTTACTATTGGTTGAAAGTGACCCAGTGTTGGCCGCTCGCATACAGCTATCGCTGAATGCCATGTCATGTCAGGGTTTTTAAGTCATATTAAGTCGAAATATTGCTGATGCAACACGGCAACTTAACCGGCGATATTTTGATCTTGTTCTGCTGGATATGTCCGCTACCAACGGGGATAGGTTGGAATGTTTTGAAGCCTCAATAGCACTGGCCCCCAGGACGTTGTTTATTCTTCTGTGCGTAAAAAAAGATGTGCCTCTTGCGCTTAGGGCAATACGCAGAGGAGCCAGTGATTATGTCGACAAGAGCCTGCTTAACCGGGATTTACTTGAACGCGTTATTAGCTATAACCTGGCCAGCAAACGTGCCAACAATATATTGCGGGTATCAATTTCTGGCATTAAGGCAATTGGTGAGGCATGCCCACAAGGGATTATGATAGCCGATTTATCCGGCCTTATTACTTACACCAACACTGCATATCAACGTCTGAGCGGACTTCACGCTAAGCAGCTACGTGGACTCTTCTGGGCGGAATCGATACATCCGCTGGATCGCCTGAGAATACAACAAGAGTGGAGCGAAGTTGTGCAAACACAAGTGTCTTTCCAAACTCAGGTCAGGATGTTGCACCAGGATCTGACGATTCGCCATGCCAGGGTGAATGGCGCCTTTTTGCATGATCACAAAAAGCTGCATGGACACGTACGCATTCTGGAAGAGTTCACTCCAGATATAGTACGGGAAGCCCCGCAATGAATATTGAAATTATTTTTTAATGTCAAAATAATCTCATCGTCGGACTTAAAGCGGCTAGCGTAAATCTTGTAAACTCCGTGGTGTAACGAACAGAGGATCAATGTTTTAGCGGTTAATTTGTTGCTAGGGTTTGTTGTTTACCTTTGCTGTTCACTTTTGCAGCGGTTCGTAGCCGACTAACGTGCGCCTTGTCTAAATGGCGCACACTAGCCGGTTACCGGGCGCTGCCCGAAGGGGTTGTTATAGAAGCATTTTACTCTTTGTCACAGTCCTTTGACTTAGCCCACTAGGCCTATAGAACTGTTTCGCGATTAAAATGCTTCCATTTAGACCAAAATTTACTCACCAAAGGTCAACGACCTAGGAGAGCACAACGCATCTCCTGGTTCGTCACCATTGTTTTTCTATAATTGGAGAGTTACGTGACCGCTACCCCCTCCCTACCAGTGACTAACGAACTCATAAATTGCCTGTCGAATATACAAAGTAAATGGTTGATATCTCACTCCAAGCTCGTGGAACTTAAATTCGGGCAAATACTCAACACTACGGATAGGCCCATAGCAAATGTCTATTTCCCGCTAACCGGGTTTATATCCATGTTTGTTGAGATGATTGATGAACGGCCGGCAGAAATGGGGCTAATCGGCAGTGAAGGAATGCTCGGTGCCACACTATCACTGGGCAAACTAAACGCCCCCATGCAGGCAGTTGTTCGAGGCCCTGGAAAAGCGTTGCAAATCGATGCAATGGTATTTTGTCAGTATTTGAAAACCAATGCCTCACTACAAGAAATTTTACAACGTTACCTCTATGTTTTAATACAACAACTTTCACTAACCGGTGCGTGTATGTACTCGCATGAGGTGTCGCAACGATTGGCTCGCTGGTTGTTAATGGTGCAGGATAGGTTTCACACCCGTCAGTTCAATTTAACCCATCAGAATCTCGCTGAAATGATTGGCGTTCGTCGCAGCGCGGTAACTATTGCCGCAGGGGTATTTCAGCGCGCCGGATTGATCAAATACAGCCGTGGGCAAATTGAGGTGCTCTCCCGAGCGGGTCTCAGGCACGCATCATGTCAATGTTATGTTGCGGCACTAAACCTTCAAAAGAAAGAATTTCATACACCACATATCATAAGGACCTAACGTGTCTGCGATTCGCTATTCTGTCAACATCAGAGGCAAACAGTAAAGTATGGCCCGCTTATGTTTGCTAACGAACATACGTTCACAATGAGTTAGCGTAGGCTATCAATATCTAATCACCCACAGAGGCTTGCCGTAAGGGCGAAGACTTATGATGAGCATCAACAATCCACATCCAGTATTGAAGGTAACACTGACCGATAAAGTCAGCATTTTTACACCGCTCATTAATCCCTATTGGCCAAAAGCACTTGCCAACACTAGCGAAGCATTTACGCTATTCAGATTATTACCCGTAGATGCAACCCTTTATGTTGACAGGCGTAGTAACTGCCATCAGAGTGGATCAGCAAAACTCCCCAATAGCGCTAACTGCCATTGGCCCAAAGCGTTGGTTTCTCCACACGAGTAAGCGCTCTAATGCATTGTTCCTGACTTTATAATCGTATTAACTTCAGCCGATGATCTGAGTAATAGCGTTAAAATAGTATTAACTGATGAGTAAAAGTTGCGTGCTCAAGGTTATCCGAGATAAGGCGCAATATGACACACCCGACAGAAAATACATTGCTCAACGCATTACCCGATGAGACTAAACAACGGTTATTTCCTCAAATCCGTCTGGTTGAATTACCGCTTGGTGAAGTCATCTACGATGCAGGACAGAATGTATCCATGGTGTATTTCCCAACTGACAGTATTGTATCCCTGCTATCTACCATGGCGGATGGCTCATCGGCTGAAATATCCGTAGTAGGCAATGAAGGATTAGTTGGCATTGCCGTATTTATGGGTGGCGAAAGTACTCCTAATTGCGCCATTGTACAAAGTGCTGGCGTTGCCTACCGCTTGCCCGCTGCGGCGTTACGCAGCGAATTTAACAATAATCAGACAGTTCGTATGCTGTTGCTGCGCTATACACAAGCACTGATTGCCCAGATGGCGCAAACCGCAGTGTGCAACCGGCATCACTCTATCGACCAGCAACTCTGTCGGTGGCTATTGTTGTCTCTTGATCGTTTATCTACCAACAAACTGACCATGACTCAGGAGCTGATTGCCAACATGTTAGGTGTCAGACGCGAAGGTGTTACAGAAGCCGCTGGCAAACTACAAAAGCTTGGCGTGATTACGTATCGTCGCGGTCATATCACGGTGACCAACAGAGAGAAACTAGAAGCACTTTGCTGTGAATGTTATGCCGTGGTGAAAAGTGAGACAGACAGACTGGCAGCCTATTAACCGAGCCTGATTGTATAGACTAACCGCTCTGACGTTTAAATGTAAATGCAATCGTAATAGCGCCAAACATTGTTCCGCTAACATAACATAACCAGAGGCAACGATTATGCCGCAAGTCAATGAGAACCCTCCTCCGCCCAATCCATGGCAAGGCAAAGGAGCCCCACCTGATTTAGATAAGCTGGCAACGCAATTTTGCAAGCGGGCGAAAAAACTGCTTCCAGGCGGCAGCCCATCGGTGTTTTTTATTCTTTTGCTAGTATTTGTGATTGGCGCTGCGTTATGGAGCGCCATTTATACCGTTCCCAGTGATTCTGTTGCGGTAGTTCAACGGTTTGGAAAGTATGTCGACAATGTGCCGCCGGGGCTGCACTTCCGATTTCCGTTCGGTATCGACACGACACAGGTTGTGCCCATCAAAAGACAATTAAAGCAAGAGTTTGGGTTTACTACACCCAATGCGACTGACCCAATGCAGAGCCCCCGTGGCAACGACGCAAAGCGCGAAACGCAAATGGTTACCGGTGATCTAAATGCGGCGTTGGTGGAATGGGTGGTGCAATACCGCATTTCCGATCCCGTTAAGTTTCTGTTTGAGGTCAGAGAACCCAGTGAAACGCTGCGCTATGTATCTGAAGCGGTAATGCGTGAAGTAGTGGGTGATCGAACCGTCGACGAAGTCATCACTATTGGCCGTCAGGAAATTGAATCAGAAGCTCTGCTGAAAATGCAGGCCACATCAAGCAAATATGCGATGGGTATTAGTATTGATCAGGTGCAGTTAAAAAACATCAATCCCCCCGAACCCGTTCAGGAGTCTTTTAATGAAGTCAATCAGGCTCAGCAGGAAAAAGAAAAACTGATTAATGAAGCACGTCGGGACTACAACAAAGTGATTCCCCTGGCTGAAGGAGAAAAAGATCAACGTATCAGGGAAGCAGACGGCTACCGCCTTAAACGCATTAACGAAGCCAAAGGTGACACAGCTCGATTCCTTGCGTTGTTTGCCGAATATGAAAAGGCACCGGAGGTCACGCGTAGGCGCATCTATCTTGAAACCATGCAGAAGGTGATGCCTAAGGTCACCACCAAATTTATTCTGGATACGGAATCTCAGGGCATCTTGCCACTGCTAAATCTGGAGACGAAAAAGGTTGCGGGTCATGAATAAAGTCAACTTGATAACGGCATCCGGCATTGGATTGTTGGCGGTGATAGTCTGGATTTTTAACAGTGCGTTATACACAGTCGGAGAGGTTGAGCAAGTCGTTGTTACCCAGTTTGGTAAGCCGGTGGGCGAGCCGATAGAAACAGCAGGCTTACAGTATAAGATACCGTTTATTCAACAGGTTAATCCTATTGAAAAACGGGTACTGGAATGGGATGGCAACCCCTCTGATATGCCGACTAAGGACAAGCTCTATATCTCTGTGGATTTGTTTGCGCGCTGGCGGATCATTGATCCATTACAATATTTTTTACGGCTGCGTGATGAACGCAGCGCGCAGTCCAGGCTGGATGACATACTCGGTAGCGAAACCCGTAACGCAATAGCAAAACACGAATTGATCGAAATTATCCGAACTACTAAAGACCGCGTCCCGCAACGGGACGAACTGCTGAGCGACGCCGAAAAAATACTGAACATGGGCACACTGGTGCCCATTAGCAAAGGACGAAAAGTGGTAGAGAATGAAATTTTTCATTCGGCCGCAGAAAAAGTCAGCGTATTTGGCATTGAATTGTTAGACATACGCTTTAAACGGATTAACTACAACGCCAGTGTGCGCCCAAAAATTTACGATAGGATGGTTAGTGAGCGGCGACAAATAGCAGAGCGCTTTCTTTCGGAAGGGCATGGCGAAGCAGCCAGAATTCGCGGAAACCGGGAACGTGATTTGAATAAAATTCAGTCAGAAGCTTATCAACAAGTCGAAGAAATACGCGGTGAGGCCGACGCCATTGCCGCCCAGATATATTCTGCTGCCTATAACCAAAGTGCAGAAGCCGTAAAGTTTTATGAATTTACCCGAACCATGTCAGCGTTTCCAGTCATCGTAAACGATGGCACAACACTTATACTGTCAACAGAAAGCGACATGTTTAAGTATCTCAAAACCTCATCATCAGAGAAAAACTAGCAAGAATCTTGACCAGGGGACATAAATATCCAATGACTCCGACATATATTAACAGCGATCAGCGGACGGATGATTCCAATCCGCATGGCCGATTACGCACTCAGCGATACTTGCCGATTTAATGTCCAGGCCTGGTCGAAATTTCAAGATTTTTGCTTCGATGCTTATATCTGGGGGAGTCACAATGAGTGACGATGATAACACAGTTAAGTTCGTCTCAAGGATTATCCGTACTGCGAAAACTCTCTTCCACTTTATGTGGTCACAGCAGCGAAAATGGAAGGATGCTGTTTATCGCGGCAACAATAGCGGTCATCAAATGACTAATTTGTCTCAGGAGACTGATCCTGATGGGGATTAAAAAACTTACTAAATCTTTCCTTGCAGAAAACAGAGGCGACTCAGAGCAGTTACCACAGTCGCCTATAGACTGGATAACTCAACCGTTAGGCCGTTTCTTTAAAATAGAGGCAGCGGCAGGAATAGTACTCCTTCTGTTTACGCTACTGGCACTTTACTTTGCCAATTCTCAGTTTAGCACACAATTTGCCGCGCTTTGGGAAATCCCTATTGGTATCTCTGTTGGTTCACTCTTATTTGAACGGTCGCTACACGCATGGATAAACGATGCAGTTATGACATTGTTTTTCTTTCTCATTGCATTAGAGCTGAAGCGTGAGTTGGTTTTAGGTGAGTTACGAAAACCAAAACTCGCCTTATTGTCTATTTCCGCGGCTGCAGGCGGCATGATAGTACCTGCCTGTATCTATCTGATTTCCCAGTTTGGTGAAGCTGGTCAGCACGGCTGGGGAACGGTAATGGCGACAGATACTGCGTTCGTTATTGGTTGCCTGGCTCTATTAGGAACACGCATTCCAAAGAGTCTGCGTGTCTTTATGCTTTCATTGGCTATCGTTGATGACCTCGGTGCCATTGTGGTTGTTGCGCTGGGTTATGGAAGTACCATCGACTGGATATGCTTAGGGGGGGCATTTATTGGCTTTTTAATCGTTAAGTGTATGTCTTCATTAGGTATCCGAAGTTTGACTTTGTTCTTCGCTGTAGGCTGCATAATTTGGCTTACGATTGATGCAGGAGGTGTTCATCCAACCGTGACCGGCGTGGTACTTGGACTGATGACACCAACGTCAAGATGGGTGAGCGATAACAAACTGCATGATATTGTTAATGCACTATGGCGTCCAATAGCCAAGGATTATAAAGACCAAACTCATTTACATACAACACTATTAAAAACTGCTGAGGCTGCCGCACGTGAAGCTTTATCACCCGTAGAGCGATTAGAGTTCTTACTCCATCCGTGGGTTGGTTTTGTTGTCATGCCATTGTTTGCATTTGCCAATGCAGGTATTCCCTTGAATAATCAAGACATGCCTACTTCGATTATGCTGGCCATATTCTTTAGTTTTGCCTTGGGTAAACCAGCTGGAGTTTGTTTGTTTAGCTGGTTTGCCATACAGACTAAACTAGCAGAGCGCCCGGCAGAATTGTCCTGGGGGTTAATTTTAGCAGGAGGTATTTTAGCTGGTATTGGTTTCACAATGGCGATTTTTATCGCTAATCTCGCTTACACAGTGGAGCAAATCAATGCAGCAAAATTAGGTATTCTTACGGCGTCTTTATTTTCATCCATTCTCGGTGTCGCGTTCTTATTTATAATTACCCGCAAGAGTCAAACTAAGACAAAGCAGGAAGCTCACCAGCAGAAGAAGCTGATAAAGTAAATCGCACTATGCGGTCTAGCGCACAGAGTATACGAGTAATTATTGTAGAATACCTTATGTGTTCCATTGGTTTATACCGTAAATTACAGTGGCGAAAGAATACTTGTTACATAAAAGAGCCGACTCAGACCCTGTTCGCCACAGGCCTGGGATTTAACTGGAGAGATGTATGACGCTACCGAAAACTGAAAAAATGCATAATACCTCAGATAAAATAACTATTTCGAATAGTCAACTTTCGAGCGTTCTTTTAGATAGCGAGGTCCGAAACAACAATAACGAAAAACTGGGAACTTTAAAGTCACTGGTTATAGATACTGAAAGTGGAAAAGTTAACTATTTAGTGATTGCTTTTGGCGGTTTTCTCGGTGTGGGTGAAAGTCTTTCTGCCATTCCTTGGAAGGCTTTAAGATATAACAATTTTAAGAAAAGTTTTACACTTGATTTAGAAATCAAAAAACTGAAGACCGTACCGGTTTTTGACAAAGATAATTGGCCCGACTTTAACGATGCTCAATGGGTCACAAGAGTCGAAGAATATTATATTAACGGCTTTAGTCATTGAGTGGTTCTCTTGCTATCTGAATTCACGAGATCTACAGGGTCGCAAATATTAGTCCAAATTTCTAAATCCTACTCTGCAAGCGTTAGAATAAATTAACCGGATTATTAGTATTTCTTTAAGTGGCTATGTAACAACAATGTTTAACTAAAGGTGGGTAATCTGATTGTCCAGTACACTTAAGCATTGCGGCGTATGAAACGGTTCAGAGTGATACATCGTACAACTTATGATTTTTCTGACATCGCAGAATTGGGGGCTCATACCCTTCGCCTGCGACCACGCGAAGGCCACGATCAGCGTATCGAGTCGTCAACTCTCACTATCGCACCTGCTGCTGAGTTGAAGTGGTATCGGGACGGGGAGAGTAATTCAGTGGCAATTGCCAGGTTCACGGAAAGCACATGCCAACTCACAATCGACTGCAATTCCGTTGTCCAGAAGTTTGATATTTCACCTCAGGATTTTTTAGTTGACGATTACGCTGTCAATTACCCGTTTTCCTATGCCGCAGAAGATCGACTCACTCTTTCACCCTACACACAGTGTGGCGGAAAGACAGACTGCTCAGCCCTGAAAAAGTGGTTCGCCAAAGTGTGGTCGCCAGTTCAATCCATTCAAACATTTGAATTGCTTCTTTTGTTAAATCAGCATATTTATACAACCCTTAATTATGTAAAAAGAGATGAGGAAGGTGTGCAAAGTTCACTGACTACGCTCAATAATAATGAAGGCTCTTGCCGTGATCTGGCTAACTTGTTTATCGATATTGCTCGCTCCTTAGGATTTGCCGCACGCTTCGTGAGTGGATATGTATATACAGAAGATGTAGACGATCTGTCCGGTACCACCCATGCTTGGGCTGAGGTGTTAATCCCCGGCGCCGGATGGAAAGGCTTTGACCCTACCCATGGGTGCCTCGTCGGTGCATATCATATTGCCGTGTCAGTAAGTCGGTTACCTGAACTTGTTCCCTCGGTGTCCGGGATATTTTGGGGCTTGTCAGATTCCAGTTTAAAAGTAGACGTATGGGTAACAGAAATTAGCTAACGTTGTTGGATGCTTCAGAATTGAGATGAAAAATACAATTCGAGAAAAGTCAAATACAAATATTGATTATTTACAAATTGAAAGTGTCACATCAGGAAAAATAATAACTGATCAAGTGCAAAGTTGGCAGGGAAGATGTGAAGTAGGGGTATTTGAGGCTGTTAAGGTTATTTGTGTAAATGGCTGATCGTACTGTTAAATCCGCTCATGGTACATTATCTAGAACTGCGCCATGGTCGGTTTTTATTTGCGTATGGGAGTCGTCTACTTTTTAGACGCCTGATGCAAAAGAACTCCTCATGCTCGTGACTCCAGCGATTATGAACGAGCCCCAAATTTTAAGTTCCATAATAATGAGTTCTTTTCTTATATACAGCCATTGAGTTGATAGTTTTTCTCCCACTTCTCAAACCGCTTTTCCAGCATACCGCTCACACGAAGCGCAAATTTTGACGTGTTTTTCTCTTTGGGTGTCTCTTTATCAAATGCCACGCCAGAAAACGCATCTGCAAACATCTCTGGTTTGACATGACTGTAGTGCTGCTCAATCATGCTGATGCTAGTGCCACATTGTTTTGCAATTACTTCCATTGACTGACCATCCAGTAGCTGCCACGTGATGTAAGTATGCCTTAGCGAATACAACGTTCTCGGGCCCATCGGCGATTCTTTCAGATTTACGTCTTGTAACACCTTTTCAAATGCCTTACCTAGCTGGCGCGTTTCACTTCCATCTACAAGTCTGAATAGCTTGTCACTTGGCTTTCTATCAGGAAATCTATCTCTTAGGTTTTTTAAAGCGCCGACAATGTCCTTTTTGCAGACAACCTTACGCGCGCCAGTGTGTTTGGTGGTTTTCCCTTTTCGAACATGGATGAAAAACTGCACCTTTTCCTTTTGGCGTCGCAATTCAATATCACCCCAAGTGATATTTTCCATTTCGGTCCCTGGTCTGATGCCGGTGTTTACGGCTATCTCGCAGTAATCGTGAAGCAGTTCTCTTATTTGTCGTGTTTTCGCTGTATGGGCTATTTTCTCTGATTCGATAATACCATCAAGAACAACATCATATTCTTCTTCAGAAAACGCTGCTCTTCGCTTGCCGTGTTCACCTTTCGATGACAACACTGGAACCTGAGCTGCAATCATCCATTTATGCTCAATTGCTTCTTTAAACACTAATTGGAGTGCAGAGTTGTGCGTTAGGAGAGTAGACGAAGCCGGAACTCGTTGCAGTTGTTCAATCCGCCAAGCATCAAAATTGCGAATAGATTCTTGGTTTATACTGGTAACGTACGTGCGGTCGAAGTAGGGGATGTGATAGTTTGTTAGTGCGCGGATATAGTCTTTGTAGGTAGGTTTACCACCGCCATGCGCCAGTTCGTTTTCCAGTTTTTCGATGACTGTTTCGGCGACATCTCGGAATCGTTTGCTTTGAACTAGTGTGTTGGTCTCTATTCGTATCTCATGGTCGAGATAGATGCGATGCGCCATTGCTATCGCTTCGTCTTTATCTTTCTTCTTGGTGGATTTGCAATACCACCTGTTATACAACACGAAGCGAGCATACCAGCGTTCGCTGTTATCCTGTTTGAAGATATACAGCGTGTCGCTTATGTTGTGTCTTTCTAATTGTGTAGCCATGCAATTAGTGGAACACGAAATACGCACACTTGCAAAGAATTTGCAAAGTTTCATTTTTTATCTTTAACTAATTGAAAGTAATATAGTTTGGGGTAAGCGTTACTTTGAAAATCTGCGTGTCCCTGCCGGTAACCGTGAGTCACGATCCCGGGTCGAGGCACCATTATTCAGAAAGCCCTGCACGAAAGTGCGGGGCTTTTTTGATCCCGGCGTCGAAAAATCTCACTTAACGGGACACGCGTTCATGTTCCATTCGTTGAGACTGCCGGTAACCGTGAGTCTCAATCTCAGGCCGATGACCAACTATATTAGCCAATGGGGTTCGCTTCTATTATCAACATAACAAATCACGCTATTACTGAGCAAAAATGCAGAAAAATGGATTGCACTTTATTATCAGTCCGTCATGATCCCCGACAATAATGAGCATGTACAAGCTCGCATTCTCGATAGAGCAAAACGTTAATCTCAGTAATACAGGCAAAGCATGGCGGCAATAGGTATTGATTACGGTACGTCCAATTCAGAAGTGGTATTTTTTGACGGTAATCATCACTCCCACGTAAAACTCGATCCTCAGGTAAAAGACGGGAATAAAATTCGCTCGTCGATTTTTATTTATTACCCGGACGAATTGCCCACGCCGCCCAATGAGATTGTCGAAGCCAAAGTGGCACAGCTACAGCGCGCTATCGGTGAGCAAATCGAAAAAGAAAAGCAGCGTTTTTATGAAGCT
>CETX01010315.1_pt1 | contig 35903 bp, 33 predicted proteins | sample 356501 | NCBI WGS metagenome assembly CETX01 (sample SAMEA2623390, study PRJEB7988) | marine metagenome | biome: marine biome (ENVO:00000447); feature: mesopelagic zone (ENVO:00000213); material: "saline water (ENVO:00002010), including plankton (ENVO:xxxxxxxx)" | depth 450 m | reverse complement strand
CTGATCAGCGACGTCGGAGGCTTCGGCTTCGGTGCGTCGACAGAGGTGCTGGGACTTGGTGATCTTGGTACCGACATCGGAACGGCGCTGGCAATAGTTGGCTTCATTCCGATCAAGGACGCAGCAATCAGTGCGCTGGGCAAGGGCCTGGCACGCTGACCTTCGTTCAGCCCGGAAGCCCCGTCGCCCCCGGGTGGCGGGGCTTCCGTCGTTTTCGGCCACCTACCCGGCGGTCTTCACCGTCTAGCCTCTACCGGATGCACCAGGTAGATGAGCAATGAGCGACGAGCAGCCGAACCGCCCCTATGTCCTCGGCGTTGATCTGGATGGCGTCTGTGGCGACTACACCGCGGCATTCCGTTCCGTTGTCGCCCACGAGACCGGTGTCTCCGAGGAGTCCCTTCCGCTGCTGCGCTCCTGGGACTTCAGCGAATGGGGCATGTCGGCCGAGGACTTCGAGCGACTCCACTTCCTGGCAGTCAGCGAACATCGCATCCTGCGCTCTATGCCCGTCATCGACGGCACCTCGGAGACACTCTGGAGGCTCTCCGACATCGGAATCTGGATTCGGGTGATCACCCACCGCCTCTACGTGAACTGGACCCACGCCACGGCAATAGCCGACACAGTCGAATGGCTGGACCGTGCCCGAATCCCCTACCGGGACATCTGCTTCCTGGGGGCCAAGCCTGAGGTCGAAGCTGATCTCTACATCGACGACGGGCCACACAATGTCGAGGCCCTGCGCTCCTCGGGCAACCAGGTCATTGTCTTTGACGCTCCCTACAACCAGCATCTCGATGGCCCCAGGGCACACGACTGGCTGGAATGCGAACAGTTGGTCCTGGCAGACGCTGCCGAACGCGGCTTTGAACTACAGGTCCAGCTTCCGGGCCTCGAAGCCGGCACGGACCGGCTCGGCAGCTGAGACAGCCGACCTCAGCGGCCGCTGGCAAACGCCCTTCGGGCCACCGCCAGATCGTCGGGATTGGTGATCCCCATCCAGTTCTCCTCCGACCGCACGACGTCGACTCTCACAAGACCCTGGGCGCGCTGCTGCTCGATTGCCTCAGGAAGCAAAAACTCGATGTCCTCGTCGTCGGAGTTGACTGAGTAGAACTCTGTCCACTGCCGATCCAGTTGGTCCAGTACCCGGCGAGGCAGTCCCCATAGGTTCATCGACACCGGGGTGTCGGGGTGAAGTCGACCAGAGGGATCCTCGGCATGGATCTGGGTTCCAATCCTTCGGATCCCGTGTGTCTCGACGAGCCCGACGAGGCGACTGCCCTCCAACTCGCACACTCCGCGCGACACCGAACCTCCCGGAGAGAGTGTTCCCTCGAGGTCATAGGCCACGAGGACAGCCCGCTCCTCGTCGGCGTCGGAGAGCCCCTCGGCTGCCAGAGCCGATCCGCCCGTTCCGTAGTAGTCGTCGGCGTTGAGAACGACCAGCGAACCTCTGCTGGTCGCTGCGGCGCAGAGCACGGCATGGCCGGTTCCCCATGGTTTGGAACGCGCCGGGCCAAAGGTGTCCTGATGGACGACACGGATATTGGACGATGAATGGTCCTGAGTCCCCAGGTGCTGGCTGAGAAGAGCATCAAGATTGGTTCTGGCGACTATTACAACCTCGTGGATGCCCGACTCTGCCGCATCCGTGATCGCCAGGTCGAGGAAGGTCTCGCCGCCGGGACCTACCGGAACCAGTTGCTTGTCGCCACCGAACCGGGTGCCCAGCCCTCCCGCCATGATCACAAGGGTGGGGCTCACCGGGATCCACCTCTGCATATTCCCGGAGCATCAGGCCTGTCGGCGGAGGCCGATGTCTCAGGGGTCGCGTTTGGTGACAGTTCCATGCTGCCCCGGACGATACATCCCCGACAGGGGCGCCCTCAGGCGGCTTGAGGCACCCGAGGGGTGGACCCCCACCCGGGCCACTCCCTGTGACCGATGCCATCTATCTATCGCCAGCAGGTTCGGCTATCTTGTGCGTTGCTGACATAACCCCTGTGGGAGAGACCCCGGCTGGACCGGGGCGCCGAAGGAGCAACCGCCCTCGGAAACTCTCAGGCGCCTGGACCGCGGGGGCTGGCAACTCTGGAGAGAGATCGGCTGCGACCGGTCCACCGACGGGGCAAGCCTGACTCGGGGCAGTTCCCCATTTCAGGTCCATCTCTCAGGTACCGGACAGAGGAGGGCGTGACAGAAGCACGCCCTCCCCTACCCGGAATGGAAACCACAGAGATGTCGAGCCCGACCGAATCACTACCGTCTCTGGACGAACTCCTCGACAACACGGCGTTCCATCGACGCCACCTCGGTCCAGACCAGCCCGCGGTCGCCAAGATGCTCGAGGTGATCGGCGCCCCCACCCTGAACGACCTCATCGACGCCATCATCCCGGAGTCGATCAGGGACAGAACCTCGCTCGACCTCGCCGGGCCGATGGGCGAAGAGGAGACCATTGCCCGGCTCCGCGGGTTTGCCGACCGCAACACGGTCGTGACGAGCCTCATCGGTGCCGGCTGGTACGACACCCACATGCCTGCCGTGATAGCTCGCAACGTGTTCGAGGATCCCGCCTGGTACACCGCGTACACGCCCTATCAGCCTGAGATATCCCAGGGAAGGCTCGAGGTTCTTCTGGGATTCCAGACGATGATCTCCGACCTGACGGGAATGGACCTGGCCAACGCATCCCTCCTCGACGAGGCAACTGCGGGAGCCGAGGCGATGACCCTGCTGAAGAGGGCGCACCGGGGTGCCCACAACACCTTCCTCGTGGACTCCGACTGCCACCCACAGGTGATCGACGTGATTCAGACCCGCGCCAGACCGCTCGGTATAGAGATCCAGATCGCCGATCCATGGGCGATCCAACTGAACGGAGAACACGACGTGTTCGGGTCGCTCATTGCGTTTCCGGGATCTGGTGGGAACCTGAGGCCCCTAGACAGGGTCGTGGATCATCTTCACGAGGCAGGTGTCGGTGTGGCGGTGACCGCCGACCTGTTGGCCCTCTGTCTGGTAACCCCGCCCGGCGAACTCGGCGTGGACGTGGTCGTTGGATCCGCCCAACGTTTCGGGGTGCCTATGGGATTCGGCGGTCCTCATGCAGGCTTCATGGCAGTCTCCGAGAAGCACAAGAGGATGCTCCCGGGGCGTCTGGTCGGAACATCGGTCGACTCGCACGGCCAGACGGCCCACCGTCTGGCTCTACAGACCCGCGAGCAGCACATCAGGCGTGAGCGTGCCACGTCTAACATCTGTACGGCACAGGTCCTTCTGGCGGTCATATCGGCCCTGTACGCCGCCTACCACGGCCCCGCCGGACTCCGGCGCATCGCCCAGCGAACCAGCCGGCTCGCCTCGATGCTCGCTACGGGCCTGGACGATGCCGGCTTCAACGTCGTCAACGAGGCATTTTTCGACACGATCTCGGTTCACCTGCCAGGAAGGGCCGACGAGATCATCTCCTCTGCCCTTGAACGAGGCTGCAACCTGCGCCGCATCGATGAGGACACGGTCGGCATCAGCCTCGACGAAACCACGCTGCCGTGCACGATCGAGGCGCTGCTAGCTGCCTTCGGGGTCGAGGGGCTCGACCTGGCGACACTGGATTCCGCTGCCCGGCCAGGTATCCCCACTGAGATGAGGCGGCAGTCTCTGTTCTGCACCTCGGAGTTCTTCAACTCCCATCACAGCGAGACCTCGATGCTGCGCTGGCTCCGGAAGTTGGCTGACCGCGACCTGGCCCTCGACAGGACGATGATTCCACTCGGTTCCTGCACGATGAAGTTGAATGCGACCACCGAGATGGCAGCAATGTCATGGCCTGAGTTCTCCCGTATCCACCCCTATGCACCCACAACCCAGGTTGTGGGCTACCTCGACCTGATCGCCGACCTTGAGCGAATGCTTGTGGAGATCACCGGTTACTCGGCGGTCTCACTGCAACCCAATGCCGGCTCACAGGGGGAACTTGCCGGCCTCCTCGCCGTACGCGCATGGCATGACTCGCGAGGTGACCAGCAGAGGGTCATCTGCCTCATACCGTCATCCGCACATGGGACAAATGCTGCCAGCGCAGTAATGGCAGGCATGAAGGTCGTGGTTGTCGATTCAGCCGATGACGGCAGCGTCGACCTTGACAGCCTCAGGCTCAGCGTTGCCGAGAGCGGCGACTGCCTGGCGACCCTCATGATCACCTACCCGTCTACACACGGCGTGTTCGAGCCACAGATCGTCGAGATCTGCGACCTGGTCCATGAGGCCGGAGGGCAGGTCTACCTGGACGGCGCCAACCTGAATGCCATGGTCGGCCTGGCCAGACCAGGACAGTTCGGAGCCGATGTCTCGCATCTGAACCTTCACAAGACCTTCTGCATTCCGCACGGCGGTGGCGGTCCCGGCATCGGACCTGTAGCTGTCCGGGAACATCTGGCCCCCTTTCTTCCAAGCCATCCGGTCATATCAGGTGCCGGCCCGGCCTCAGGGATCGGAGCCGTCTCTGCTGCTCCATACGGGTCGGCCGGCATTCTGCCGATCTCATGGGCCTACATCACGATGATGGGAGCCACGGGCCTGCAACGTGCCACCGAGTTGGCGATTCTCTCAGCCAACTACGTCGCTGCCCGTCTGGGCCCGCATTTCCCGATTCTGTACAGTGGCAAGGGGGGCTTCGTGGCCCATGAGTGCATCCTTGATGTCAGGGTGCTGAACGAACACGGGGTGTCGGCCGAGGACGTCTGCAAACGTCTGGTCGACTACGGGTTCCACGCTCCGACTGTGTCGTTCCCGGTTCCCGGCACACTCATGGTCGAACCCACCGAGTCAGAGGACCTCGTGGAACTGGATCGCTTCTGTGACGCCATGATCGCAATCGCCGGTGAAGCCCTGAGAATCGCGGACGGCGAGTGGCCGGTCGATGACAATCCGCTGGTGAACGCACCCCATACCGCCGAGCACCTGGCCGGAACATGGACCCATCCCTACGACAGGCAGACTGCAGCCTTCCCCACACCCGGCATGGGGCCAGACAAGTACTGGCCGCCGGTTGCCAGGGTCGATTCGGCCTATGGCGACAAGAACCTCATGTGTTCCTGTCCGCCGGTGAGCGAGTACGCCTGAGCCGGTATCCGGTGCGCCTCACCCGACTATGGAGCGGTCCGCCCGGGTGATTACGGTCGACAGCATGTCCGACGCATCTGAACCAGTCGATCCGGACGAACTAGAGGCGTTCCGAAGCCAGGTCAGGGAGTTTCTGGACGCCAACTGCTCCGGATGGGGCGAGGACTCCACTCGTCGTGACGATGACGGGGCCGCACGGGCCCGCAGTTTCCAGTCGGCTCTCTCGGCCGCCGGGCTCGCCGGACTCACCTACCAGCGGGAGTTCGGCGGGGCAGGCCTCAGCAGCGCGCATCAGGAGGCCTTCGATGAGGTGTCGGCACCCTGGCACCTGCCGAACCTGCCTCTAGCCATCTCGCACGGAATGTGTCTACCGATGCTCAACCAGTTTGGCACCGATACACAGCGTGCCGACTTCATGCCCGACTGCATCAGTGGGCGAAGTATCTGGTGTCAGATGTTCTCTGAACCCGGCGCCGGGTCCGACGTGGCGGGTCTCTCCACACGGGCCATCAGAGATGGCGACCGGTGGGTTCTCAACGGCCAGAAGGTGTGGACCTCGGGTGCCCACTACTGCGACTTTGGGATCGTGGTGGCTCGCACCCAACCCGACGTTCCAAAGCACCAGGGTCTCTCGATGTTCATCGTGGATTTGTCTGATCCGGCGATCGAGGTTCGGCCCCTGCGGCAGATCTCCGGAGAGAGCGGGTTCAACGAGGTCTTCTTCACTGACCTGCACATCCCTACCGACTGGCTGTTGGGTGACCTCAACCAGGGCTGGAGTCTGGCCGTGGCGATGCTCATGTTCGAGCGGGTCTCCATTGGAGCGGGCCGAGGGGGCCTCGGAGGAGAGCGTGTATCCCAGAATCTGATCTCCCTGGCGCGACAACTTGACAGGGCCGCTGATCCCCGTATCCGCCAGGCTCTGGCCGACCTGTGGATTCGGGAACGGATCAAGGGCTTCATCGGCAGGCGGATACGCGACGCTGTGGCCGCTGGCAGGGTTCCCGGGCCGGAGGGCTCCATCGCCAAGCTCAACGGGGCCCTGCTTGCAAGGGGGATTCGTGACGTCTCCATGGAACTGGTGGGTCCTGCCGGTCAGGCCTGGGAACCTGACGGCGGCACCGGGGAACGCTGGGCAACGTTTTGCCTTTCGGCCGCTGGAATCAGCATTGCGGGAGGCACCGACGAGGTGCAGCGCAATATCATCGGCGAACGGGTGCTCGGGTTGCCGCGGGAGCCGAACCCCTTCAAGGACACTGCGTGGGAGGACGTGCCCCGCAACTAGCGACACTCCAGTTCCTTCATCTGGGGGGTCTGGACTATCCGCACAGCGGTCCGGGTTACCACCTCAGATACCAGACAGTGAGAGGGCAGCAGATGCCACACCATGACCTTTTGATTATCGGAGCCGGATCCGGCAACACCGTTGCCAGTAAGAACTATTCCGAGATGGATGTCGCCATCGTCGAGCCGTGGGTGTTCGGTGGCACCTGCCTGAACCGGGGCTGCATCCCCTCCAAGATGTTCGTGCACGCGGCCGACGTGGCGCTCTCGGCCCGGCGGGGTGAATCCCTCGGTGTCCACACGACATTCGAGGGTGCCGACTGGCCGGCGATCCGCGACCGTGTCTTTGGCCGGATCGACCCGATCGCTCTCAGCGGGCGTGACTACCGCGTGGGGCTGGAGAACATGACCGTCTATGAGAGCCATGCCCGCTTCACCGGTGAGCGACGCGTCGACATCGACGGAACCAGCGTGTCGGCCGAGCAGATCGTCGTCGCCGCCGGAGGGAGGCCCGTGGCTCCAAACCTGCCTGGCTTGACCGAGGTTCCGTTTCACACCTCTGACTCGATCATGAGACTCGATTCCCTTCCCGAGCATCTGGTGATCCTGGGTGGAGGGTTCATCGCCATCGAGATGGCGCACGTGTTCGAGGCCCTTGGTAGCCGGGTGACCATCGTCCACCGAAGCGACCTGCTTCTGCGGGGTGCAGACGAGTCGATCCGGGAGCGGATCACCGAGATCTACTCGGCCCGCATGGACGTTCGCCTGAACACGACCGTCACCGCTGTTTCACACAAGGGCGGCTTCACCCTCGATCTGAGCGACGGTTCGCCCCTTGAGGCCGACCAACTGCTCGTGGCTACGGGCAGGCGCCCCAACAGCGACACGCTCGACGTGGCAGCCGGTGGGATTGACACCAACGAACGTGGCCTCATCACCACAGACGACTACCTGCGAACCTCCTCTGATGGGGTCTGGGCCCTGGGCGACATAACGAATCCGGCCCAGCTGAAGCACATCGCCAACGCCGAGGCGCGCATCCTCACCCACAACCTCTTGAACCCTGATGACCTGTGGGCGACGGACAACTCAATCACGCCTCACGCCGTCTTCGGACATCCCCAGATAGGCAGCGTCGGCCGCACCGAACAGGAACTTGTCGATGCCGGCACCCCACACACCGTCTCGGTACGCAACTTCTCCGACATTGCCTACGGCTGGGCCATGGAGGACTCGACCGGCTTTGTGAAGCTCCTGGCTGACCCCTCCTCAAGGTTGCTGCTGGGAGCCCACATCATCGGCCCGCATGCACCAACCCTCATCCAGCAGTTGATTCAGGGGATGACATCCGGACAGACCGTCGACGAGATGGCCCGCGGCCAGTTGTACGTACATCCGGCAATGCCCGAGGTCGTCGAACAGGCACTGCTGGAACTCTGAGGCACCCAGCCTCTGTCAGGAGGAGCCCTCGAGAACCTCGCGGGCCCACCTGTAGTCGGGTTTGCCATTGGGGCCCCTCTGGATGAGATCGACCAGAAGGATCCGTTTGGGAACCTTGTAACCGGCCAGAACCGTCCGCGAGTACCGGTTCAGGGCCTCCTCATCGATGGCCTCGCCGTTTGCTGCGTTCAGTTGCACGACCGCTGCCACCGCCTGCCCCCAGCGCTCATCGGGCAGGCCGACGACGTTGCAGTCCGCTACCCCGGGGTGTTCCTTGATCGCCTCCTCGACCTCTTCCGGGTAGACCTTTTCGCCTCCGGTGTTGATGCATGCCGATCCGCGCCCCAAGAGGGTGATGCTGCCGTCAGTCTCGACTACTGCCCAGTCGCCGGGGATGGACCATCGGCGTCCACCGATCATGGGAAAGGTCTCTTCGGTCTTCTCCGGGTCCTTGTAGTAACCGAGCGGAATCGGATCTCCGAGAGCCAGGCGGCCACGTTCGCCGGACCCTGGGACAACGTCCTGGCCGTCGTCGTTGAAGACCCTGGCTCTCTCGCCGAGGGAGAAGCGTGCGGTGCCAGCGTCCCTGAGTTCTCTCGAGGTGACCTGGGAGCCCATTCCGGTTCCCTCACTCGAGCCGAGGACGTCGACGATCGTGCAGTCATGGTGGGCAAGGAGTCCGGCCTTCACAGGTGCGCTGAACATGACCCCTGAGGAAAGTAGGAGGCGGAGCGTGCTGAGGTCCCAGGACCTGCCGGCACTTGATGCACGGTCAAGGGAATCGAGCATGGGACGGGCGAAGGCGTCTCCGACGATGGTGACCATCGTGATCTTCTCGGACTCGACGACCGTCCAGAGTTCGTCAGGATCGAAGGAGCCCTGTCCCAGAGTTGCGATCATTCCTCCGTGTGTGAGCGTCGCAAGGCTGCTCAGTCCTGACGTGCCGTGCATGAGCGGCGCGGCACAGAGTTGCCGGACACGACTTCCGGCTGTTGAGACGCGGCTTGCCGCCGCTGCCACCTCATCGGCGGTACGAGGTAGGGCCTCACCCAGTGAGGCAAAGGTCTTTGCCATGTTGGCGAAGAGGCTGTCGTGTGACCACATGACGGCCTTGGGCATGCCCGTGGTCCCACCGGTATAGAGAAACCAGAGGTCGCTCCCAGAGCGATCGATACGTGGCATCGGTGAGCTGGCGAGCGCCTCCTCGTAGGAGATGGCCCAGGAGGGTGTGTCGCCGCCGCCTACCTGCACCAGGGCCTTCAGGTCAGGGAAGCCCTCGCGCACATCGTCAACCCTGTCGGCGAGGCTATGGTCGAAGAAGAGGGCCTCGGCGTCGGAGTTGTCGAGGATGTAGGCCAGCTCATCACCCAGATAGCGGTAGTTGACGTTGGCGGGCACGCAACGCAGCTTGAAGGCCGCGTACTGGGCCTCGGGGTACTCGACTCCGTTGTAGCAGTAGAGGGCGACCTTCGATCCGGCATCGAGGCCCCTTGACCGCAGCGTGCCCGCCAGACAGGCTGCGCGGTGGTCGTAGTCGGCCCACGATGTGCACCTGCCTCCTACCGCCAACACCGTCTGGTCACCCACGGCGTCGGCCACGGCCTCCCACGCGGTTGCCAGGTTCAGGGTCGTGGCCTGTTCGGACATGGTCAGCGAGGTTAGCCCCCAGGTGGATTCCCGCCTGTAGCCGGATCAGCCCGGAAAGGTCTCGGGCCGGGCGCAGCGCCGCCCCTATGCTCGATAACCGTGGGAAGCACCTTTGGATCGCTGTTTCGAATCTCCACCTGGGGCGAGAGCCATGGTGGGGGCATTGGCGTGGTCGTCGACGGCTGTCCACCCCGTCTGCCCCTCACCGAGCAGCACCTCCAGGCCGACCTCGACAGGCGCCGTCCGGGTCAGAGCAGCATCACAACACAGCGCTCCGAGGCCGATAACGCCGAGATCCTCTCAGGTGTCTTCGAGGGGGTAACCACCGGCTCACCGATCGCCGTCCTGGTGCGCAACTCCGATGCCGAACCAGGCGCCTACGAACACCTGCGTGACGTCTACCGTCCTTCACACGCCGACTACACGTACGAGGCCAGGTACGGGGTTCGCGACTGGCGAGGTGGTGGACGCTCAAGCGCCAGAGAGACAATAGGGAGGGTGGCCGCAGGGGCCGTGGCCCGCCAACTGTTGCAGCGGGCTGCCGGCATCGAGGTGTTGGCATGGGTCAGCCAGGTGCACACCATTTTCTCCAATGTCGACTCCGACAGCGTGACCCTCGCTCAGGTGGAGGCAGATCCGACACGATGTCCTGACCCTGATGCCGCCGCCGCAATGACCTTTGCAATCGATGCTGCCCGTCGCGCAGGCGACTCTCTGGGAGGCATCGTTACGTGCGTTGCCCGCAATGTGCCGGCCGGTCTCGGTGACCCGGTGTTTGACAGGCTCGAGGCAGATCTGGCAAAGGGGATGCTCTCGCTTCCAGCCTCGAAGGGCTTCGACATCGGCAGTGGCTTTGATGCCGTGACCATGACCGGTCAAGAACACAACGATCCGTTCGTGCCCGGCGAATCCGGCCCCGTCACCACCTCCAACAGGTCTGGCGGAGTTCAGGGTGGAATCTCAAACGGTGCCGACCTCTTGTTTCGCGTTGCGTTCAAGCCCACAGCCACGATCTCGTCTCCTCAGGAGACCGTCGACACCTCCAACAGGCCGACAACCCTCGAGGCCAGGGGGCGCCACGATCCTTGTGTCCTTCCAAGGGCGGTTCCCCTCGTCGAGTCCATGGCACTGCTCACCCTCGCTGACCACTGGCTACGACACAAGGCCGTCGACGTTCTGCCCGACTGACCCGCTTTGGGGGTCCGAGTCCCCGAACAATACGCTCTCCCCACCCGCATCCCCATCCACTGATCCGGCCAGCGACCGGATTGACCACCCGGTCTGGAGTAGACGATGACCGACCTGAACCCGTACTACGTACCAGCGATACTCTCCGACACCGACGCTGAGCGCCGGCACCGAAAGGAATATCTGGCAGCTGCTTTTCGGCTCTTCGGCCGATTCGGCTTCAGCGAAGGCGTTGCCGGGCACATTACCGCCCGTGACCCTGAGCATACGGAGTGCTTCTGGGTGAACCCATTCGGCATGGCCTTCGGCCAGATCAGCGCCTCAGACCTGTTGCTCGTCGACCACTCGGGCAACGTGGTCGAAGGTTCCTACTCCGTGAACCAGGCTGCCTTCGCAATCCATTCTGCGTTGCACATGGCTCGCCCTGAGATCGTGGCAGCCGCGCACTCCCACTCGGTATTCGGGAAGGCATGGTCCACGCTTGGAAGGCTGCTCGACCCGCTGACCCAGGACTCCTGCATCTTTTTTGACAACCATGTCCTGTTCGATGACTACACCGGGGTCGTCAACGACCCCGAGGAGGGCAAACGGATTGCACATGCCCTGGGTGGCAACGGTGCAGCCATCTTGAGGAACCACGGACTGTTGACGGTCGGGCGGTGCGTCGAGGAGGCACTCTGGTTGTTCGTCTCAATGGAGCGGACCTGTCAGGCTCAGCTTCTGGCTGAGGCGGCGGGCACCCCGGTTCTGATCGACGCGGATGTCGCAGCCGAGACCGCTGCCTACCTGAACCACCCCTACTCGGGCTGGTTCAGCCCGCAGCCCATGTTCGACCAGATAATGAGAGATCAACCCGACCTGCGCGAGTGAGTTGCGGGTATACGCCGATCAGCATGCTCAAGTCAGATGAACGGCAGGTCTGTGACCATTGCCGGCACCTCTGTACCACGCTGGTCAAGCGCCACGGTTGAACCCACATCGAGGCCAACGGGGAGAAACCCCATTGCTATGCCATGCCCCAGGCAGGGTGAGAAGTTGCCGCTCGTGACGATGGCGACCTCCGTTCCTTCGTGAAGTACCGACTGGCCTTCTCTGGGAGGGCGCCTACCTGGCGTCGAGAGGCCCCGCAGCAGCCGCTCTGTTCCTCCTTCACGCAGTGCAGCGAGGGCACTTCTACCCCTGAAAGCCTCCTTGTCCCAGCCGACGACCCATCCGAGTCCAGCATGCAGGGGTGTGATCCCGGGGCCCAGCTCATGGCCGTGCAGGGGAAGGCCGGCTTCGAGTCTCAAGGTGTCACGGGCTCCGAGGCCCGCCGGGCCAGCTCCGGCAGCGACCAGAGCGTGCCACAGCGATGCGGCCACACCGTTCGGCACAGACAGTTCGAAGCCCCGCTCACCGGTGTAGCCGGTGCCTGCGACCAGTGCCGGCGAGCCCTCCCATTTAAAGGTCGAGACCCTGAAGCGTCCAACCTGTGCGGCATCGGGCGCCACATTCTCGAGAAGTGTCCGGGCATGGGGACCCTGTAGCGCCAGAAGGGTCCGATCAGCGGCCACGTCGACGCAACCGGGAAGGGCGCTAAGCACATCGGCGTTGTTGGCAGCATTGGGGAGGACCATGAAGCTGTCGTCGGCAAGCCACCACACGATGATGTCATCGAGGACAGACCCGTCTGCCTCGTCGAGAAGATGTGTGTACTGGGCACGTCCCGGTGAGATTCGACGAAGGTCGTTTGAGAGGCCGGCCTGGAGTTGCCCGAACGCCGCTGCGCCCTTCAACTCAAGGGTTCCGAGGTGGCTTACGTCGAAGAGGGCCGCTCCCTGCCGACAGGCAATGTGCTCTGAGATCGTGCCGGCCGGGTAGTTGAGCGGCATTTCCCAACCGCCGAAAGGGACCATCCTCGCCTGAGCATCCCTGTGAACCTGGTCGAGCGGTGACAGCGAGAGGTCTGGCTGCCCGGTCATGGGTGCGACGATACCCGCTGCTGATGCAGGGGTCAGGCTGCGTGCTTGGCAAACATTCGCTCGAGGTCGCTCCTGTAGAGCACCCGAACCTGAATATCGGGATGGAGTTCGCGCAGCCTCCGAACCTTCTTGTTCTTACGGGTCACGAGCGTCTGGCGCAACGTCGTCACCTCGACGAAGAGATCATGGTCAGGAAGGTAGAAGTCGGGGGTGAACGCCGACAGGAGGCTTCCGTCTGGTGCCGCATCGAGGACGAAGGTGGTTGGTTCGTATTCCCAGGCGATTCCGTAGAAGTCGAACAGTTCGGCTATCCGTCTCTCAGAGTCGTGGGCGAAATCGACCGGCAGGACCGGTTTGGGAAGCCGGTGAATGCTGTCGTCCCCCGGCTCCACGCCCTGCAGGAAGGCTGTCAACTAGCGCTCGGCCGCTGCCGGGCCGGTTTCTGGTGCTCCCACACGGCCTTCCGGGTACAACTCGACGATCTTGGAGTCGAGATCATCCTTGACGCCTGCCAGCGGAAGTATGTTGAGAACGCCCTGCCCCTGTCGCAGGAGGTCGATGATCTCGTCGCCGCTGCGTACGGCAACGGATCTGGTGCCGCTGATAACCAGGTTGACCTGGGTCACGTCCTCGTCGAGGTGCTCGCTCAGGTAACTGAAGACCTCTCGTACGAGTTCCAGTCGGATGCCGGCGTCCAGAAGGGTCTTGACCGCCCTCAACTCGAGGAGGTTCCGGTAGTCGTAGCGCCGCCTGCTGCCGCTCCCGGTCGCTGCGCCGAGTGCCGGCTTAACGAGGTCGGTGCGAGTCCAGTAGTCCAGCTGCCTGTAGGTGATGCCGACAATCTCGGCGGTTCGCTTGGAGTTGTACCCATCGACTGGGATGTCTGTGGCCACGTGCGACCCCTCTCTGCTCGTGCTCTGACCTCAGGACGGCAGCCCTGTGAATACCCCCGAAGGAACACATCAACGGAACTACACGCCTGTGACTTCAGTTCAGACTAGGCCTCGCCCTAATCGGGGTCAACCATCGCGTGTGCGCCACCGATTGGCCCATGTTCCGAACTGGCGACGCAACTTTCTCGGAAACTAGCACTGACCTGCTGGTTTCTGGAGTTCCTAGTGTCTATCCGCCGGCAAAGTCGTCTGGGTTCACCGAATCAAGAAACTCCCTGAACTCTTCGACCTGGGCCTCTGAGGCAGGCACTGCCTGGCCGCTCTCGTCGAGAGGCGCCATGTATCCGGCCTCATCGAGGACGTCGGCGGTTGCATAGATAGGTGTCTTGGTCCGAATGGCGATGGCAATGGCATCAGATGGACGACAGGAGAGAACCTGATCGCCCTCGGGGCCACGAAGGTGGAGTTCGGCGAAGAACGTTCGATCGCGGAGTTCGGTCACATGAACCTGCTCCAGTTCAACAGAGAAGGAATCGAGCAGGACGGCGATCAGATCGTGGGTCATGGGCCGTGGAGGTTCCTGGTCCGCCAAGACCAGGCCTATCGCCGTCGCCTCGGCCATGCCGATGAAAATCGGCAGGAGGCGCTCGCCCTCCATCTCTCGGAGAAGCACGACAGGGGTGCCGCTCGGCAGGACCTCCTGGATGCCAACTACCCGCATCTCGATCATGGGAGCACCCGGGCAGTCTGATCAGCGGCCCGAGCGCCCGGGGTGAGCGGTCTCCTGCTGGTCACCCCGGCACCATACTCTCCGCCTCCGGAGGCTCCGGAGATGCCCCGATCGGATGGCGACCGGCAAGGCCCATGATGGTGTCGGCCATTGCAGTACCGCCCTGGGCGTACTCGGACTCAAGTTGTGTCAGGTCGACTGTTGCCACACTGGGCAGATTCCGGTACCTGCCGTGATGGTCGAGGCCGTACCCGACGACAAAGCCCTCGTCGGTGACAAATCCCGAATAGTCGACTCGTGTGGGCAGGATCCGACGGTCTGAGCGGTCCAGCAGGGTGCAGGCGAGAACCTCGGTCGGGTCATGGTCGAGCATGTGACGCCTGAGGAAGTCGAGTCGGAAACCGGTGTCAACCACGCCCTCGATCAGCAGGACCTGCCTGCCAGACACATCGCTCACGAGGTCACGGGTCAGACGGATCCGGCCGCTGTCAGGGGCAAAGGCGCTGAGGGCCACGAAGTCGATCTCAAGGTGTCGGTCAATGCAGCGGACCAGGTCCGCCATGAACGGCAGGCACCCCTTGAGGACACCAACAGCAACCGCTCCGTCCTCGAGGATTTCGCTCAACTCCTCGCCCAGTTCGGCGACCCTGGTCGCTATCTCATCTGATCCATACAGGAGGCGGGGCTCGGTCATTGGTTCAGTGGGTGAAGCGGCCCAGGCGACCCATCGATCGCCTCCGCATGACGTCTCGGATCTGTCCGCCTGCCGCTACCAGTTCCTCAAAGCGTGACCTGACGGCCGCCACCGTCGCCGGGTCACCGCTACGGAGACGCGGGAGCAGAATCTGCTCGAGCACACCGGCCTCGCGCTGAGCGGCCACCAGATGCATTCGCAGATGGCGAATGTCGAGGCCGTTGTCTGCACACGTTCTGGCCAGGCGGGCAACAAGCAGGGCGTCGGCGTCGTAGACCGTTGTAGAACCAGCTGCGCTCCCCTCGACAAGGCCCAACTTCTCGAGCTCTCTGACTGTTGCAACGGACACTCCGGCTGCTGTGGCCAACTCCTCGAGGGTGACGCTCACAGACTCGGACATTGCGGCGGGGCCCTGCTCCCGAAACGGCTCGACCTCGGCCGATCCCTGCGCCGGGTCGCCAACTGACTCCTCGAGGAGGTCCCGGATCACCTTCAGTGGAAGGAAGTTCTGGCTCTGCTGACGGAGAATCCAGACAAGGCGGGTCATGTCGCTGTCGGAGAAGCGGCGATAGCCAGATGTCGACCGTTCGGGGCTGATCAGGCCCTGGGACTCCAGATACCGGAGTTTTGAAACGGTCACGTCCGGAAACTCGGCCTCGAGACGGGAGAGGACCTCGCCGATTCCGATACGGGACTCCTCTGGGGAGTTCTCAACGGTCATAACGGTTGAGACCCTCAGGTGGCGGTTCCGTGGAAGAAGACCAGCTTGAAGCGACCGATCTGCAGTTCATCCCCGTCGTTGAGCTCAGCCGACTCGATCCGGTCGCGGTTCAGGTAGGTGCCGTTGAGCGAGCCCACGTCGCGGACCATGTACCGGTCTCCGGTTCGGTCGACCTCTACGTGGCGCCTTGAGACGGTCACGTCGTCGAGCAGGATGTCTGCGGACCGGTGCCTTCCGACCGTTGTCAGATCGGACTCGAGGCCGTAACGGGATCCGGCCTTGGGTCCCGAGTCGACCACGAACAGGCCGCAGCCGGGTGGAAACTGTGCACGATCGTCTTCATGCGGAGAGACGGGTACCGCCTCAAAGGAGTCGGTGGCCTCGTCGTCTTCCGTGAGCAGCTGGGAGCCACAGGAGGGGCAGAAGTTGGCTCCCTCTGTGTCGTCGAGCCCGCAGTCCGGGCAGGCGGAGCCACCGGGTGTCATCGATCAGGCCTCAAGGAGGGCTGAATAGGCCTCGGCGTCCATCAGGGAACCGGCGGCTGCCGGGTCTGTCGGCTCGAGAACGCAGATCCAGCCATCGCCGTAGGGGTCCTCGTTGACCCGCTCGGGTGTCGCCTCGAGGTCGTGGTTGACCTCGAGGATCACTCCCGCCACGGGTGCAAAGAGCTCCGAGACCGATTTGGTGGACTCCACCTCGCCGAAGACACCGCCCACCTCAACGGTCTTGCCCACAGCCGGCAGTTCAACAAAGACCACGTCACCGAGGGCGTCCTGGGCGTAGTCGGTAATGCCGATCCTGAGCCGGTTGCCCTCCTCGACCCGAATCCATTCGTGGTCTTGCGAATACCGGACATCTGATGGAATGTTCATGGCGCTGAACCTACCTGATCGCCGCCACGCCGGGGGTCAGGATGCTCTCAGGAGGCTGACCTGCGAGCTGCCCGCCCACCCCGCAGCGCCGCCAGGGCGCGGGGCACATAGCCATAGGCGGCCCACCACGCGATCACCAGCCCCGGTAGCCCAAAGATCCAGGCTCCCACGGCAAACCACTCGTGCGCGAACGCAGTCGACTCCCCCGCTAGGAAGAACGGGACAGCGAACAGGAGGGCGAAGGTTCCCGTCTTACCCCACCAGGTCACCTCTATCCGGGCGGCGCCCAGCAGGGCCAGGATGATTGCTGCCAGACCAACCAGGAACTCTCTTGTCAGTACCGCCACAGCGAACCAGGTGGGCACAGATCCATCGACGATCATGGCTACCAGCGCCACGAGCAGCAGGAGCCTGTCAGCAGTGGGATCGAGCACCTTGCCCACATCTGAAATCATTCCGAACCGCCGGGCAATCCAGCCGTCGATCCAGTCGGTGGCTCCAAGGGCACCTAGAAGGAGCGCTGCGTCGGTCCGGTTCCCAGCGCCGAAGAGAATCCACACGAACAACGGTATGCAGCCCAGCCGAACGAGGCTGATCAGGTTCGGCAGGGTAAAGACACCGGCCCAACCGGTCAGCGAAGCCGGGCCGTCCCCCCCCGTCGTCGTATCCATGGGTGACAGCCTACGATCGACGCTGGTCCGGGGTGTCACCCCCGGGTACCGGGTCGAGGAGAGGTTCAGGGATGGCGTCAATATTCACAAGGATCATCCAGGGTGAGATACCGGGCAGGATCATCTGGAGGGACGACCGGTGCGTGGCGATGCTCGACATCCGCCCACTCCACCGGGGCCACGTTCTGGTGATCCCTGTGGTCGAGGTGGACCGCTGGACCGACCTTCCCGCCGAGACCGCTGTCCACTGTCTCGGTGTGGCGCATTCGATCGGCCGTGCTCAACAGGAGGCCCTTGACCCGGAGAGGGTCGGCCTTATGATCGCCGGCTTCGAGGTTCCACATGCCCACATCCATGTGGTGCCAATCGACGAGATGGCCGACCTTGACTTCAGCCGCGCCGATACCGAGGCGGACCCGCTGGACCTTGACCGGGTGGCCGAAGCGCTACGCAACACCCTTCGCGCTCAAGGGCACGGTTGTGTGACCTGACCGTCAGCCTGCTCCCGGACGACGCACCCAGACGCTGACGCCCTCGTCCTCGAAACGGCTCCTGAAGTTCAAGAGAACCAGTTTGTCCTCAAACCCCCGGTTGCCCGAGTTGGACAGCCCAGAGGATTCCCTGTCGAAGACGACCACGTCAATAGACGATGGGATCCCGGGGTCCACCCGGTTGAGCGTCTCGGTGTCGAGCACGTGAACGGATTCGCGTTCGGCGAGAAGCGGGTACACGACGGGCGATGCCATCACGCTGGCGTCGTCTCCGACCCAGGTGGTTGCCGAAACGCGGGCCGAGTCAACCTGGTCCTGGCTGCCCCAGTCCCACGGCTGCCCATAGGGCGATGACGCCGCGTCGCGGATGAAGAAGACCGACGCTGTGAGGACCATCACGGTCAGGACCCGGCGGTCTACGAGGACCTGGCTGATTCCCCTGGTACCGATGCGCATGAGGGCGAACGATGTGGCGATGAACACGAACACGAGAGCTGGAACGTCCTGTTGGGGGTTGCCCAGAATGTCCTCGGGCACGTCGGCCACGAGGTAGAGACCAATCAGGGGCGCCAGGGTCATGATGTAGCGGGGTCTCACCAGGGGCAGGAAGAGCACGGGTGCCACCAGGAGCAGCATCTTCTCGAAGCTGGCCCGGTGGAACAGATCTCCAAGCAGCCCAACGGGGTCGGCCAGCATGCCGAGAAGCACTCCAAAGACGCTGTCTCCATAGTGGGAGAACGCTTCCACATGTGGGTACGTACCGTGTCCGAAGATGGGCTGGACCACGAACGCCATGACAAGGAACCAGACCAGGCCGAAACCGGTGAGAGCCCACCCGACCCGCCTGCGATCCTCGGTCAGGAACAACAGGCCGAGTGCCGATACCGCGAGGCCCAGGTCGGCTCGGGCCGTCACCACTACCGCCACGAGAATCCCGAGTGCCCACCAGTTCTGGCGGGTGGTCACCAGATAGGCGGCCATCAGGGCCGGCAGGGCAAACACCTCAGGGTGGAAGCCCGCCAGGTTCAGGTTGTGCACTGATGGGTGCAGGGCGAACGCCACCACGAGGGTCGCCGCTCCGCTGACCCGCAGGTTGGCCGGGCCACGGGCGATTCGCCACAGTGGGACAATGGTCACTGCCAGTGCGAGCGACTGCAGCACAAGCAGCGTCTCGACCGTAGGCAACGGCTCCGCCAGCCGTGCGATGGGCCAGAACAGGAACGCAGCCTGGTTGGCGAAGACGTTGAAGCCCCATTCGCTCACTACTGGAGGTACACCCTCGCCAACGAGGTGTACTGCCTGGAGGTAGTAACCCACCTGTGGACCGATGCCAAGGTCGCGGCTGCGTGCGATCGCCAACAGTGCCAGCAGAAGCCAGAAGGTGGTGGCCAGACCCCACGGTAGGAAACGGTCGACAACAGGAGCATCAAGGCGTGCCTGCCACCGGAGCATTTCTATGTCGATCCGACGACGCAGCGAGTGGACGGTCGTGGCGACCTGTTCGCCGGTGCGCTCAAGCCCCTTTGCGGCCTTCACCAGAGGGCCTCCTGCTCGCCTGGGGGGCCACCGGCTCCTACCGACAAGTCGACCTCGTTCAGGAGGTCGGGTCCCTTGTTCAGCGTGTTGCCGACACGCCGGTCGACAGGGTGCAGTCGGATGATTCCATTTGCCGCGGGCCGGAGGACCGGCAGGACGGCTCCGGCATCTGTGACCGTCGGGTCCAACCAGGCGGCCCAGGCCTCGGGTTCGAGGATCGCCGGCATCCTGTGGTGGACACTCGCGAGATCAGCACCTGCCGACACGGTGATCACGGTGCAGGTGCTCCTGATGGGCGTAGAGGCGACGTCGTCAACACCGCTCCATTCTTCCCGGAGTCCGGCCAGGACCATGGGGCTTCCATCGGATCGGTGGACGTACCAGGGCTGCTTCCGTGCCTGATCTCTGGAGCCTGGAGGCGGTGGTCCCCACTCGTAGAAGCCGTCCACCGGAATGAGGCACCTCCGGTGGCGCAGAGCCGAACGGAAGGACGGCTTTTCGGCCACGGTCTCGGACCTTGCGTTGAAGAGCCTGTGGCCGATCGAGGGGTCCTTGGCCCATGAGGGCACGAGACCCCAGCCTGCGGTCCCCAGTCGACGGATGACGCCGTCCGCAGATGGCTCCGTGTCAATCGAGTCGTCTGCCGATTCGGACCACACAAGCGGCAGTTGTCCGGTTGGGGCCACGTTGTGGTCGGGACCATCAAGGGTTGCGACAATCTCGTCGACACCCATGTAGTCGCTCAACTCCCCCGGTGTTGACGCTGTCACGACCCTGCCGCACATGGCCCACACGGTATCGGTGGTCCGTGAGCACCACCATTTCAGCCACCGTCACACAAGGGTGCAGGTGGCAGTGCGCCGCCCTGACGCGCCCGTTCCGAGGTCAAGGGTGAGTTCGTCTCCAACTGCTCCCCCGAAGCGGGGCACGGCCACCGAGTCGGTGCCGATCTGGACCGAAATGGTGCCCCGGATGGCAAGGGTCTCCCATTGTCCCGAGGGGCTGACAGGCGACTCGATCCCGAAGCGGACCGCCTCGGCCCATCCGCTCCCGCCTTCGATCAGGGCTACCTCTCCCTGGGGGATCTGGATTGCGAGGACTATGCCGGCCGAACCGAGGCAGGTCACCGAGGCTATTCGGCCTGAGAGCCCGGTCGGACATGCAGCATCGGGCCCCTCGTAGAGAACGGTGTCGAGCGGGCGCAGCCTGTCGGTAACCACCGAGACCCTGATGCAGGCCGACTCCACCCACCCGTCGGGGCCAACAAGGGCCACCTGGCCACCGATGTGTTCGAACACGGCTGCCGTCAGCACGCCGCGTGGGACTGGCAGGGCAGAATCCGGCACCCTGACCATGATGCGCTCAGCGAGAGGTTCCTCACCGCGCAGGATCGCTATCGGTCGGTCGGCAACAGCCGTCAGGGCTGGTGCCGCTACCGGCAGGCCTCCTGAGACCGGGCCGACCTCGTCGAAGTCGGCGTCCACGGGCCCATCAACTGTAGAAAAGCGCAGAGACCTGTCGACTCGATCAACTGGATCCTGTTCAAGCAGTGGTCGCCCGACCAGCACGCCACCGACCAGCAGGGCGATCAGCAGGAGAGAGCTGGCAATCCGCTTCCGCATTCCCAGGCGGAGGGCCTGTTCGATTACCGCCTCGTCGCGCCTTTCGGACCTGGAGCGGGGGCCGAATGCCTCGGATCTGTCGCCACCGCTGAGCAGCGTCGCCCAGACGGCAACGGTCTCGTCTGGAAAGCGGAGGGCCAGTCGTGCAAAGGCCTCCTCCTCCTCGGGTCCGAAGAGGAGCATCAGGTCGTTCTCGCGGACGAGTTCAACCGGGTCGGACCGATGTGTGAGACGGCGATCCCCGGCCATACGGATCAGGAATGTGCGGATCTGACGATCAGCCTCTGACTGTGTCCAGCGGCGACCGGGTTCGATGGCAATGCCATCTACCGGGGAGCCTGAATCGCTCCTGACGCGAAAGAAGGTGGACCTCCGCTCGCGGAGGCCGGCAGACACCTCGGTCCCGGGTTCGGTGCGGGCCTGTTCGGGTAGCGCCTGTTGCTCTCCGGTGTCATCGCCGGACTGCTCCGGGCTCTCAGGGGCCTCGTCGTCGACGGGTTCGTCCTCACTCATCTGCTGCCCCGGGTTCGCACCGGGCCGAGGCTACGCACTGCGGGCTGTCGAGCCCGACACCCCCACCATCAGGACCTGCTGATGGTATGCACTGGAAGTCAGCCGCCGATGAGACAGACTCAGGCACGCTCAGGTGCCAACCCATGGGCACAGAACTCCAGACTCAATGGACCCCCGAGGGAACCGTGGACCGACAGCCAGTACGAGCAATCGGATACCTGGCGCTGTTTGCCATCGTGGCGCTCGGGTGCACGCAAGAGGGTCCGATGGAATCGGCACCGGCCGACGACGTTTCTGTTCTGCCGGCCCCGACAACTCTTCCAGTTGCGACCATCGCCCCCACCTCTGCAGCCACCTCCGAGGCAACTGCGGGACCGGTTTCGACCACGGTTGCGCCAGCCGTGGCGGAGACCATCCTGCCAGGCTCAACCGTGCCGGAGCCGCTGCCAGAACCCTTGTTGCCTTCACCCGACTTCGAGGCCTTCCAGGAAACCTTTGACCGCTCACATCCATTTCAACCCCTTGAACGCTTCTGCCTGTCGGTTGAGCCACGGGAGGACGAACCGCACGCGACCGACCGTGGAATCACCGACCAGACGGTCACCATCGTCCAGATCCGTACACGTCTCGACGAGTTGGCGAGGATCGGAATGTCGATCCCTCCAGACGAGTCAGCTTCGATCCTCGAGGTCTTTGCGAACCTTGTGAACGACGAGTGTGGAGGCATCTTCGGGAGGCGTATCGACCTTCGGATCGTGGAGGCGCCGTCACTCGGCGGAGCTGGCGTTGACCTCGACACGCTGCAGGCTGCAGCCTGTATCGAAGCGACCGAGTCGATGCCGGCAGTCCTGGTCGTGGATATGGCCGGGCTTGGAAGCTCCGCAGTTCGTTGTGTGGCCGTCGACCACGATGTCGGTGTCGTCAGCACCGGGGCCCACCCACTGGATCTGATTGCCGATGCCGACGGAGACCTGTTGACCCTGTCGCCAGCCACCGAGGTGCTGTTGGCCGCCACCGTCAAGTCGGCCGAGGAGCGGGGACTTCTGGCCGGCAGGTCGATTGCCGTGGTGGTGGGCGACTCTGCTGGTCAACCCGACTCGATCGAGAGTGGCCTGATCAAGCCACTCCGTTGGCTCGGCTATGAGCCTGTGCTGCACCTGGTGGGTTGTGAGGGCTCAGCCACGTGCCGCCTCGGTCGCGACACCGCTGTCTCCCGCATGATCGCTGCCGGCGCCGACGTCGTGTTTCCGCTGTTGAACCTGCCCTCCCTGCCGGGCCTCATCGGAGAGATGGTCAGGCAGGAGATGCCCCGTCCCACAATCGTCCAGGCCGGCCTGAACGGCCAGTCGGGTGACGTGGCCGCCCACAACGTTGCCTCGTTCGCCGGGCCGGCCGCTGGGGCGTTCTACGACGGGGCCCTGATCGTGGCCTCCCAGCCGACCGGGGCGTCCCGCCTCTCAGGCAGCGAGATCCCTGCATTCGATGCAATGTGCAACACCGAATACGCACGTGCGTCAGGTCGGCCTACCGGCACGACATTCTCCCCATCTTCCGACATCTACCGGACTGTCGTTGAGGCCTGTTCCGTGATCAGGATTGTGGCTCGCTCGGTCTATGACGCCGGACCCGATCCGCGGCGCCGCGACGTAGTACACGCCCTTGAACACCTGGGCCCGGTCGATCTGCCGGGAATGCTCCCAGCCACCAGCGGGCACCGAAAGCACGCCCTCCCCGATGGTGTGCTCGACCTTGAGTACGGGTACCCGTGCGGTCTGGACACGGTAGACCCGGGTGAGACCGATCTCGGCTGCATCATGCCGGTCGGCGGCTACCGGAAACTCGGCTAACTCCCTAGGGCCGGATCTCGTAGTAGAGGTTCGTCGGGTCGTTTAGATCGTGCATCGTGAAGCGGGTGAAGCCGGCTTCGGTCACCATCTCCTCGAGGGTCGCCGGATCAAGACCGAGCGTTCCAAGGCCCAACCCGTCAGGCGTCGACATTGCTGAAGACATGCACGACGCCACCGATGTCGAGTACATCATGGCGAGCATCGGATTGCGCAGGTTCAACGACCACTCCGGTGAGGACTTGATCTCCTTGACAAGCCACGTTCCCCCGGAGGCGATGGCACCCCGGATGGCGGCCATGGCAAGGTCCGGTCGGGGCATGTCATGAAGACAGTCCATGGTCATCACCAGGTCGGCATCGGCCGTTGCCGGCACGTCCTCTGCACCCGCCAGGTGGACAGTGACATTGTCGACTGCGGCGAACCGTTCCCTGGCGACAGCCACGGCCCGCTCCGAGACGTCGTAGCCCTCATAGGTCGACCTGGGCCAGGCCTCAGCCATCAGCTGGAGTGCAAGACCGGTTCCACAGCCGATATCGACGACCTTCGCCCCTGCCTCGAGACGATCCACGACCTCGGACAGTGCCGGGATGACTGTCGGCACCAGAAGCGCCCGGGCCATCGGGGCCAGCATCGCCTCGACGTGGTGTTCAGAACCCTCTCCCTGGCCGTCGTAGGTAAGTCCCAGACCGGTCCGAAAGGCCTCCTCAAGACCATCGGCAACCCTTGGATGGCGGATATGGGAGAAGACGCCCCCGGCGTAGGTGGGTGTATCCACCCTCGCCAGAACCATGGCGGCCTCATCTTCCAGAAGAAACGTCTCACCGTCGTCGCTGACCACCAGACCAGCTGCCGCCTGGGCACGCAGCCACTCCCTCAGCCAGCGCTCATGGAGTCCCGTAGCCGCCGCCAGATCGGATGCGGTAACGCTGCCGGCACCGTCGAGAGCCGTGTAGATGCCCAGACGGACACCCAGATTGATCATCAGCGAGACCGCTTCGCCCTGTTTGAAGCCCCACGTGGTGAGCGTGTACTTCTTGAGGAGGTCTCCGTCTATGGCCATATTGATTCCTCCGTTGGGATGAGGGGTGAGTCTCTCATGCCCGGATGCCCGGCAAAAACCGGCGGTCAGTCCTCGATCTGAACCCAGATGCCACCATCCTGTTCAACACACGGCGTCACCATCAGGTCGCCCTTACGGTCGCGGCGGCCGTTCACGTTTTCCTTCCAGCCCTGACCATCGGCGGTGAAACGCCACAGGTGGGTGAGACAGACAAGCTCCTCGCCGTCAACGGCACCCTCGCCAGCCAGATGCGACCACTGGTGGGGGCAGCGGGCCTCTGCCACGCACGGGATGCCGGCCATTGAGCGCCATACCACCAGGTCCTCGTCGCCACCGGTGGCGCCGACGATGCCACCCGCCGGAAGGCTGGAATCGCAGACGCGAACCCAACCCTCTCCGGGGCCTCCCACCGGTTCAGACGTCCAGGTAGCGCGTGACGGCGACGGCTGAGCCGAGCATTCCGACAGTTCCTCCGAGCACGAGGAGCCACAGGCTGGTATCCCAGACAAACCCGTCCGGCACGGCAAAGCCACGGAACAGTGGAACCACATCGGATTCCTGGAAGAAGGAGAGCACCTGATTCTCGACGACAAACAGACACGGTATGGCTAGCGCTGCTCCGATCAGGCCATGAATCATCCCCTCGAGCATGAAGGGGATACGCACGAACCAGTTGGTGGCGCCAACCAGTTTCATGACCTCGATCTCTTCGCGACGGGCACCAATTGCCGTGAAGACCGTATTCAAGATCAACATCGCCGACACGACCACAAGGACAACTGCCGCCACCAACAGGACCTGGCTGACCCTGGTTGAAAAATCCTCGATCTGGCGAATGGCATCGGTGGCGGTCGCCACCTCCCTGACACCGGGCTGACTCGAGAACTGGCGCGCCAACTCGGCGACGTTCGCTGCGTCGGGGTCGGCTGGAACGATCCGGTACGAGGGCGGCATCACGTCGGGGGTGACGCTTTCGATGAGCTCAGGTTTGTCAACGAACAGAACCTGGAACTCCTCATAGGCGGCCATCTTGTCGATGTATGCGTACTGGGAGATGGCGGGGCTGGTGTCGAGGACCTGACGGATCGCCACATCCTGGTCAGGGGTGTGGTCGGCGTTCATGAAGACAATGAACTCGACGCCCTCCTGAAACTGTGCGGTGGCCCGATCGGCGCCCTCCCTGACGAGAATCGATGTACCGACCAGCGAAAGGGAGATCCCAACGGTGAGGATGGCAGCGAGTGTGAGGCTGAGGTTGCGCCAGAGGCTGACAACCGTCTCGCGGATGAAGTACCAGAGCCTGTAGATCACGCCGGGCCACCCGACTGCAGGAGGGTCATCAGTCGTAGACCCCCCGCGACTCGTCGCGGACTATCACACCGCGGTCCAGTTCGATTACCCGCCGGCGCATCGTGTCGACCACACCGCGGTCGTGTGTAGCCATCACGACGGTGGTGCCGCTGCGGTTGATTCGGTCAAGGAGTCGCATGATGCCGACCGAGGTCGCCGGATCCAGGTTTCCGGTCGGTTCATCGGCCAGCAGGATCAACGGACGGTTCACGAACGCCCTCGCTATGGAAACCCTCTGCTGCTCGCCGCCGGAGAGTTCGTCCGGGGTCCTGTCCGCCTTCCGGCTGAGGCCGACGAGTTCGAGGATTGCCGGCACCTGGCGCTTGATGACCTGGCGTGGACGTCCGATCACCTCGAGCCCGAATGCCACGTTCTCGGAAACTGTCTTCTTGGAGAGCAGCTTGTAGTCCTGGAAGATGCAGCCGATGTTTCGCCGCAGGTACGGAACCCGCCAGGAACTGAGAGACCCGAGGTCCTTTCCGGCGACCATGATGCGTCCGGAGTCGGCCACCTCTTCACGGTTCAACAGCCGAATGAAGGTTGATTTACCAGAGCCTGAGGGGCCCACCAGGAAGACGAACTCTCCGCGCTGGATCTCGGCACTTGCGTCGCGCAGGGCGGTTACGTCGCCCTTGAAGACCTTGGAAACGGATTCCAGCCTTATCACCCTGTCACCCCCTTGCACTCGGGCGCGTGCCCGAACGTCGTCAGGTGGCTGTGGATCGGCACGGCGGGCACGGTACCAGAGCCCCGGCTGGGGATCGCGGTGCCCCGCCTGTCGGGGGCGGACGCCTCAGGCGGTGTCGCCCGCACGCGCCCACCTCAGGTACGACTCGATGAAACCGTTCAGGTCGCCGTCGAGGACCCCCATGACGTTTCCCACCTCGTGTTCGGTTCGTAGGTCCTTGACCATCTGGTACGGATGGAGAACATAGGAGCGGATCTGGCTTCCGAAATCCACGTTGCTCTGCTTCCCGCCGATCTCGGCCAACTCCTCGTCTCGTTTCTGGCGCTCGAGGTCCAACAATCGGGCGGCCAGCATCTGCATCGCCCTGTCCTTGTTCTGGTGCTGGCTGCGCTCGTTCTGGCATGAGGTGACGATGCCGGTAGGGATGTGGGTGATACGAACCGCCGAGTCGGTCACGTTCACGTGCTGGCCTCCGGCTCCCGACGACCGGTAGGTGTCGATCCGCAGTTCTGTCTCGTCAATGGATACCTCATCTGCAACCTCTTCAAAGAAGGGCACGACATAGACGGATGCAAATGCGGTCTGGCGCTTGGCCTCCTTGTTGAAGGGTGAGATCCTCACCAGGCGATGGACTCCCCGCTCACCCTGCATAAGGCCGAAGGCGTGTCGCCCGCGGATGGTGAACTCGGCCGAGCTGATCCCTGCCTCGGTACCTGCCGAGACTGATTCGACCTGGAGGCTGAAGCCGCGGCGCTCAGCCCATCGCGTGTACATGCGCAGCAGGGTCTCGGCCCAGTCCTGGGCGTCGGTTCCGCCGGCCCCGGACTGGACGGAACACACCGCGTCGCCCTCGTCGTACGGGCCGGCGAACAGTGACCTCATCTCGAGCCCATCAAAGGATTCCCCCAACTTCCCGAGTGCTGCGACGATCTCGCCGTCGAGAGACTCGTCGGCCTCCTCGACTGCCATCTCCACGAGGGTTTCGACGTCCTCGAGGCCTCCCTCGAGGGCAGCGTGGAGGGTGATGTCGTCTACGACGCGTGCAAGGTCCTTCTGCACCCGCCGGCCCCGGTCCTGGTCATTCCAGAGGTCGGGGTCGGCCATCTCACCCTCAAGTTGCCCACGCTCCTCGACGAGGTCCACGATTCTGAGATAGACGGTGGCCTCGTCAAGCCGACGTCGTAGGGCGGCGAGTTCCTGGGTGTAGTCCTGCATGTCCGGTTGTCTCAGCGTTTCAACTGCCGTGGCAGTGCTTGAACTTACGCCCTGACCCACACGGGCACGGTGCATTCCGGGGGGTGGCCTCCCACTCGGTGTTCACCTTCTGGACCTGGCGGTCCGGTACGGACTCCTCGACCGTCGCAGGAGCTCCTGCCGCAGCCACCACCGCTGCCGCTCCGAGAACAGGGCTCTCGGGTCCGGATGCGGTTACCCCGGTGACCTGTTCGGTGTCGTCGGCGGTGGTCACCTGAATTCGCATGACGTAGCGCAGGAAGTCCTGGCCGAGCAGGCCCGTCAGGCGGCTGAAGAGCTCAAAGCCCTCGCGCTGCCACTCGCTTGCCGGATCTCTCTGGCCCATGGCCCTCAGGTGGATTCCTTCGCGGAGGTGGTCCATCTCGTAGAGGTGTTCACGCCAGCGCTGGTCGACGATGCGCAGCATCACCTGGCGCTCGACCTCGCGCATGGTCTCGACACCGAGCTCGATCTCGCGCCCCTCGTAGACCTCGAGGGCGTCGGCACTCAAGATGTCGTAGAGGGCCGCTGCCGAGGTGGCTGACCCCAGGGCCTCGCTCGTGAGCGTGGTGGGCCAGTAGCCGTCGATCTCGGAACGCAGGCCGTCGAGGTTCCATTCCTCGGGGTGTTCAGAGGGACAGAAGGCGTCGATGGCCTCGTCGACCACGGAACCCAGGTGTTCGAGGACGTCCTCGCGCAGGTCGGCCCCGGCCAGAATGCGGTCCCGATTGCGGTAGATGACGTTGCGCTGTTCGTTCATCACCTCGTCGAACTTGAGGACGTTCTTTCTCACCTCGGCGTTCTTTTGCTCAACGGTGGTCTGAGCACGTTCAATTGCCTTGCTCACCATCTTGGACTCGATCGGGACGTCTTCGGGAAGGGCCCTGTCCATGACCCCACGCATGGTGCCGCTGGCGAACAGGCGCATCAGGTCATCGTCGAGGGAGAGGTAGAAGCGGCTCTCCCCCGGGTCGCCCTGTCGGCCGCTGCGTCCCCTCAACTGGTTGTCGATACGACGGCTCTCGTGCCGCTCGGTTCCAAGCACATAGAGGCCACCGGCACTTCGCACGGCGTCCCCATCGGCCTCGCACAGGCTCGTGAAGTGCTCCAGCTGCCTTTCGAGTGACTTCCTTCCCCTGTTTGTGTCGAGATCGTCCCCGCCGGCCTTCACCTCGCGTTCGGCGAGGCTCTCGGGGTTGCCGCCGAGGATGATGTCGACCCCACGCCCGGCCATGTTGGTGGCGACCGTGACCGCTCCCGGTCTGCCGGCCTGGGCGACCACGTCGGCCTCCCTGAAGTGCTGTTTGGCGTTCAGTACCTCGTGGTCGACTCCACGCTTTTCGAGTTCACGGGAGAGCTTCTCGGAGTTCTCGACCGACACGGTTCCAACCAGCACAGGCTGGCCGTTGTTGCGTCGACCGACGATGTCGTCAACAACGGCAGTGAACTTGCCAGCCTCTGTCTTGTAGATCAGGTCGCTGCGGTCGTCACGCTGGAGAGGCCGGTTGGTGGGAACGGTCACGACCTGGAGGCCGTAGATGCCCGCCAACTCGGCGGCCTCGGTTTCGGCGGTACCGGTCATGCCGGCCAACTTCTCGTAGAGGCGGAAGTAGTTCTGGAGGGTGATGGTGGCAAGAGTCTGGTTCTCCTCTTTGATGACCACCCCCTCTTTGGCTTCGACAGCCTGGTGAATGCCGTCTGACCAGCGGCGGCCCTCGAGGACCCTGCCCGTGAACTCATCGACGATTCGGACCTCGCCGTCGGCGATGATGTAGTCCTTGTCGCGGAGGTAGAGCTCCTTGGCCTTGAGCGCCGCATGGAACTGGTGTACAAGGTTGGCTGCGACCTGGTCGTAGATGTTCTCGACGCCGAGGGCGGCTTCGACGGCGTGGACCCCTTCCTCGGTCGGGGCAACGATTCTCTTCTCCTCGTCGAAGTCGTAGTGGGTCTCGCGCTGAAGGCCCCTGACGATCCCGGCGAAGCGGGTGTACAGCTGAGCGGCGTCGGCGAGACGTCCGCTGATGATCAACGGTGTTCGGGCCTCATCGATGAGGATGGAGTCGACCTCGTCGACCAGGCAGAACACATGGCCGCGCTGAGCCTTCTGGTCGACGGACATGGCCATGTTGTCGCGCAGGTAGTCGAAGCCAAGTTCATTGTTGGTGGCATAGGTGATGTCACAGTTGTAGGCGGCAGCCTTCTCGGCCCTGTCGCTCACATCTGGCACAACGAGTCCCACCGAGAGGCCCAGCCAGCGGTGGATCTGCCCCATCCATTCGGCGTCCCTGGTGGCCAGGTAGTCGTTTACGGTGCAGAGGTGGACACCCCGTCCGGAGAGACCGTTCAGGTAGGCGGGCAGGGTTGACACCAGGGTCTTGCCCTCTCCGGTCCTCATCTCGGCAACCCAGCCCAGATGGAGGGCCATGCCCCCCATCAGCTGAACGTCATAGTGGCGTTGCCCGAGAACACGCCACGCCGCCTCGCGGACCACGGCAAAGGACTCGACCAGAAGGTCATCGAGTTCCTCGCCTGCGCCGATCCTGTCGCGGAACTCACCTGTCTTTGCACGGAGGGCATCGTCGGTGAGGGAGCGCATCTCGGGTTCGAGCGCGCTGATGTCAGGCACGATGGCCTGAAGGGCTTTCAACTTCTTTCCTTCGCCACTGCGAAGGAGGCTGGTGAGGACGCTCATTGTCCCGCCGAGGCTACCTGCGGACCCTGCCGGGTCAGTCGGCGGGTGGCCTGTAGAGGAGACCCATTTCGGCGAGCCTCGGGGGCGCCCCTTCAACGGTCGTGCCGAGGATGGCTGCGAGTGCCTGCAGGTCGTCGCCGCGAATGGTGAGAACCCTGCCGTTGAAGTCCTGTCTCTTTACCTGAATGATCGAAAGGTAGCGGCCGATCATCTCGGCCTCGGACCCGGTCGATTCTGTCTGGCGGGTGAGATCGATGACGACCTTCTGGCCTGGCACCCATGGTGACGGGTCGACGGCAGCAGAGGGGTCACCTGGTTCTGCGCTGGACTCCAGGGGAAGGAGTTGTTCAACCGGCACGTTGTAGAACATCGCCAGGCGGTGAAGTCGTAGCACGGAGATGGAGCGTTCACCGCGCTCGTAGGCGCCGAGCACCGAAGCCTTGAACTCGGACTCTGAGCGTGCCTCAACATCCTGGAGGGAGAGACGCTTTTGTCGCCTGATCGTGCGGATTCGCTCGCCGACGATGGCGCTGTAGCCGGTTTCGGCATCGTGTTGTTCGGTCACCCGGTATTCACCTCAGGTTCGGAGCGGGTTCAGCGGGCATTGACGTCAACGGGTCGGAGTGCCTAGACGACGGTGAGTGGTCACGACCCGTCACATAGTGAGCGTATCAGGCCGTCTTCTCACGTAGCGCGGTCAAGAGGACACCGACAGCGATGGCGGCCGTCTCAGAGCGAAGGATCGTGGGACCAAGCCCGACCCCTTCCCGTGAGCCCAGCTCCTGAGGTGTCCAGCCGCCCTCCGGGCCGACCAGCAGCATCGAGCAGGCCGCGTCGAGCGGGGGCCCCTTCCCGGTTCGGCCATGGCCACACCGGGCATCGACACGACCGAGGCGACCGAGGCGAGTCCCTCGAGCACTGGCAGCCGCACCCGACGGGACTGCATCGAGGCTTCTCTGGCAACCCGACCGAGACGATCCATCTGATGGCGTTCCTTGTCGGGGTCCCAGCGCACAATGGAGCGTTCTGCGTTCAACAGGACGATCCGGTCAACGCCAAGCTCGGTCAGTTTCTGGACCACAACCTCGGGGCGACCACCCTTTATCAGGGCAAAGCCGACGGCAACCTCGGAGGCGGCCATCGGCACGTTGATGGGATCACCGCAAGGTTCGAGCACTGCACCGAACATGCACGGGCGCCAGGTTCCCAGTCCGTCGGAGACGGTCAGTGCGTCGCCCGAACGCAGGCGAAGAACGTTGGCCAGATGGTGACGGTCATCTTCGGTCAACCCGGGCTCGTCGACATCTGCGACAAAGGCATGGGGTCCACCACGGCCATCGGGGGGCATCGACCGGGTTGGCGGACTCAACTCAGGGCCGACCAGATCCTCGACATCAGGCCCTCACCCGGCGGGGCGACCTCCTCACCACGGGAGGCAGCGAGGCTTCGGAGCAGTTCTTCGCCCTCCTCATCAAGTTCTGTCGGTGTTGCAACGACCACCTCGATGAGGAGGTCTCCCCTGCCACGACCCTCAACATGGGGCACGCCCCGACCGCGAAACCTGAACACGTCCCCGGTGACGGTCCCCCGCGGTATTTCAAGCGTCTCAGCACCGTCGAGGGTCTCGTAGTCGGATGCCACACCAAGGGCCGCCTGGGTGACGGGAATCTCCATCCGGTGGACCAGATCGAAGCCGTGGCGGGTGAGGAAGGCGTGGCCGTGGACCCGGATGTGGACGTATAGATCGCCGGTGGGGCCGCCTCGTGGACCGACGGCTCCCCTACCGGTGAGGCGAAGCGTTGTTCCCTCGTCGACCCCGGCCCTGACCTGAACTGTGAGCGTCTGCTCCTCGACTACACGGCCCTCTCCCTTGCAGGACACGCAGGGGTCGGCGATGGTCTCACCACGGCCGCTGCAGGTTGGACACGCCGTACTGGTCACCACCTGTCCCAGCAGGGACTGCCGCACCCTCTGGACCTGGCCGACACCCTGACAGGTCTGGCAATTCTGGGCTCTACTCCCCTGAGATGCCCCGGTCGCCTCACACTCGATACAGGCCACCGCTGTATGGACGGTTATCTCACGTTCGCAACCGAACACGGCGTCCTCGAACTGGAGTTCCACGACCGTCTCGAGGTTCTCACCGGGGATCGGGCCCCGTCGCCTTCCTCCGGTGCCGAATCCGCCTCCGAAGAAGGTCTCAAAGAGGTCTCCGAAACCACCGAACGGGTCGCCGGGGGCGCCTGCGGGCGAGGAGTCATCTCCGAACCGGTCGTAGTGAAGTCGGCGCTGGGGGTCGGAAAGAACCGTGTAGGCGGCCGATACGGCCTTGAACCGCTCCTCGGCCCGAGCGTCGTCGGGGTTCGCGTCGGGATGGGAGTCGCGGGCAAGGCGACGGTATGCCTGCTTGATCTCGGCGGCATCAGCGTCTCTGGCGACACCGAGCACCTCGTAATGGTTCCTTGCCACCGATCAGCCCCTGGACAGGCGTTGCCCGAGACGCCGTCCGACCACGGCAACCGTGGCAAGCACCTGGGGGTAGTTCATCCGGGTCGGCCCGAGAACACCGATGGATCCGGCGGCCTCACCCTCGATCTCGTAGGGAGCCACCACTATCGAGCAGTCGGCCAGGGGTTCGAGCCCGGTCTCGGCCCCGATGGCGACGCTGAGACCCCGGTCGATCAGGTCTCGTACAAGGCTCACGACCACGAACTGGCGTTCCAGGATGTCGAGCACCTGCTGGACCCGCTCAACTTCGCCGAAGGCCGACGCAACACGGGCGGTTCCACCTACATAGATCTGGTCCAGCTCAAGGCCTCGCTCGGCCAGAACCGCCACCGCCGAGGCTATGACAGCATCGACACCAACGTCACCGGTCTCTGCGGACTCGGGAACAGCGCTCAGGCGCCTTCCGATCAACGCAGCCGAGAGATGAGCTGCAGCAATGGCCAGGGTCGACTCGGACGCATCTGAGGCATCTCCGAGCAGTTCGAGAGCATGTTTCTCGACGGTTCCGTTGGCCATGACCATGACGAGGAGGGCAAGCTCGGACCCCAGACCGACCACCTGGACCGACCTGACCTCCTGGTGGTCACGGTCGGGAGCCAGCACAACCGAGGCACTGCCGGTGATGTTGGCGAGCAGGGTGCTGGTATCTCCGAGCATCTCCTCGAGTTCGTTGTACGTACGGTTGAAGAAGGACCTGACCTGCTCCTGGTCGTCGGCCTCCAGTAGCCCCGGCTTGTCGAGGCCGTCCACGAAGAACCGGTAGGCCTTCTCGGTTGGAACCCGGCCCGCCGAGGTGTGCGGCTGAAACAGGTAGCCCTGCTCCTCCAGGTGCACCAACTCGTTTCGGATTGTGGCAGAGGAGACATCCAGAGCCGCCGAGGAGGCCACACGGCCCGAGCCGACAGGTTGGGCTGTCTCGATGTACTGCTCGACGACAGCGCTCAGGATCGCTGCCTTCCGGTCCTCCAACATCCCGACAAGGCTACCGGCAGGGCCGGTCGGCGACGGATGTCGGTCTGACACCTCAGCGTTGCTCTGGCCTCAGTCGTCGAGGCGCAGTACCGAGATGAAGGCCTCCTGGGGGACATCGACGCGGCCGATGGACTTCATCTTGCGCTTCCCCTCCTTCTGTTTCTCGAGGAGCTTTCGCTTACGGGTGATGTCGCCGCCGTAGAGCTTCTCGGTCACGTCCTTGCGGAAGGCCCTTACTGTCTCCCTGGCGATGATCCGGCCACCGATCGCCGCCTGGATGGGCACCTCGAACTGCTGGCGTGGAATCAACTCTCTCAGCTTCGCTGCCATACGGCGACCGTAGGAGTAGGAGGCGTCACGGTGCACGATCATCGAGAATGCGTCGACGGGTTCGCCGTGGAGGAGAATGTCAACGCGCACGAGATCCGAGGCCCTGTATTCCTCGGGCTCGTAGTCGAGGCTTGCGTAGCCCTGTGTGCGGCTCTTCAACTGGTCGAAGAAGTCGAGCACCACCTCGGCCAGTGGCAGGTGATATTTCAGCTCGACGCGTTCTGGGGAGAGGTAGGTGAGCGACTCCATCTCGCCCCTTCTCTCCTGACACAACTCCATCAGCGTTCCTGTGAAATCGGCGGGGGCGAGTATCACCGCCAGGAGCCATGGCTCCTCGATGGTCTGGATGTCACCGCCGGGTGGAAGGTCGCAGGGGTTGTCGATCGCCTGGCGCTCTCCGTCGACTGCCGTGACCAGGTACTCGACAGAAGGGGCTGTCGTGATGAGGCTCAGATCAAACTCCCGTTCAAGGCGTTCTCGCACAATCTCCATGTGGAGCAGGCCCAGGAACCCACATCTGAAGCCGAACCCGAGGGCTCCGGAGGTCTCCGGCTCGTAGGTGAAGCTGGAATCGTTGAGGCGAAGCTTCTCGAGGGCATCCCTGAGGTCGCTGAACTCGTCACCGTCGATCGGGTAGAGGCCCGAGAAGACCATCGGCTGTGGTTCCCTGTAGCCATCCAGTGGCTCATCGGAACCGTTCCTGGAGGTTGTGATCGTCTCACCGGAGCGCGCCTCGCCCACGTCCTTCACCCCGGCTATCAGGTAACCCACCTCGCCTGGCCCCAGTTCGTCGACCGCTACAAGATCCGGGCTCCTGACGCCCACCTCATCTACATCGTGAATGGCGCCAGCCTGCATGAACCTGACGGTGTCGTCGCTTCGTAGGCGGCCGTTCATGACCCTGATTGACGAAACCACGCCGCGATACTGATCGAAGTGGCTGTCGTAGACGAGGGCCTGTAGTGGTGCGTCACGGTCGCCGACGGGAGGTGGTGTCCGGGCGACGACGGCATCCATCAGCTCGGCGATTCCTTCGCCGGTCTTGGCGCTCACCTGGATGATCTCGCTGGTAGGGATACCGAGGACCTGTTCGATCTCGGCTGCATAACGATCGGGGTCGGCGGCGGGCAGGTCGATCTTGTTCAGGACCGCGACGATCTCGAGGTCGTTCTCAATGGCCAGGTAACAGTTGGCAAGGGTCTGCGCCTCAATGCCCTGGGCGGCATCGACTACGAGAATCACACCCTCACAGGCCGCCAGGGAACGGCTCACTTCATATCCGAAGTCGACGTGCCCGGGTGTGTCGATCAGGTTGATGACCGAATCGCCCCATTCCAGCCGGACACTCTGGAGCTTGATGGTGATGCCGCGTTCGCGTTCAATGTCCATTGAATCGAGGTACTGGCTGCGCATCTCACGCGGATCGACAGCTCCGCAGATCTCGAGCATTCGGTCAGCCAGGGTTGACTTGCCGTGATCGATATGGGCGATGATCGACGTGTTGCGCAGCCGCGTAAGTTCCATGCGCGGCTGACGGTAGCGCCGCTCCTGATCAGGACGGCGCTACGGGCGGTATCCACTGGGTCGGGCGCTACGCTTGACGGCTGCCCTGACAGGGATTGTGGGTGGTCTATCCGCAGCCATGTCCTGATACAGCACCCGGCACCAACAACCGGGTCTACCAAACGAGGTGTGTGCCCCGGTGGCCAACATCAAGAGCCAGATCAAGCGAAACCGTCAGAACGAGAAGCGCCGCGTCCGTAACCGCACCGTGCGTACCGAGCTCCGTACCCGCATCAAGAACGCCCTTGCGGCCGCCGAGGCTGGCGA
>CETX01084906.1_pt1 | contig 36387 bp, 25 predicted proteins | sample 356501 | NCBI WGS metagenome assembly CETX01 (sample SAMEA2623390, study PRJEB7988) | marine metagenome | biome: marine biome (ENVO:00000447); feature: mesopelagic zone (ENVO:00000213); material: "saline water (ENVO:00002010), including plankton (ENVO:xxxxxxxx)" | depth 450 m | reverse complement strand
GAGCGGGCACCTGTGTTGGCGGGCTTTTCCCCCATGATGCAGTTCATTCATATTGATGACATGGCCGATGCCATTGTATTGGCGTATAAAAAACCGACACGTGGCGTGTACAACGTCGCACCGCAGGACTGGGTAGCATACCAGCACGCTTTGAAGCTCTGTGGCTGCAAACGGATTCCTGTGCCTTCCATTCCGCCGATGGTTCCGAAGATGATACTCGGCACGCTGAAGCTCAAGAGCTTTCCGTCTTACCTGATGGCGTTCTTCAAGTATCCGGTGGTGATTGACGGGCGGGCGTTTGTTAAGGAGTTCGGGTTTGAGCCCAAGCGGCCGCTGAAGGAGATTTTCCGATTTTATCGGGAGAATAAGAGGCCGGTTTAGGTAAACGCTGGCTACATAAGTTACGCTCATTGCTAAACAGAGCTATTCTTGGAAAAGGACTTCTTAACGGGGCACTCTGGCATGTTCAGCAACATGGACGTACTCAGCTATTCCCTGGCGTCGATTACGTTCGGGCTTCTGACGATATTGGTTGCGGCACGGTACCTCCGGCGTGGCGTGGACCGCGCCCTTGCGCTGGCTTCAACCATTTCAGCCATTTGGGCCCTTTCCCTTGTGAGCCAGAGTCTTTGGGGCTACCCGGGCTTTAATCTTCGATACCTTATTGAACTCCTCCGGGATGCCGCCTGGATCTATCTGCTATTTGCGCTGTTAAAAGATGGTTTCAAGGAAAACAGGTTTACGGGCAAGGTAAAACAGATTCTGGGCGCCAGCGCTGGCGTTCTTCTTTTCGTTCTGCTTGGAATCGGACTTGTAGAAAACTTCACTGACCTGGATTTAGCCGGCGGGAAGATTAAACTCCTGGGCCAAATCGGCCTTTCTCTGCTTGGTTTGTCTCTGATCGAACAAATTTGGCGCAATTCGCCCAGCTTTGGCCGATCAAGCATCAAGTATATGTGTATTGGCGTAGGTACCGTTTTCGCGTTCGACTTCTTCATGTATGCCGATGCACTTCTTTTTGGCCATGTAGCGGACTCCTTCTGGAACGCCCGAGGCTTTGTAAATGCACTCCTGACGCCATTGTTTGCAGTCAATGTCATCAACACACGCAGGCAGCCTGTTGATTTCCAGTTGTCCCGTTCCGCGGTTTTTCATGGCGGAACCCTGATATTCGCCGGCGGCTACCTTCTGTTCCTCGCCCTCGGTGGATACTACGTCCGAACACTAGGCGGCGAATGGGGCGACGCCCTACAAGTACTGTTCTTCACCATTTCTCTCGTGTTCCTGACAACGCTCCTTCTCTCAAGGCGCATCCGATCCAAACTGATGGTGCTCATCAGTCAAAACTTCTTTGACTACAAATATGACTACCGCGACGAATGGTTGAAGATGACGAGGGCACTGGCCGACCTGAGCAATGACCCTCCTCTGCCCCAGCGGGTTATTCGGATACTTGCGGGACTTGTTGAAAGTAATGCAGGCGCGATTTGGCTGATAGGCGAGCAGGACGCCTACATACTGAAAGCTTCGGTCAACCTCTCAACACCCAAATACACCATGATTGAGGGCGACTCCGAACTGGTTCGCTTTTTTCGGGATCGAGAATGGATTGTTGACCTCCATGAATACAAGGCTGATCCAGTCAGCTACAACCTCCTGGAGATTCCTGACGCAATAGCAAAAACGCCTGATTGCTGGCTGATCATCCCGCTTTATCTAGGTAATGATCTTTATGGCATGGCGCTCGTCGGCAACCCATACGCCAAAGTAGAACTCAATTGGGAAAATTTTGACCTGATAAAAGTGGTGGCTCGGCAAACCTGCAACCTGCTCGCCCAGGCAGATGCCCAGTACAGGCTATCCCGCGCAATGCAGTTTGAAGCCGTAAGTAAGGCTTCCTCTTTCATGGTTCATGACCTCAAGACCGTTATCGCCCAATTGTCACTGCTAGTGAAGAATGCGCCAAAGCACCGCAATAACCCTGCTTTCATCGACGACATGATTAATACGACTGAACACGCTGTGAGAAAGATGTCGAACCTGGTGGACCACATTCGCAAACCTCACACCGAAGAACAGGCCAATCTTGAACCAATCAACCTGACACACCTCGTGCAGCAGCTGGTGACACATTACCAACACCGTGCGCCAGCGCCGCATGTCGATGACGCCCCATCAGAAGTGATCGTCAAGGCTGATCTTGAACAGCTTCGCAGCGTCTTGGGCCATCTGATTCAGAACGCGCAGGATGCGACGCCCCCCTCCGGCGAAATCACACTGACAATCAAGACCTCCAAAGGCTCCGTTGTTCTGTTCATTCAAGACACGGGCTCAGGTATGACAGAGGAATTCATCAGCGACCAATTGTTCAAACCCTTTGAAAGCACGAAAGGTTTGACGGGCATGGGTATTGGGGCCTATCAGGCAAGGGAATACATCCGGAAAATTGGGGGGAGTATCGATGTTACCAGCGAACCCGGGATTGGCTCATGTTTTTCTGTGCGGATCCCACTCGCATCCGACAGGTCTGGCTCGATGACCGAACAAACGTATCGACCAATTCATGACGCTGAGCAGCCGAAGGAGAGCGCCAATTAATCGGCAGTTTTTCCGATTATTTCCTTCGAGCATTGCAAAGTGCCAACGATCAGTTAAGAATCTCGTTAAGGGAAACGTTTGAAAAGGATTTAATGCTGTTGTGACTAGACGACTCTTGATCGTAGAAGATGATCCCGGACTCCAAAGCCAGATGCGCTGGTGTTTCAGCGATGACCTTGAGGTAAGCGTTGCGTCAGACCGAGAATCGGCCCTCGCAGTTCTGAGGCGTGAAGAGCCCAACGTGGTAACCCTGGATCTGGGCCTCCCACCCGACCCGGGAGGAGCCTCAGAAGGCTTCGAACTGCTGGAAGAGATTCTTCGGCTTGCGCCGCTGACCAAGGTCATTGTGGTTACGGGTCGCGAAGATAAGGAAAATTCCGTCAAGGCCATTGGAATGGGCGCCTCTGACTTTTACCAGAAGCCTCTTGATGCAGACATCCTCACGTTTGTTGTTGACCGTGCCTTCCGTCTTTACGAATTGGAGCGTGAGAACCGTGAACTCGCGAGCCAGCAAAGTGCGACCAATATAAAAGGCATTGTTGCCGCCAGCCCGCAGATGCTCCAGGTTTGCCGAACGCTGGAGAAAATCGCGCCGACAGATGTAACGACACTTATAAACGGAGAAACCGGAACTGGCAAAGAGCTGCTTGCCCGGGCATTGCATGATCTCAGCCCTCGTGCCTCAAAGCCCTTCGCGGCAATTAACTGCGCAGCGATTCCAGAGACCCTGCTGGAAAGCGAGCTATTCGGCTACGAGAAAGGCGCGTTCACGGGCGCAACACAGAACAAGAAAGGTAAGATCGAATCTGCCAACGGAGGGACTCTCTTCCTGGACGAGATTGGTGATATGCCCTTCGCGCTGCAGGCGAAACTGCTGAGATTTCTCCAGGAACGGATGATTGATCGCGTCGGCGCAATCGAGCCGATTTCAGTCGATGTACGCGTTATCTGCGCGACCCACCGGAATCTGAACCATCTCATTGAAAGCGGCGAGTTCCGCGAGGATCTGTATTATCGCATCAGCGAAATCACGCTTGATGTTCCTGCTTTGAGAGATCGCGATGGTGATGCCCTCGTTCTCGCGCATTCCCTCTTGAAAAGTATCGGGAAGGAGCTTGACCGCCCCCACCTGTCATTTGCCGAGGACGCCATAAACGCTGTGAATAACTATCCCTGGCCAGGCAATGTGCGGGAGATGATCAACAAGGTCAAGCGGGCGATCATAATGGCGGAAGGCAAAAGAGTGACCGCCGAAGACCTTTCACTGCAACCAAGCCCAACGCAAGATGAGAAATGCCTGAATCTTCGCCAGATTCGTGAAACCGCGGAGCGGCGCGCGCTTAACCAGGCACTCCAGGTAAGCGGATTCAATATGGCGAAGGCGGCCCGATTACTTGGCATAACACGCCCCACTATTTATAGCCTTACCGATAAATACAACATCGAAACCTCTGAAGCTTCACCAGAGAGCTAAAGAGCAAGGTAGGAATATTTATGAACCATGCACCAAAATCCTCCCAATTCCAGCGACGCCGACCGAGGGCGCGCCTGATTACCTTATTCAAAGGGCGGTGTATCGGCATCGGACTAGCAGCCGCTCTCGTGCTGCCGGGGTGCGGCGGAGGCTCTGCAGAGCCGGAAGGTCTTTCTCACATTAACCGCAGTGAAACCTACGCAGAGCAAGGACAGTACAGGTCCGCCATGCTGGAAATAAGGAACGCCATCCAGCAGGAGCCTGATAATCTGGACTACATTCTTCGCCTTTCCGATCTCTATCTTCGTGTGGGCGCCTATCCAGAAGTCGAGACACTTCTGGCTCCAAGACTGGATCAACAGCCTGCCGAGGTCGCGCTCCCCTTGGCGGAGTCCTACATTGGGCAGGGCAAGCACTTATCCGCGCGTGAAACATTGGCACTGGCCGACCTTCAAACTCCAGAAGAAAAAGGTCGTGGCGCCGTTGTGCAAGGCGAAGCGCTAAGACTCGCTGGCGACTATCAGGCAGCCATAGAGCAATTCGAAAAAGCAGTGACCGAGGGATGGCAACTGGAGAAGGCCACCGCAGGAATTGTCAAAACATACTTGCATCTGAACAATCCTCAGAAAGCGGTGTCTGAGGCTGATGCCTATCTCGCGGAACATCCGGCCAGCTCTGAAGTCCTGATGTTGAAGGGACGAGCCCTTTATATCCTGAATCGCCTGGAACCAGCCATAGAGACGCTAACGGCGGCAGTGAACGCCCTTCCCACCTCTGACTTTTTTCTACCTGTGCGAAGACAGACTCTGACCCTGCTCTCCCGCGTCCTTACAGAACAAGGCCGCATTACCGAAGCACAGGTATACAATCGGGTTCTTGCAGAGAACACCGATACCGATCTTGAGAATCAGGCAAAGTCAGCGATTTCTGCGATTAAGGAGGGTCGCTTCGACGAAGCCTCTGAGACCCTCCAGGATCTGCTCCAGTTAAATCCCGATAACGAAAGAATCGCTCTTACCCTTGGCGCGCTTAACCTGCAACAAGGAAGGCTTCAAGAGGGCCTGGACCTGCTTTCCCAGAATATTGATCCGGAAACGTCGCCCACACGCTTCATTCGGCTCACAACAATGGCTCGAATCGACAAAGGAGAGCGTCGGGAAGCCTATGCAACGCTAGCTCGAGCAATCGAGGCCCGCCCCGATGACACGGAACTGCTAGCCATGCACGGCATGGTGGCGCTGAGTCTCGAAGACACTCAATCCGAGGGTGTCGCAAGCCTGAGCCGGGCCCTGAGCCTCAATCCCGAGAACGTTCGTCTTCGACTGGCCCTGGCCAATTATTACGAACGTCAGGCGCTGCCCGAGCAAGCGCTGGGACAACTCCGGATTGCCTTTGCAAACAAACCGGACGACTGGCCCACCACAGCGGCCTATGTGCGGTTGCTGATCCGCGAGGGCCAAACCGGAGAACTCAGAGAGCTGCAACAATCCCTTGAGAACGGGTATCCCCAGAACCGCTCTGCGCAGCTTCTTGCAGCGATTTCATCAGCAGGCGCTGGCAATACCGAAGACGCAATCAATAAGTTGGAAGGCCTTCGTGACAGCAACCCTGAAAGCATTGAGGTACACGTTACGCTCGCCCAGCTATACCAAGAGACGGGTCAACCAGACAAAGCAGTCAGCAGCTTTGTCGCAGCTGCCAAACAAACCGAACCAAAACTACCGCTGCTGTTCAGGGCAGCACGGCTCCATGCCGCCAATAACGAAAGTGATTCAGCCGTGTCGGAATGGACCAGATCGGTCAGTCAGGCTGACCCGGAACTGGCCAATGCCCTCGCCGCAACAGAGATTCTTTGGCTGGTATCCAAAGAGGACCTGGAAACAGCCCGTTCCCGTCTCGAAAAAGTCGGAACGGGAATGGAATCACCGCCACTCAAGACCGCTGAAGCCAGCCTGCTTGCTGCGGAAGCACAACAACTCGCACTCTCAGAACAATGGGATACAGCGGTCAAAAAAGCTCAACAGGCTTTTACATTAAACCCCGAAAATCAGGCTTTTGCTCTGCTACCGGCACGAATTCTCACCCAGCAGGGTAATATCGACGCAGCTCAGACTGCTGTATTGGATGTCGAGCAGGTTTTCGGAACAACGGCCGCAGTAACCGTCGCTCGCGCCGCCATCCTGCAGGCTGATAATCGCGCCGAAGAAGCATTTCAGACCCTCTATAAATTTTGGAGTGACAACGGTGACCCTGCGGTACTTCCCGCGCTCGTTCAGCTGTCCAATCAGGTTGCAAATGATAAGACCAACGAACTCACGTCAGAATGGGTTAATCTCGCCCCTGACAGCGTTCCCGCCAACCTTTCCCGCGGAAATCAATTGATGACCGAAGGGAATATCATGGCTGCCGCAAATCACTATCAAAAGGTTTTACAGCAGGATCCACTCCATACAACGGCTTTGAACAATCTCGCCTGGGCATTAAGGGATACAGATACCCCTCGTGCACTTGAATTCGCAGCTCGTGCTGCCGAAATTGAGCCGGAGAACCCCGCGATTCTCGATACCTATGGCTGGATTCTTCACCTTGATGGCCAACATCGTGCAGCAATGGATCAACTTCAACGAGCGCTCGCAATGGCACCAGATAACGAGGAATTCAAAAAGCACCTCGACGAGGTTCGCAGGGCACTCTAACCATAGCCGTCTCGCCTTATCGATAAAAAACCAGACTCGAAAGCGTGTCTGGTTTTTTTACATCTCACGCATAGAAGCTTTACACAACCAGCCTAATGGCTTCTCCATCGAACTGTTTCATATATGTTTTTCCGTTCTGGCACGGATGTTGATGCCGAAGTAAATGGGGACACTTCCCCGTCGCCAAACCTCTCGCGAGAGGGGGACGGAAAGCCACGGATCTCTCTGAGATGGCCGGGTTGCACGGAACGCACTACACCTTGACGGAGTATCAGTATAATGAAATTGGCCAGAACGACTTTAGCTGTAGCGTGTCTGAGCGCCATGTCTGCTCAAGCAGCATTCATTAACGACGGTTCTGAGGCAAACCTCAGTGAGATTATCAACGACAATCTCATTGTCTCTGGACCCAGCGTTAATGTGCTCGGCGATACCAAAAACAACGATGTAAGCACTGAACCTTTTTTCACATCATCCCCCGACGGAAGCAACAGCACAGCAACTTTTCTGATTGAAATCACGTCGATGCTGTCCAAACAGTCTTTCGGCATCTACAACGGAGACGATTACGTCGAGTTGTTTAACGGTGCGGATGAAGGCAGCTTCACCACAAGTGGCGGCTTCAACGGGCCCGTAACTGACAACGCTAACCGCGCCCAAGTCAGTTTTGACATCTCCGGTGGTAGCTACAGCGTTTACGTCAACAACCAGAAAAAGGGAACCTTCGCCAGCGAGGAGTTCGGATTTTACCTGGGCCGCGGTGGCGCCCCGTTAATCTACTCGGATGCCGAGCGCAATGGCGGCGTTGAGCGTTTTGTTGCAATTCAGGGCAAGGGGCAACGGATCAATCTCGGCAGTGAAATAACTTACGGCTGCTCCGAGCAGACTCCTGAAAAATGCGTACTCTGGGAAAACGATGACTACATCCTCGGTTTCGAGGACGGATCAGACATGGACTACAACGACATGCTGGTCTACGTGGAGGACATCGTCCCGGTTCCTGAACCCGGAACGCTTGCCCTTCTCGGTATTGGTTTGTTCGGCCTCGGTGTTGTTCGACGCCGCAAAGCCTAAAGCCAAATGGCAAACGCCGAAAGCCCCCGCCGCACATGCAGCAGGGGCTTTGCAAACAGACCTGATGACGAGCGACGCATAAGGCGATACTCTTTGCAGTAAACCAATCACAGGACTCTCAGGTTACGGATGACTCTGGCTCCCCGGCTCTCTCATGCTTGGCCCTTTCTCTTGGCCACCCTCGCATCCGTTGTACTTTTCTATCCCTCATGGGCCAGGCTCGTTGAAATCTGGCTGAAGTGGGAGCAGACCATGTCACACGGCTTCCCCACAGCTATTGCTTATCTCGCTCTTCTTGTTATTCACCCACCTCTGGGTAGCAGCTCCCGCTGGTCTGATAAGGGGCTGTGGAGTCGTCCTGTTGGAGGCATACTGCTAATTCTTGTCACATTCGCGTGGGCGGCACTTGAACTGGTTCGAATAGATACGCTCGCCTATCTCAGCTTGCCAGTCAGCCTCTTCGCAATCACGTGGACTTTGCTCGGGCTGGGGGGTGCGCTGAAGCTCATTCCGTACCTTCTCCTGCTCAGCCTTTCGCTGCCTATATGGGCTGACCTCATTCCGATACTGGTGGATATGGCCACCATCGTCGTCGGGAGCGCAGTCAGCGCCTTGGGGATAACCGCATTGATTGAAGGCAGCAATATCACCCTCGCCTACGGCAGACTCGTTATTGCAGATGGTTGTTCCGGAATCGGTTTCCTCGCGATTGCAATGCTGCTTGGAGCGTTCACGGCGATCCTGAACGACTATCGGTGGCGAGGCTGGGCAATGATAATGTCCTGTTCCATCGTCCTGGCTCTGGTTATTAATTGGGTCCGCATCATTGCATTGGTGCTGATAGCTGACTGGACGAATATGGAAAGTTCTCTGGTTCGTGAACACGAGCTGTTCGGATGGATCGTGTTTGCGGCCTTTATTCTACCGGCGCTTGTTCTGGCTCCAGTCAGGCGCCGAAAAACTTTACAGATTAGTAATGATTACGCGATCAGCTACTCCGCTTTTGGTTTTATCTTCATCGCACTGGTGGCCGGAACAGGAGTGGTTTTCCTGGTTCAGGCGAGGGAGATAGAGGAGCCTCCACTCACTTTCACAAGCGTTGATTTCCGCGAAATAAGTGCGCCTGCACTTCCATTGTCACTCCAGGTGCCTGATCAGCTTGAACAAAAATTCTTCATGGAGGAAGGCACGGGGGTTTACGTATCTCTGGCACAGATCCAACGTCATTCTCCAGAGGAAAAGATCGTCCCTTATATACCGCCACTTGTGGATCGCGATATGTGGTTCAGGGAGGCGACACCAGCCCCAGGCAAAGAAATATGGAGGCGAATCAGCACACCTGAGAGAGTAGTTGTCTCACATATTTACGCTATCGGCGCCTACCGCACAGACACCTACGTGAAAGCAAAGTTATTGCAACTGCCAGCTATCTACAGTGGAAGAACGCGGTTTGCACTGATTTCACTGCAAGCGAATTGCAAAACCTCAACGTGCGATGAGGCTTTGGACCGTCTTGCTGTCTTTGAGGCCGAGACCGATATCTAAAGCCAGTTTTTGCCTGTCGACACGTTTTACACCTCGACGGTTTCCCTTGCCCCCTCAAGCTCCTTACTCATTGTTTTAAAGGGCTTTACTCATGTTGGCCCCTCCATTGCTTTGTTACTCATTGCAACACGACACTAAACACAGGAAGGTGATGCTATGAACAAATTTATTGGTGGAGTCGCTGCGGGCGTATTCATGACTTTCGGCAGTGCGCAAGCAGGCATGATCACTGACGTCGTTAATCAGAATGGCTATGTTAGCGGCTTTCTCGATTCCTATTCTTACTATCACGACATTACCGACAACGGCTTTGTGCCTGGTTCTGATCTTGCGGTTAGCGGTGATATCAGCATTAAAGTTACCGATGATTCTCGGTGGGATTGGTTCGAGATAGTCGTCTTCACTATTGAAGAGTTTGACCTCGACTCCGGCGGTTTCACTCTCGGTAGCTCTTTCAGCAACTCTCTCGAAGTTGAGGCCCTTGCTGCACTCAATGCTGACGGTTTACTAGACGTTACGGTTACTTCACTGAGTGGGGACTTCTACGTAGGCAAATCAATCCTTAACGTAGTAACTGAAGCTGTTCCCGAGCCAGGCACACTTGCCCTGTTGGGTCTTGGTCTCGCCGGCCTGGGCGCCGCCCGCCGCCGTAAAGCCTGATTACTCCCAGTTCTCAGGCAGAAAAAAGCCAGCTTGCGCTGGCTTTTTTTGTGCCTATAGTAAACGCCAAACCCTCTACCAGATTGAATAGCCTCTATGTCCGCCAGCCTGAAAGTTATCAAGAGTGCTGCGTTGCTACTGGGTATGCAGGTCGTTCAGCGCGGACTGGGCATCATCAGCACCCTGATCCTCGCTCGCCTCCTAACGCCTGATGATTTCGGGATCATTGCGTTAATAACCATCGTCCTACAGTTTTTTGAGCTGCTGGCGGAGATCGGAAACCAACAGTACATTGTCCAGAAAGAAACACTCCGAGATAGCGATCTTAATACTGCCTGGACAATGGACATACTGATCAAATCTTTCGTCGCGCTCGCCGTTATCTGCTCAGCACCGCTCTTATCCGCCTTTTTTGAAACACCGGAATTGGCCCTTGCTCTGGCCATAGCCACCCTTGCCCTTCCCCTCAGAGCGCTTCGTACCCCGGGAATGATGCAAGCCGTCAGAGAGATTGATTACCGCCCTCTGTTTCGACTCACCCTCTGGCAAAAGGGACTATCGTTTGTTGCCGTGATCACCATCGCCTGGCTATACCAGAGCTATTGGGCAATCGTTCTGGGAAGCCTGCTCTCTGCAGCCGTGTTTGCCATCGGTTCTTATCGGGTTCATCCATACCGGCCCAAATGGAGCCTTGAGAATGCGCGGGAACAATGGAATTTTTCACAGTGGCTTTTGCTGCGGGGCATTGTCGGGTTTACACGTTCGCAAATCGACAACCTGATTGTTTCCAAGCACTTCAGCACCTCTGCGCTCGGAGGATACAACCTGGTCCGTGAAATCAGTTTGTTACCAGCCTTGTCTGCAATCATTCCAATGAGCGAGCCTCTTCTGGCGTCGATTGCCCGGGTAAAAGATGATCCTGAATCACTGGCCTACCGGGTCAGATTCAGCCTGGCTATCATGGTGACTGTTCTCACGCCCCTAACAACCTTCCTGATGCTGTACCCCGACCTAATTGTGGTAACGCTTCTTGGCGAACAGTGGCAGGCATACAGCCACCTGTTGCGACCCTTCGGGCTCTTTTTCCTCACCTTCTGCCTTTTCGCGCTGATCAGCGATGCCATTATTGCGCTTGGGCGAGTGCGAGCGCTGTTTACCTTCGATCTGATTTCGACTGTCATCATCATCACTGTCTTGCTTGTCTTTGCGACAGACTCTTTGACAAACATGGCGTGGTTCCGCGGAGGGCTGGCTATCGCAACCACGATCGCATTACTGATACTTCTGAACCACTGGACTGGGTTCAGCCAAACGAAATTCCTGTTTCTTATACTCCCCGGTGTAGTGGGAACGGCCGCAAGTACGGGGCTGATGATGGTTATCCATTTCGGAGAGATTCAAGGACTCTGGGAATTGGCTATTCGTGGGTTCTTATTCGTGATCACTTCGGCACTCACCGCCATTTGCGCAGCCATACTACTCCTGAAGAGAACCGAAGAGTGGCATCAGGTTCGATACATACTGAAAGAGTTCAAACGCTAGTCAGAGGGAGCTCCCAAAGCATTTACACTTTCGTAAACAATGACTTTGTGATGGCCCCAACCAATCGAAACAACATCCTGATCCCCGTCCCCATCCAAATCCACGACCAGTGCGCCATCGTGGTGTTCGTCACCCTGATGTATCAACCGCGGCAACCACGATTTTCCGTTGTTCCGGTTTTCAAACCAAAGGAGCCTCGCCCGCTCCGGATTCCGGAGGTCATGCTCTCCTACAATCACATCGGGATCGCCATCGTCATCCATATCCGCCACGCCAAGACTCATTGGCCCTGTTAATCGCGCAATCAAATGCTTTTCCCAGCCGCCCTTCTGAGACAATTGCTGGTACCAGACCAAATCACTTGTCTCACTTACAGCTTCAAACCCCACGACAATGTCCGGGAGGCCGTCACTGTTCAAATCCGAAACCACATGACGATCTGGTTTCAGACCCTCGTCGTCTATCCAGACGGTATCCCAGTCACCGCCCTCTCTTCCAAACAATATGACTGTCCCGAGAATGACGTCCGGGTTTTGATCGGCGTCCAAATCGGCGACGGTAAGGGCCTCATCCAATGACAGGGAACTGAACTCACTCCACGCCCATTCCTGATGTCTAGCCTCTTTCGGAACAGTGATCGATTGGATACCCTCCCCTGCAGCATGCCAGGACAAGAGCACACGTTCTTCCCCGTCACCCACAGCAGGTAGTACTGCGGCACCCTGCAGGAAGTCTCCGCTTGCCCTCTGAATGTTCTCGAGAAGTTCGAACTCACCATTGCCGAGATTCCTGGCCCAAACAAGTCGCTCTCCGTGATTACCTTCTTTATTCCTGGAACCAGCAACCCAGTTCGCCAACTTTTCCCAAATGGGTGTCTGATAACCATAGGCACGCCACCCTGTGGCAAGAACATCGGGCTTTCCATCCCTGTCAAAATCATGAATGAGCGCAGCATCTGTTGCACCAGCTCCCAACTGCGAGCGCTCCCATTGGCCATCCAAAGCGCCTGGATTTCGATACCAGAACCCTCCGCTCACCAGATCTTTCTTACCATCCCCATCAAGATCCTCCGCAAAAACGGCAGTAGCCTGGCCGGGTCTCTGGTCATCAATAACATGCCGCACCCAACCCTGGCGGGAATCCAATTGATTCCGCCAAATCCAGACCGGGTAATCACCCTGGAAATTCTCGATCTGCCAGTTCGTCCCGATCAGATCAACATCGAAATCATTGTCAATATCCACAGCTCTGAGACTATGCCCACCCCCAAGGGACAGCGTCTGTCGAACCCAACCGTTCGGTTCGTTCAGGTAAACTGAAACCGGATTTTCACCCTCGCCCTGGTTCATTTCGGCAGTGAGTACATCCATATCGCCGTCAAGATCCACGTCCCTCGCTGCTACAAAGTGATGAACGGTTTCAACGTCCTCGACAATCACGTGCTTCAACCAGTATTGGTCCGTTTCCCTACCTGGATTCTCAAGCCAGGCGATCTCATAGAAAGCGCCAGCCGGTTCCGATGGGGAAAGCAAAATGTCCGGCCAACCGTCGCCATCGAAATCGCCGGTATCGATGTAGACATCATGCCAGTGCCAGCCGCCTTCGCCGGCACCGGTGTACTGAATTTTTGCCCACGAATTCCCGGATTCGCCGGGATTTTGGAGCCACACATCACTTGCTACGATGTCGTTGAATCCGTCCTTGTCCAGATCTGCCAGAGTAAGTCCCTCTCCGTGCGGAACAGACAGATCTTCATAACTCCATTGATCACCGGATTCCTGCGTGAAGATCCTTATGAAATTTCCGTTCTTGTAGCCAAACAGAGACTGATTGCGAACGATTACTTCGTTCGCACCATCACGGTCCAGGTCAGTCACTTCAACATCGTGATATTTCCCCTCACCAATCAGATGGCTACCCCAGTCACCGTTCTTCAACCATACGATGCCACTGTCGGAAACAAGGACAATATCGTTGGCACCGTCGCCATCAATGTCAGAAACTTCAAGATCTGTCCTGATCGCCAATGATTCGGTAATTGTGTGGCGCTTCCACGTCGGGTTTTCATACCAGACCAGTTCGCCCAAACGATCTGAAGAATCGGTTATGCCCAGTTTGCGCCCGACCCTCTCAAAAAAAGTGAGATGCCTTGGCCTATGCCCTCCGATAACGATGTCCAAAAGGCCATCGCCATCAATATCGCCGATCGTTTTGCCCCAGGGAGCATTTGGACCACGCGGGTCGATGGTTTCGCGTTCGAAAAACGAATTCTCGGGCCCTGAATCTGTTGGATGGGATGAGTCGCACCCGGTTAATGCGACGAAAACTGCCAGTGTCAGAATGCGTAAAGGCTGCATAATCCGTTGTCCGAGAAACATCCGTGTGGAGGCAGGAAGCGGAGCCTCGCAGAGCCGGGAAAGTTCGGGCGCTCGCTACACTTCGTTACAATAATGTACTAATATTAACATTAAGTTGAAGTCATTGGTTCGGCGAGGGATAGCACCATGGATCAGCAGTACGACGAAACCAGTCCGGTGGCTATCGGCCTGCCTGTCTATAATGGCGAACGATATCTGGAAGACACCCTTCGTTCCGTACTCAACCAGACTTTCAACAACTTTGACCTCTTCATCGCCGACAACGCCTCCACAGACCGTACCGAAGAAATCTGCCGAGATTACGCAGGGCGAGATTCGCGAATTCAATATATTCGTAATCCCATTAATCTGGGTGCGTCGAAAAACTATACAGTCTGTTTTGAACCGGCCCGATCCCGATATTTTCGGTGGCAGAACGCCGATGATCCCATTGAACCGTCCTTGATTGAGAAATGCTTTGAAGTCTTGGAAGCGGATCATGATGTGGTTCTGGCCTACGGCAAAACACATATAATCGATGAATACGGTAGTTTTTTAGAAGCTTACGACGACAAGATGAACCTCACTTCGGATTCTGCCTCCCAGCGGTTTAAAGATTGCCTTCAGAACCTGGGGCTGCAAAACGTAATTTACGGGCTTATGCGGCGAGATGCCCTCGCACGCACTGCTCTGCTGGGCAACTACGTAGCTGCAGATATCAATCTGGTCGTCGAGCTGTCGCTCTATGGGAAATTCAGTGAAGTGCCTGTTCACCTTTTCAATCGCCGCATGCATCCGCAGGCCAGTAGTTGGAAACGTGATGATAGCGAGCGCCAGAAGAATTTCTGGGATCCGGCAAAGCGAAAGCTGGTGATGCAGACCTGGCGAAGTATTAAGGAGTACTACAAAGCCGTCTGGAGAGCGCCTATTTCGCTTGAGGACAAACGTGTGCTGTCTATGTTTCTTCTCAAACGGGCCTATTGGAACAAAGATCCGATGAAGAATGAACTGATGGATGTCATCAAATACGGGCTCATCAAACGCCCCTGAATCAGCAAGGAGAGATTATGAAGGTATTAGTTACAGGCCACAGAGGTTTTATCGGCACGGTTATGGTGCCGATGCTGCTTGAGGAAGGATTCGATGTCACCGGCCTGGATACCGATCTCTATCGCTACTGTACGTATGGCGACGAGCCCATGGAGGTGCCGTCCATCTACAAAGATGTGCGGGACGTTACAGCCAAAGACCTTGAGGGCTTTGACGCTATTGTCCATCTGGCAGCACTTTCAAACGATCCTCTCGGAAATATCAATCCCGATCTGACGTATGACATCAACTACCACGCTTCTGTAAGAATCGCAGAGCTGGCGCGTTCTGTTGGTGTGCAACGTTTCCTGTTCGCGTCCTCATGCAGCATGTACGGAAAAGCGGGACAAGACGTTCTTGATGAAACTGCCCAGTTCAACCCGGTTACTCCCTACGCCAAGTCCAAGGTGCTGGTAGAAGAAGACGTTTCCAAGCTGGCCAGTGAGACTTTCAGCCCGGTGTTTCTTCGCAATGCAACCGCCTACGGGGTATCGCCGCGGATCCGGTTCGACCTTGTCATCAACAACCTCGTCGCCTGGGCCCACACAACCGGCAAGATTCTCCTGAAGAGCGATGGCACACCCTGGCGCCCTCTCGTTCATATTGAAGACATCACCCAGGCGGTAATCTGTGCCCTAAAAGCCGAACGCGATGTGATACATAACCTCGCAGTAAACGTCGGCAGTAACGAAGAAAATTACCAGATGCGGGATCTGGCGCAGTTCGTCAAGGAAACCGTACCGAACTGCGAGGTTGAATACGCAGAAGATGCCGGTCCGGACCCACGCTCCTACCGCGTCAATTTTGACAAGATTCATCGGGTGTTTCCGGAATTCAAAACCAGGTGGACGGCACGCAAGGGTGTTGAGCAGTGTTATGAATCCTATCTTCGGTTCGGACTCAGTAAAGACGACTACGAGGGCATTCGTTACAAACGTATTGCTCACATCATGAATTTGATTGAGGAAGGCAAACTCGATCGAAATCTGGTCTGGCAGATCTAGGGGCCGAACAGATGATCTTTACTGAAACGGAAATTTCGGGCTCCTACCTGATAGACGTCAAGCGCATTGGCGATGATAGAGGTTTCTTCGGCCGTCTGTGGTGTGAGCGAGAAATGGAAGAGATGGGCCTAGTATCCTCAATTAAGCAATCCAACATCGGTGTAAGCCCCCTGAAAGGCACTCTCAGAGGGCTTCATTACCAAACAGCTCCACATCAGGAAGTGAAAATTATTCGCTGTCCGCGCGGCGCCATTTACGATGTCATTGTAGATCTGCGCCCTGATTCACCTACTTTCAAAAAATGGTTTGCAGTGGAACTGACAGCTGAAAACAGCCGGATGCTCTACGTTCCCGAAGGCTGCGCAACGGGTTATCAGACGTTGGTAGACGACACCGAGATCTATTACCACACGAGTGAGTTTTACCATCCGGAATCCGCAACGGGCGTTCGCCACGATGACCCAGCCTTTGGCATTGAGTGGCCGCTCCCCATCGCCGCGATCTCGGATAACGACAAGAACTGGAAAAATTTCTGACAATAAATAGAAAGACAGGGAAGCAAAATGATCATAGTCGACACAGAGATTGCAAAGCGGGTACAGGAAAACCGCCCGATCAGACTGGCCATGGTCGGCGCGGGTTACAGCGCGAAGCATATCGCAGCACAAATCGAAAGTTCATTCCCGGCGATTCAGTTGGCGGTAATTGTCAACCGTACCCCTGAGAACGCCGAGGCGGTTTTTCGCAATGCAGGCGTCGAAAACACTCAGTTTGTTTCTACAAGCGCCGAACTGGAACAAGCAATTGAGTCCCGCACTCCCTGTATTACGGACGACGCCAGAGTTGCGTTTGACGCCACTACCATCGACGCTGTTCTGGAGACGACTGGCGAAGTGGAATATGGCGCCTGGGTCGCTCTGGAATCCATCAAGGCCGGCAAGCACACCTTCGTACTGAACTGCGAAATGGACGCAACCGTTGGTCCTCTGATGAAGCACTATGCCAAGCAGAATGGCGTAGTCTATTCAAACTCAGACGGCGACGAACCCGGTGTAGCGTCCAACCTGGCCCGCCACGTTCGCACCATGGGGCTGGAGGTTGTGGGCGCAGGCAATCTCAAAGGCTTCTACGATGTTCACAGAACACCTGAAACCCAAAAAGCGTTTGCAGAGGCCAACAACCAGAAACCGCACATGATGACGTCTTTCGTGGACGGCACCAAACTATCCATGGAGCTTACGGTTACTGCGAACGCACTTGGCTTTGGTGTGGGCAAGCGTGGCATGTACGGGCCCGCATGTGACGATGTACGAACCTGCCTCAGCCATTTCCCCGAGGATGCCTTCTCGCCCGGCAAAGGTATCGTAGACTTTCTTCTCGGCGCCTCTCCCTACACCGGCGCATTTATTGTCGGTCACACCGACAACCCGATGAAGCAGGAATACCTTAAGTATCTGAAGATGGGCGATGGCCCTTTCTACGTGTTCTATACCCCCTTCCATCTCCCCCAGCTGGAAATACCCATCACGGTTTGTCGTGGCGTTCTATGTAACGATGCTGCCGTTACTCCCCTTGGCAAGCCCTATTGCGAAGCCGTCGCAATCGCTAAAAAAGACCTCAATGAAGGCGACATTCTTGATGGCATAGGAGGCTTCACCAACTACGCCATGATCGACAACTTTGAAACCAGCCTGCGGGACAATCTGTTACCAATGGGCGTTGCCCAGAACTGCAAAGTAAAGCGCCACGTGCCTATGGACCAGGCACTTACCTACGATGATGTTGAGTTGCCCGGCGGACGCCTGATTGACCAACTCAGAGAAGAAATGATTGCTACACTTTGCTCATAGCGGCAGTTGAAGGGAGTCAGAGTTATGAAGGTTGTACTCTTTTGTGGCGGACTTGGAATGCGCCTGCGTGAATTCTCAGAAAATATTCCCAAGCCGATGGTTCCCATTGGCCACAGGCCGATTGTCTGGAACCTGATGAAGTTCTACTCCCATTACGGACACAAGGATTTCGTTATCTGCCTTGGCCACAACGCCCATGTAATCAAACAGTATTTTCTGAAATATGACGAGTGCCTTACCAACGATTTCGTGCTTGAGGGTGGCAAACCCCATCTGACCAAAACCGACATCCACGACTGGAAAATCACGTTTGCCGATACCGGGCTCAAATCGAACATCGGAATGCGCCTGAAAGCAGTTGAGAAATATCTTGATGATCTCGGCCCTGACGACATGTTCATGGCCAACTATGCGGATGGCCTGTCGGATGTTCCACTCGATGAAATGCTCGAGTTCTTCAAGAAAAGCGGAAAAACAGCCTGCTTTCTTTGTGTACAGCCACAGCAGTCATTTCATTACGTGCGACTTAACGACGACGGCACCGTGCACAGCATCCAGGACACGACCAATACCGGACTGACGGTGAACGGCGGCTTTTTCATTTTCAAGAAACGCATCTATGAGTACATACAGGATGGAGAAGAGCTTGTTCACGAGCCGTTTGAGCGACTGATCGCAGAGAATGAGCTGGTGGCTTACCGGTACGATGGTTTCTGGAAATGCATGGACACATTTAAGGACAAGCAGGCCTTTGACGAGCTTAATGCAAGTGGCGACTGCCCATGGCAAGTCTGGCGGGAAAAGGTGTAGCAGCCGTGTTAAATAGTGTGCTTGGTGACGCAAAGAAACCACTGAACATATTGTGCCTCGGCGCCCACTGCGATGATATTGAAATTGGCTGCGGTGGTAGCTTGCTTCACATCCTTGGAGAAAGACGCAACGTAAGCGTGAACTGGGTGGTGTTTGCGTCAAATCCTGTCCGTCGACAAGAGGCAGAAGCCGGCGCAACAATGTTTAGCGAAGGCGCCAGATCTCTAGACTTGAAGATTCATGATTTCAGGGACGGTTTCCTCCCGACAGAACCCGTTCGTTTAAAGGAAACCTTTGAAAAACTAAAGCATGAGATCACACAGCCTGATGTCATTTTCACTCACTATCGACACGACCTCCACCAGGATCATCGCGCGGTTTCAGACCTCACCTGGAACACATTCAGAGACCATCTGATTCTGGAGTATGAAATTCCAAAATGGGATGGAGACATGGGCCAACCGAACGTGTTCTTTCCAATTCCCAAGGCTACTGGTGAGAAAAAGATCCGCCTGTTGCACGAGGCTTACGCCTCGCAGGTAGAAAAGGCGTGGTTTAGTCAGGACCTGTTCTGGAGCCTGATGAGAATCCGGGGTATGGAAGCGAATGCGTCTGAGAGCATCGCAGAAGCGTTTTACTCTCGCAAACTGGTCCTGTCGGTCTGATGTCAACGCGCTCCCCTTCCCCCAGAATCGCTGTCTTTGGTCACTATGGGAACCAGAACCTTGGTGATGAGGCCATTATCGAAGCTGTATTGAAGAATCTTCGTCACCACCTACCCAATGCGGAACTCTCCTGCTTTTCCATTAATCCTTTGGACAGCGCCAGCAGACACGGTGTCGATTCATTCCCGATCCGGTATCGTGCCGATTATTTCAATCCGCCCCGGACCCAAACGCCTGCACAGGAAGACACCCCTGCACCAGCGGCTGTAAATGAAGTAGCCACTCCATTAGCAAAATCTTGGAAGACCAGGCTCAAGTCTTTCCCACTTTTGGGCAGCCTACTCCGCAAAGGCCAGAACGTAGTCGAGTTCCGCCATACGTTGAAGCAGGAAGTTGTGTTTCTTCGAGCCGCCAGCATGAGACTGGAAACCGTCGACCTGCTTCTGATCACCGGCTCAAACCAGTTCCTGGACAATTTTGGTGGGCCATGGGGGTTCCCATACACTTTGCTGAAGTGGACGTGGCTCGCAAAGCGTTCAGGCACAAAGGTGGCCTTTTTGAGCATAGGTGCCGGCCCGCTCACTCACCCTCTCAGTTACTGGATGCTTGGCAGGGCGTTGAAGCGGGCCGATTACCTCTCATTGAGGGACGAAGGCTCGCAAGCACTGATTCGTGAAAAGGTAGGTATAGAGGGGGCAGTCTTTCCAGACCTGGCCCACAGTCTTTATGAAAGTGGGGCCAGGCCAAGTCGAGCAGAGCGAAGCGACAGGCTGCGGGTTGCTGTCAACCCGATGCCGGTCTTTGACAGGCGTTACTGGCACCATCCGGACGACACCCTATATAGAGACTATGTCCAGAAACTGGCAAGACTCTGTGAACACATTGTCCAGGAGGGAGCTCATCTCACGTTATTCAGCACACAATTAAAAGATGAGGACGTTATCGACGATGTGATCGAAGCCATGGGGGTTGCCGCTCCGCCCTCGATTGCCCGCAGCAGAACGGTCGCCGAACTGATGGAGACGCTCAGTCAATCAGACTGCGTAGTTGCCACCCGGTTCCACGCCACCGTATTACCACTACAACTTGGCATTCCCGTGCTGGGTATTTGCTATTACCGAAAAGCCGCAGAGCTTCTTGTGGATGTGGGGCTGGGCGATTACTTCGTCAACATTGATGATTTCGATGATGAGACCTTACGCCAAAAGTATAAGGCCTTGACCACACGAATTTCTTCCGGCTCTCTCACGCTTTCTGAGGAGCACTCACGATACATCCAGGCGCTTGACGAACAGTATAGAAATATCGCTGCCCTGGCGGTCAAAGGAGACCAGCAGTAAGCATGCCGAGGCCCAGCGTTGTACTCCGAGAAAACCACGGTTTTTCGAGGACCTCTGAACCGATCCAACTTGGAATTCCGCTTGCCAAAGGGTATCTGCAGGATAAGCAACCTCATTTCCTGAAGTATTCTGACGGGGAATTGGTTATACCTTTTCAGACCCGCCCGCTCAGTTATTGGCCAGATAACAGCGTGCGTTGGCTTCAGGTTGCCTTTCCGGCCGACCTTGCCCCGAACCAAACTCGCGTCGTCGAGCTTTTCAAGGAAGAGCCCTCTCTCAATTATCCAAATTCCCAGGTCGCTCCACCTGTTCAGCCAGCTGATAACGGCCTTGGCATCAGGATTATGCTGCCAAACGGCGACTATCGCGACCTGGAGTTCGAGCTGAAGGATCCGTTGAACACCTCGTGTTCGGTACAATTCGAGAAGAAGTGGGCTGTTGTCGAAGACGGCACCTACTTCTCACGTAGCCGTTCAGAAGGCGTTTTCCTGACGTCAGCGGGAACCGATCTCGTCCGGTTCTTTATTGATATCCAATTCTTTAAAGTAGGCGAACTGATTCGTGTCGACGCAGGTCTTCATAATCCCCGTAGGGCTGTTCACAAGGGCGGCTTGTGGGATCTTGGCGACCCTGGTTCAGTTTATTTCAAATCATTCTCGCTTAGTGTTCGACAAATGGACAGCCGTTCCCAGTGGATCAGGCCCCAGCCTGGTGTCGAGCCGATTTTCAGCGAGAATGAAGCGCTTATCCTCCACCAGGAGTCCAGCGGCGGAGAGAATTGGAACAGCAACAACCATCTCAATCGGGATGGCGTGGTGACAACCAGGTACCGGGGCTTCAGGCTTTTCCGAAAATCTGAAGTAATAGACGATGGATATCGTGCATCTCCGGTCGCAGGGGTAACCGGAGAAAACTCCGGCACCTGTGCGCTGCTGTCCGGGTTTTGGCAAAACTTCCCGTCGTCAATCAAGGCCGACAGAGGTTGTGTGACTATCGGCTTCTTTCCTGAGACCGCCCAGGATTACGAGCTCCAGGGAGGCGAACAAAAGTGTCAAACAGGCTGGATCCAATTGACACCCGCTGGAGAAACCTTGTTGAACCTCCAGTCACCCGTGACGCCCGTGATTCCGGCCGAACACTATGCCAACACCAAAGCATTCTCGTGCTTTTCTCCTCCGGAGGAGACCGACGAGGTTGATTCGCTCATAGGGCTGGCGCTCTCCCCGGAAGAAGGCTTCCTGAAAAAACGGGAGATCATTGACGAATACGGATGGCGAAACTTTGGCGACCTCTATGCTGATCATGAATGCATGTACCTGCCATCAGATCATCCAAGGTTTATTACCCATTACAATAATCAGTACGACGCCATCTACGGCTTCGCACGCCAGTTTGCCTTGACGGGAGATCGACGTTGGTTCGAGTTAATGGATGATCTCGCAAAACACGTGGCAGATATCGACATTTATCACACAGACGAAGACCGCACTGAATACAACCATGGTATGTTCTGGCACACAGATCACTACCTTGATGCCCACACCGCCACGCACCGCACCTATTCAAGGTTTAATTCAACCAGCTCAATACCAGGCCAAACCGGCGGAGGACCCGCGGCGGAACATTGTTACAGCACGGGATTGCTCTACCATTTCTGGATGACCGGGTCTGAATCGTCGCGTTCGGCCGTTATTGAACTCGCGACCTGGATGAGAAATGCTCATGAGGGATCAAAAGGTCTTCTGGCGCAGGTGCTCGCTGTAAAGAAAACGGACCTCCCACGGTTAAAAAAGGTTCTGGGAGGCAATACGAACGGGGTTTATCGGTATCCGTTCACACGCGGCACGGGAAACTACATAAACACATTGCTGGACGCCAGTATGCTGGAACCAGATGAAGGCTGGCTTGATCTTGCCGAAAGCGTGATTCGCAGCACTATTGGCCCAATGGATAACATTGAAGAGCGTGGCCTACTGGACGCAGAAACGGGCTGGCACTACCTTGTGTTGCTTTCGGCAATGACGCGCTACCTCTGGATGAAACTGGACAACAACACAATAGACGAACCTTATCACTACACCCTGGCCAGCCTCCGGCACTACTGGCGTTGGATGGTTAAAAATGAACGTCCGTTTAAGGATGATTCTGAAAACCTTGAATTTCCAAACGACACCTGGGTCGCACAAGATTTCAGGAAAGCAGTGTTAATGAAGCAGGCGGCACTATTTGATACCGCCCACCGGAAAATATACGAAGAAAAGGCATCTGAATGGTCTCGCTATGTGACTCAAAAACTCCAGGCCAGTGAGGAGCGATTCTTTACCAGAATCCTTATTATACTGCTTCAAAATTACGGCCCGCACAGTTTCCAAACGCCGATACCAGAGAAGGGGCAGCTTCTGTCATCGCCAAACACCAACCGGATGGCCTTAACGAAAGCCAGATCTACCCTGAGAGTTCTTATCCAGATAGGCCGTCGAATTGGCCGCGGTTTGCTGCAGTTTCGTCCCTCCAGAGAGAGTTCCTGGTTAAAGATACGTTTGGAGCGTTGACATGAAATCGCAGATCAAGACCTTGGCACGAATCATATTCACACTGTTGGCTTCACCTTTATGGCTGGTCTATCGCGGTTTTTCGATCATAGGCAACCAGGATTCAGTGTTTCAGTCCGTTTCCCAGTTATTGAGCCTGGTTCCAGGAAAACCGGGAATCTATTTGAGAGCCAGTTTTTACAGCCTCGCCTGCCCCAACACATCCAGCGAGATTTCTATTGGTTTTCTGACCGTTTTGTCCCACTGGGACACGACTATCGAACGAGGGGTCTACGTGGGCCCTCAATGCAACATTGGGAAGTGTTTCATTGGAGAGAACACCCTGCTGGGCAGCGGAGTACATGTGCTCAGCGGCAGCAAGCAACACGAATTCAACGATCCCCAACGTCCCATTCAGGAACAGGGTGGGACCTTTACAAAAATCAGGATTGGACGGGATTGTTGGCTTGGAAACACGTCCGTTGTGATGAGTGACATCGGCGACCACAGTATTGTGGCGGCCGGCGCTATTGTGACCAGGGCAACACCGCCTGGATGTATTGTCGCAGGCAATCCGGCAAAAAAGGTACGTTCACGCTTCAGTGAACAGCCATCCGGTTCACAAGGGGAGAATGAAAACTGACATGGGTGGTCGAATCGAAAGCCTCTATTATTCAAGCCCGGTGTGGTTGCAAAACATGCTTGTCAGCGCACTCGGCTATCGCCTCTACATGAAACGGTACACTGGCCGCTATCATCAGATCCGCGCCCTTCTCTCGGAGGCGCGTCACTGGACTGCGAGCCAACGGCTCGCCTACCAAAATGAAAGGCTCTATGAGATGGTTCGTTTCTGTAAACAGAACGTGCCCTACTACCAAAAACTGTTTGCCGAACACGGACTGCGTGACCAGGACATCACCCACATTGACGATCTCCACAAAATCCCGGTTCTGGACAAAGATACCCTACGCAAGGACCAAGGGAATTTCAGAGCTGTGGGCTCAAAGCCCTATATCCTACAAAATACCAGTGGAAGTACAGGTACGCCGCTAACCCTTGCAGTGGACGAAACGACATATAAAATGGCCATGGCGTTAGTAGTGGATCATGAAGAGTTCCATGGGGTTCCGTTTGGTGCCCGCAGAGCCACCTTCGCCGGCAGAATGGTCCAGAGATCCGATGACCTTTCCCCACCGTTCTGGCGCTTCAATCGCGCCGAAAACCAACGGCTTTACTCCAGTTACCACCTGAACAGGGCCACGTTCCCGTTCTATCAAAAGGATCTCGATTCATTTGCTCCGCTCGAGTTAATCGGGTACCCGTCCGCCATTTCGGACATTGCAGGATACTACGAGTTGACTGAAACCAGGCCAAAGTTCAGACCCAAAGCCATTATTACAAACTCCGAAACCCTTCTTTCCTGGCAGCGAGAGAAAATAGAAAACGTCTTCCAGTGCCCGGTACGAGATTATTATGGAACCGCAGAGTACGTTGTTTTTGCGGGACAGGACGGAGAAGGTCTTTATCGAGTAAATCCAACTTTGGGAATCACCGAAGTGCTCACGGATGAAAGAAACAAGCTACAGGGCGATATTATTGCAACCTCTCTTACTAACTATTGCATGCCACTACTACGCTACCGGGTAGGTGATTCTGCGACACTGACCAGTGAGAGTGAAGGAAACGTTCAGACCACGTTCGCAGGGATAAACGGTCGGCTAGATGACTATATTGAGACGCCGGATGGCCGAAGAATTGGTCGAATTGACCATATTTTCAAGGGGCTAACTGGCATTAAGGAGGCTCAGGTTATTCAGGAATCACGAACCGATTGCACCGTCTTAATAGTAAAGGATGTAAACGCTAAAGAAATAAACGAATCTACTTTAGAAGAAAATTTTTTTTCTAGAGTTGGAAATCATTTAAACTTAACTATCAGATACACTCAGTTCATACCAAGGTCAGCCAACGGGAAGCTAAAAAGTGTTATCAGAAAATAGTGTGCAGCAGAGGGCACCAGAAGACCAACTCCCGATGATCAGTGTGATCATACCTGCCTACAATGAGTCCGAACACATAAAAAAAACAATCCTAGCTTTAAGGAATAGCCATTATCCGAAAGATAAATACGAAATAATTGTAGTTGACAATGGGTCGCTAGATGAAACCTATGAAATTTCAACCCTTCTCGCTGACGAAACATTTCGACTTATAGAAGGAAATGTAGGAGCCGTAAGAAACTTCGGAGCTCGAAATTCAAAAGGCGAAATATTAGCATTCATTGATGCAGACTGCCTAGTCGCAGACGACTGGTTAGAGAATATCAGTGCACTAGTAGAAAATAACGAAAACGTGATATTTGGAGGCACATGTACTCTTTCCGACGAAAGTAATTGGATTGAGCATTACTGGCTTTTAGGTAACGCAAACAAACGACAACGAGACTTAGTTGGTGCGAGCATTGCGTTAAGACAAACATTGTTTTTCGAACTTGGTGGCTTCAGTGAAAAACTGACTTCAGGAGAAGACACAGAATTCTCTGTTCGCGCAAGATCCAGAAATATTAATGTCGAGATTAACCCACGCCTATCCGTAATTCACATGGGGAATGCAAAGACCACAATGAGTTTTTTCAAACGACAAATGTGGCATTCAGAAAACTACTTTTTAGATTTACCGGCAAGTCTGAGAGATCCGACCTTCATCCTTTGTGCAATAGCCTCGGCTTGCTTAGTTGGGGCTATCTTTTACTCAACCGATAGCTCCCATAAATCGCTTTTTTTCCTCGTTATCTTTTTTTTGATAGTACTAACATTTTCGATAAAAAGAATGTATTACGCTAAAACACTCCCCAAAAAGCCAGTTGGGTTTCTTAAAATTTATTGGCTTGACTTGGTATATGTCATAGCGAGAATCGTAGGTGGTTTGAAATCTGCTTTTTCCGTGATTAAACGAAAAAACTAACTATTTCCTTATATAAACCGCAAGGATGTTGTTCTCGAAATATCTCAACCCCAAAGATTGACAAAATCTCCACACATACATTTCTACAAGATTCAGGAAGTTATATTCAATAGTGGCTGAAACGTCATCTAAATACCGGAACAGGGCCGGCTTAAACTCTCCTCCATCAACAAAGAGAGAATCCAACTCTTGTTTTGAGTTCATCTTGTAAGCAACTGGAAACGTATCCTTTTCCTGACCACCCCAAAAGATCTTTTTTATCTTGTGATGCCAAGAAAAGGGCGTTAATCGTGTAATTATCGGAATCGGTGAATGTTTGTTGATAGTGTATATCACGACTAAACCACCAGGCTCGACACATTCTTCAAGCTTCTTAATCACTGCGTCCGGGGCTTCAACATGTTCTGCGACCATTCTGAAGGTCGCTAAATTAAACTTTTTTTCAACCTGAAAATCCTCAAACATGGAACATATTTTTTCATGTGCATAAGGATTTTCAAAAACATTTCGGCTGGGATCAACCGAGGTCAGTGATTCGCAACGCTCCGCCAAGCTGGCGGAGAGCGCATCATTATGCGGCAAAATCGCCCTGCCCCCACCGACATCCACCCATCGAGTGCGATGGGTGACTATGCTATCGAGAAAGCATTCGTAGACATCTCCGGCTAGGGAATATCCAAAATCCCAGCGGCGCCCGGGAGACCAACCCATGGAAGCCCTTTTTCCATATTTTGCAGTTGCATGATCCCGAAGCGCCTGGCTGCTAACGAACTCGATTAAATCCATTTACAAACATTCCTTTTGAAAGCTCAAGGACAATACAGGGCTAATCACTGATCGACAGTTACGGAAGTAGGTGGATTTGGTGCCGCTTGTGGGCTTCCAGAATTGCCCGCCAAGATTTCGGTAGATACCACCACATCATCCACTGAGTACCATTCCTCTCTTCGATCCTCGTTAGAATATCCACCGTTCACCCAATAGTCGTTGCCACCAATTCCGATAGCATTCCACCTAACCATCTTATTCTCTGCGTTTTCAGCGACCCACTCTACTTTGTTAGTCTCGAGCACAAGATTATCGTCAATCCATTGTTTAAACTGGCCATCCTTCGCTCCAGGAGCCGAATTCATCTTTACGAAGAATGCCACTTTGGTCCAAGTTCCTCCACGACCAAAAACCTGCTCATGGGAGATTGTGCCAGAACTAGGCAGAGTCGAACCTGTTGTTTTGTCCTGTAATGTTGCGTCACCCGTGTAGGTCGATCCCACCAAATCCGATGTAAAATTGGCAGACATATCGCCTAGTCCGTTCAGAGCTCGCGGGAGATCGCCAATGTTTTCCGACGTCATTTGGTAATTATCCCCGTGCGGGCCTCCTCGAAAGCTCAGTTTGTTCCGAACCCCATAAGATGAGCTATAAGAATAGTCCCACAAAAAAAGCGGCCCCTGAGCACCGCCCGCGAACGCCTGCCAAAAATCTTTGCTCTCATCCCAACTAAAGACTCGAAAAACTTTTGAGTGGCCGTTACTGTGAGTCCAGTTTGGGTCAAAGGAAATCCAGAACTCGACGTAAAGCTGATCAAAGCCTCCGCCAAATTTATCTAAATGAATCCCGAGGGCAGAATTCGACTTCCACTCGTTCGTGAAGTTTGGATTAATGTGATGTTCACGCCAATTGACTGATGACTTTCCCGTTCCTCCCCTCGCCTTATCAGAGTTGTCTGACAAAATCTCAAGCGATGGATGTCCGGCGGGCGGGTCATAGTAACCACCCTGATAGACGGTATCCCACTGACCGGGCAAAACATCACCAAACCAAGTGGCCTGATATGCCTTGTCAGAATACATCGTGCTAGTCCAATCCTCGAGATCATCAAAACTCTCTTGAAACACGATTTCAGCTTGTAGTACCGGCGCCCCCAACGCCAAAACCAACCCTAATTGGAAATGCAATCCGTGACGAATATTCATTACCCACCCCCATCAAATTTCATATAGGCAAATGCTCTAGCGCATAGAGGGAAGTCATGGCCATTACAATTTTACTGTTTAGAAACTCGCTCCCGAACTTCTCCCCTGACCTTGGATCATTCTCGCACGCCCCCGTCAAGAAGGACTAATGAACTTGCGCACATATTTACGCACTGTCAACACAGAGTCACGAAGTGACCACAGTGTCGCATCGGCTCATCATCAATTGCTACACACCGAGGATCTGCGACATCGTGAGCTAGTAGTGACTGAGTGAAAGAATTTTTACCCCCAGTACCAAGTTCTCCGACATCCGTTCCCATCTCGACACTGGTATTTCACAAACTTTTATCATTATAGCAGGGCCGACAATCCAGAGAGCTGTTTTTGCCGGCGCTAGCGGTAAGGAAAAGGTCAGGAAGCTTTTTTCGCGGCTTGAAGTCGAACCATACACCAATAAAGGATATGAGTATTTAAGGAAACTCGGATCAGTTGAGGCATGTGTTTCGCCGGTCTTTCATTCTTGAGGCTACAAGGATCTCAAGTTGCACTCCTTTTAAAGCTTTGGAGATGCCAAGCAGACTCATTGTGGTAACCTTAAGCGCGAAGCTCGATAGGGCACATACAATCTCGTCAACTGGCAACGGAATATGTCGACACAAGCAGCAGATTTGGCAAAAAAACGCGTTCTATTCGTCGCTTATTTTTTTCCTCCTACAGATAGCACCGGCGTTCCAGGTTGCATGCGCACGTTGAAGTTTGTCCGAAATATGGAGATTGGGGAGGCGCACGTTCTTACCGTATCCAATACATTCTCCGTACCGGATGATGCGTTGAAACACCTATCTCTCCCTGTCAACGGAGAGAAGATACATCGGGTGAAGAGTCTAGATATTTTCCGATTTCTCTTGGTCCTTCGCAGAAAACTCCGCTCGATCATTGGTATGGGCGACAAAGGTCAAGCTGCTAAACCAGTCCACTCTGTTTTGAAGACCGCAGCTAATGACGGAGGTCAAATAGGGAAAAGCAGACTTCAGAAATTAAAAGATTTTATATATGACGCCTGCTATTTTCCGGACCAAGCCGGACCGTGGATCATCCCTGCGGCAATACTCGGTAGTAAAATCGTTAGGAAACATAAGATTGACGCGATCTTTGCCACGGGCTCGCCGTGGTCCGGTTTGATCACTGGCTACCTCATAAGCAAGTTGACCTCACGTCCTCTAATCGTGGACTTTCGCGACCCATGGATGAATAATCCCTTCCATCAATCTAAAGGAAGATTGCTCGATAACTGGAGTGCGCGACTCGAGCGGTGTGTTGTAAGGCATGCCTCAGCCGTGTCCCTCAATACAGATCCCCTCCGCACCGAATTCATCGCTCGGTATCCGGATGAACCGGAACACAAATTCTTCGTTATGCCCAATGGATTTGATGCCCACGAATTTCGAAACGTCGTTGCAGATCCGAGGCCAACTGATCATCGCTCACTCCTGCTATGTCATGCCGGTTTCCTTTATGGAGTTCGTGATCCCTCCGTATTACTTGAATCAATCAGAGCAGCAAACAGGCAATTAGCAGATTTGGGCAGACGGGTCGTTTTCCTACAAATCGGCGACGTAAATTTAGGTTACGACCTCAAAAGGCGTTATGCCGATCTGCTTGAAGATGGCAGCTTGATTCTGGAACCAGCCAGACCATACAAGGAGTGTCTAAAGGCACTTGCGTCAGCCGATATCGTCGTCAATGTCCAGCCAGGAACGCGCACTCAGATTCCCTCCAAACTCTATGACTACCTCGCCATCAACAAGCCGATTATCAATATCACTTCTCCGGACGGGGCCTTGGGCACCCTGGTTATCGATAAAAAGCTTGGGGATCTGGTTAGCTTTGAGGAGAAAGAGCAGTTAACTGAGCTCCTGAAAGCGTATGCCCTTGACGAAAAACTAGGTTCTTTCTCCGGATATGAAAACCGAGACGAGTTCGAAATATCGCACATCACTCAGACGTTAACCCAACGCCTTCACGAGTGCGTGGACGGCCCTTGAAAAGCTCGGACGTACCCAAGAGGCACGCCCGACCCCTCACTATTGAATACTGTATTGAACAGTATTGGATGGAGGGCTTAATAGCCCATTCTGGTCTTTCGTCTGGAGGTTGAAGTACCAGACGCCCGGGCTCAATCCTTCGAAACTATAATTGGTTACGTCACTGGATACGGTCACGGTTTGATCAAGCGAGGACTGATTTTGCCCGTAGTTAATTTGATACGACTGAATCTCGCTCAGGGCGATCGATGTGCCATCAATCCTCGTTCCTGGAGCTGTCCAACTGATGGTCACGATCGGGGCTGGCGCAGGCTCGGGCTCGGGCTCAGGAGCAGACGGCTCACTCGTTGTCGAATCGCCGCTTCCAACGATACTCCCCTCCCATACCGCGGTCTCGCTGGGATTACGAGGGCTTACGCCACTTTCAAATGCACTGAGTACCGTAACTCCCTGAGTGTTTAGTACCTGCCCGGCATCTTCCGTCCAGGGGTCAGAGCCGTATTCCATTTCCCATACATCAGGAATCGAGTCCCCATCTGAATCCAAAGATACCTCAGCGTCAAACGGCGTTACCCGGAAGATATCGGAAGTATTAACAGTTTGGCCATTGCTCATGTCCACGACCTGTAGAACGATACTAGCTCCCCCGTAGCCTTCATTGTATTCAAGAACCACCGGATATCTTTCTCCAGCCGAAAGCGCTTTTTGCGCGCGGTAGGTCGTGGTATTAAGACCTGTCCAGGCATCTATAATCAGGTCACCTCCAACGTAAAGCCTCGCACCGTCATCGCGACTAATACGGAATTCATAATTTCTTTGCCCAGAATCAAATGCTGGAACCAGAGTGCTGTACCAACGAACGCTAAATCGATCATTCGGGAGGTTCCCACCCGGTGAACCACCACCCCAGCTATTCGTGGGGCTTTCGTCCAAGCGTGCGAAATCGAACGTTTCGAAGTTCCTTCCGGAAAAATACTGGCCCACCAGACCCTGAGTGTACGGCACATCCACTGGAGTCTCTGGCTCAACGGGCTTGTCGTCAGGGTTGCTAGGATCCGTTCCTTCGTTGTATTCCCTAAGGTTGGAATAACCGTCCCCGTCCGCGTCTCTTTCAGCATCAAGGGGGTCTGCAGGATCTAGCCCGTACGCGAATTCTGCTCCATCGGGTATGGAGTCGCCGTCCGTATCTGCAGATGTGGGATCAATCCATAGCTGATATTCATCCGCAGTTGTTAAAAGATCATTATCCGGGTCTGCATTCGCATCCTCCGGATCGGCCGGATTCAGGCCTGCCTGCACCTCCCAGTTGTCATACAGACCGTCCTGATCTTCATCCAGAGGCGGGTATGCATCATTGAAAGGCAGATTATACTCACCGTCGAAAAAGCCCACACGATACCCTGCTGAGAACCCCCGCTTGGCGTCTGCTGTATCAGGATACAACTGGCTTTCTTGCCGAGGAGAATAAAGGTACTGGGAGTCAATAACGGACCTTCCAAAACCCGGTCCCTCCCAGGCCACGCTGAAATGATCACCTCCGCCGCCTTCTTTGTGTCTCAGTTCAAAATAGTAACGCTTGCCTGCCGTCAATTCCTGAACTGCAGACACCTGGGAACTGTACTTTGAGTAGTCTCCTGCAGATGTCCAGCCGGTAACAGAGGCGATAACCCTTGCATCCGAAGCATTCTGACTTGGGCTTAGCAAGAACTGAGTTTCATCATCACCAGACACATAGAACTTGTAAAGCCCGCTCGCTGGGGCCTCGATAAAACCACGAACCAGGCTGCCATAGTTGTCTGCGCGATTAGGGCTAACCGACAAGCGCGTTAGTTCCAGAACTTGATCCGGATTATCCGGGTAACGGCTCAGACTGGTTAGCTGCGCTAGTGAATTCCCAGACACTCCGTCGAAATAACGAAGCTCAGCCCAACCTGCTTCGCTGGACTCTGGGAGGGCAGCGGTTGGAGGTAGTGAATCAACACCTCTCATGGTCCAGGACTGACATCCTGATAGGAAAAGGGCAGTCAAGGTTAACGGAACAAACTTTCCAGTTGCCATGGCAGACTCCAAAACCTGAGAAAGGAGTGTTTAGTCTCGAATAGTCAGTATCGTCACAGGTACTGAATCACGCCACGCAATGGATGTACTGATTGGCAATTAAAAACCCACACAAAGAGGGAGCAGTTCTAAAAGGCTCCCGATCGAAACTTGTTGATAAACCACATCCACCCGTTAACAACTTCATTTTTAAGAGGGTGCCTGATGAGGAAAATGCTGCTCACCCAGATCAGGGGTAAAAGGCAGGCAACGGCCAAAAAGGGCATGGCGGTTCCATCAAACCATTGTTTACCAACCTGATAAATTCCCCAAGCGGAAGACCAACACACTCCCGTGATCAGAGTATTGCCTATCCAAGCATGGAAGAACGCAAGGACCTCCAGATTAAGGAAAGTTCCCAGCAAAATTGTTGTGAACGTAAAATCAAGGAAACCCACAACCGCAAAGCTTCCTGCTACGTAAACCAAGCCGTGGGGATAAGCTGCTACTATCCCAATACAATACAGGACAAACATCACGCCTTCTTTTAACACCATCAGCCGTTCCTTTCCACGGGCCACAAGCAGGTCACTCGAAAACCAATGAACCGTTCGGAACATGGCCCAATAGGCCAACATGGTCGCAAACGGAGCTGCTGCGTCCCATTGATCTCCAAAAAAAAGGCGGATGACAGGTAGGCTGACAACGCTCGCTACGGCAAGAACCGGCCAAACGAACCCGCCGAGCAATACAGTGGCCCCAATGTAAGCCTGATTAACGTCTTTCCCCGTTCGTTGTACTTCAGATAAAAAAGGTAAAACTACTGGCTTTACCCCCATGAGGAGACTTTGCGACATGAATTCGATAAACCCTAAGCCCCGGGAGAACAGACCGACCTGAGTCGTTGTGCCAAGTTTACCAATTATCATGTCCGGGGCGGTGACTACGCCCCTCCGGAAGAAACCAGCAAGTGAGTTGTAGATTCCGAAGCTCGCAATCGGCTTAAGGTTTCTGAATGAAGGCTTCCAACGGACACGGGCCGGCATCACCGTTAAAATGATCAGAAATTCAACGACAACAGAGAACGTATAACCCCACGCCAACGCGTAATAGGTGTAGCCCATGTGAATGAGCACGACAGTAGAAATCAGATTCGAAAGCGAAGTCGCCAGGCGAATGAAGAAGAGTTCCCGAAACCGGAATTCTCGCGTCAATATTGCCGCAGGAATGCTGATGAAGGGCGCAAGAAAGAAACTGACCGACAGAATCGTAAAAATTGTTGCAACTGGGGGTAAGTCGTAAAGCTCGGAAACGGGAATCGCTGAAAGCCAGATCCCGATTCCCATACCCCAAGAGATGAGCATGGTAAGGCCAAGAGCTGCCCTGACCTTCTCCTCGGTCATCTCGGATTCCCTGACCAGATACATCCCTGCGCCCAACAGGCGAAATTCGCTTATCACCATTACAATGGCACTGGCAATTGCAAACGTGCCAATCTGGTCTGGCGTCAGGAGGCGAGCCACAATCATAGCGGAAGCCAGGCCTACAAGCATCCCTCCATATCGGGTCATAAACGAATAAAGCAGTGCACGGCGAACTTTTGACATGAGTGGATCAACTACCTCTGCACTGGTGGTAAATCGTTGTGTACTGACTTGCCATGTGGTTTATCGAATAGTTTTCATTGAAGCGTTCTCTGGACGACCTTGAGCACGACTGCCAAAGCCCCGGGTTCTCAAGAAGTTCTAACATCGCTGACAGAAATGCCTCTTTGTTGTTGTTCTCGGTCAGAAACCCCGTCTGACCATCTACGACGATTTCAGGATTTCCCCCAACATGGGTCGCAACTGCGGGAATTCCGAGACTCATGGCCTCTAACAGTGTCATTGATGTTCCTTCCGTGAAAGACGACAACAGGAAGACATTCATCAAACCCAGATACTGGGCGGGCCTGTTGATAAACCCTGTAAACCTGACCGATTCTGCAATATTCAGGGCAGCCACTCTCTTTTCCAGTGCCGGTCTTTCCGGGCCATCGCCGACCATAAGAAGAACGGCAGCAGGATGGGCTTCCAACAATTCTGCGAAAGCATCAATCATCATTCTCTGATTCTTAACCTTATCGAGTCGGGAAACTGTACCGAGAACCGGAGCCTTTTCTGAAATGCCCAGTTCTGAGCGTATCTTTGAAAATTGTTCCTCATCACGTTCAAGGGGATGAATACCGTTATAGATCACTTTTATCCTGGCTTTAGGGATAAACTCGTATCGCGAAAGCGCCTCTCGGGTCGCCTCTGAGATGGCGATAATCGCAGGCGTCATCAGAGCCATCAAAGGATTAATCATTAGGGCCTTATAACGGTACCTGTCGGGAAAAAACCGTCCGTGTTCAGTGAAGACCACTCTGGCACCGGTGCCAAAAGATGCCAGCCACCCGTAAACATAGGGCGTATACTGGTGGCAGTGAACAATATCAAACTGTCCCTGCCGAATCCGTTTTCTCAGTGATTTGACCAACGCCAGATCAAAGCCTGGCTGGCGATTCAGACAAAACACCGGCAAACCTTCATTTTCCAGGGCCTGACCGATTTCCCCGATAAAACTATCGATGCACGCGATCTCATGGTGGACCTCGCGTGATCTGGAGTGCCGCACCAGCTGATTGATTACCTGTTCCGTGCCACCTATAGCCATATTGAAGGTGACATGGAGTACTTTGATTGAGCGGGCTGTCATCGTATGAAATCTTTGTAGTGCTGATACCAAAGGGCGAAGACCACCATGCTCCAGAGCTCCTGAGTGAAACGGTCATCACCTGAAAGATGTGCCTGCCATAGCGCCCTAACCTGCTCCATTCTGAAATAACGGGACAAACCGCTATCGGGCCCCGTCAAAAGCGGTTCAGCAATACCCCGAATCTCTGATCTCAACCATTGGGCGAGCGGCACCGAGAAACCCATTTTCTTCCGGTAGAGTATGTCTTCATCAAGCAAATCAGAGAAACATTCCTTTAGAACGTGCTTCTTACTCTTGCCTTTCAGCTTCAGCGCAGAAGGAATGCCAGCGGCATACTCCACTACCCGGTAATCAAGGAGCGGAGCACGGGTTTCCAGGGAATTCGCCATGCTCATTCGATCAACCTTCACCAGGATGTCTCCCGGTAAATAGGTCTTGATATCCGTGTAGAGAATGCGGGAAAGATGATCTTCCGCAGGTGCCTCCTGATAGTGATGCCGGGTAATCTCAGCAGGATCGTAATCATCGGTCAGCGCAGCAAACTCAGGGGAGACAACTCTTTTCCAAACCCCGGGATTAAAAAAGCAGTTGCTCGTAAAAAACCCGAGATCTGGATCGAGTGCTACGGTCCCGAGCAGCGATGACGCCTTTTTGCCCAACGGGCCCGGGATATGGCCTGCCAGTCGGGATAACCCCGGAAAGAGTGAATGCCTCAATGCCGGGGGGAACAAAGACCGGATTCGGTTTTCAATGGCATCTGTCCGATACTTCGAGTAACCCGCAAAATTCTCATCGCCTCCGTCGCCGGCGAGCGCAACAGTAACCTGGGTGCGCGCAAGCTGTGAAACGAAAAACGTGGGCACAAAAGAAGGATCTGCAAAGGGCTCATCAAAGAATCGACTAATACCAACGAGGTTATCCGCGACCGTCTCTTTGACCGTGAATACGTGATGGTCTGTCTTGAATCGCCTGGCAACATGGTCCGCGTACTTAATTTCATCGAACTTTTCGTCATCAAATCCGATAGTGCAGGTAGTAACGGGCTGAGAAGACCGGCCCGCCATAAGACCTACAACAGCGCTCGAGTCGATACCACCGCTCAAAAAAGCGCCCAAGGGAACATCACTGATCATTCTCAAGCGTACCGCTTCGTCAATGACATCGTAGAGTCCGGCTTTTATATCACTAACCGTCCGACCCTCTACCGGCCTGAAGGAAAGATCCCAGTATTTCCTTACGGAAATACGACCCTCGCAAATTTCCATACAATGCCCAGGCGGTAGTTTGTGTACGTTCGTATAGATCGTCTTGGGGTCAGGGATGTATTGATAGACGAAGAAGTCCTTGATCGCATCCGGCCTCAGTGCTGGGCGCACAACGGGTGTAGCGAATAA
>CETX01101238.1_pt1 | contig 39248 bp, 35 predicted proteins | sample 356501 | NCBI WGS metagenome assembly CETX01 (sample SAMEA2623390, study PRJEB7988) | marine metagenome | biome: marine biome (ENVO:00000447); feature: mesopelagic zone (ENVO:00000213); material: "saline water (ENVO:00002010), including plankton (ENVO:xxxxxxxx)" | depth 450 m | reverse complement strand
AGGATCCGCCGCGCGTCCGAGAGACCGCGGAAGAGGTGTTCGTTGAGATGGCGTAGTCGGGGCTCAGCGCCCGGCAGCGCCGGTATTCTCCCAACCGGCATGATCTGACCAGGAAGGAGACGGCTATGCGCAGGTTGTATGCGGGACTGGACGTGTCCCTGGAGATGACGAGCGTCTGCGTCGTGGATGAGGACGGCGCGACGGTGCTGGAGACCAAGGCGGCGTCCGAGCCGGAAGCGATCCGCGAGATGCTTGTCGGCGTGGAGGGCGCCTTCGAGCGGGTGGGCCTTCAGGCCGGGCCTCTGTCTCCCTGGCTGGCGTCCGGTCTGAAGGCCGCCGGGCTGCTCGCGATCTGCATCGAGGCGCGGCACGCCAAGGCGGCGATGGTCGCGATGACGCGCAACAAGAACGACCGAAACGACGCGAGATCTCTGGCCCACCTGATCCGCTCCGGCTGGTTCAAGGCGGTCCACGTGAAGTCCGTCGAGAGCCAAGAACTGCGCACGCTGCTGGTCGCGCGGGAGTTCTTCGTCAATAAGCTGCGCGACCATGAGAACGAGATCCGGGGTCTGCTGCGCCCCTTCGGCCTGAAGGTCGGCCGCGTCGCCGCCCGCGACTTCGAGGCCCGCATCCGGGAGATGACAGCCGGGGTTCTGCGCCTCTCCTTCCAAGGAGAACAGACTAACCCAAAATCGGGGGCATTCGCGGGGGCAGGGTCAAGGGCCGCCGCGGCAGAGGGTCTGTTTGACTTCTCCCACGCCGCCGCCGTATCGAGATCAGTGTTGCCTGGCGTTCCGTGGACCGGCTCTGGGCCCCTGTCGCGAGGGGGCCGCGCCCAGTCTCCGGACGCACCTTCCCCGGGACCATGACTCAGGAGCCCGCATGACGACGCTGCGCCTGACACAGCTTGCGGGCATCCGGGGGATCGACTTCGCGGAGAGCGTGGAAGACGCCGCCACTCGGGTGCGTAGTCCCCAGATGTTCACTTTGTTCTTCCTGCTGGTGCTGTTCACACCCCATTTCCTTCTGAAGCTTCCCTGGCTCGGCGAGACGGTGGGTGACATGCTGCGCACCACGGACATCGCCGCGGCCTTCTGCCTGTTCGCCTATGCGCTGGTCAGGACGGGCTCAACCTCCCGGATCTCCCGCCAGGAGGCCCTGCTGATCGTCTTCCTGTTCGGGTCTCTGCTGGCTTCGGCTGCCTTCTACACCTACATCTTTATGAACCCCGGCTACGTCGGGAGGGTGGGCGCGACGGAACTACTCTATCCTCTGCGGCACATCTTCCTGTTCGCGCCGGTGCTGCTTGCGCTGACGCTGCAGACCGAACGTCAGCTTCTGTCGCGTTTGGGTCTCGCGACCTTCGTGCTTTCGGCCCTGTTCATCGTGGCGATGACAGCGCTCTACTCCGGCGGTGGCGGCTGGTTCGAGGCCAAGCAGAGTATCTCGCAAAGCTTCGGGAACGTGCAGACGCTCTACATGAAGCGCATGGGCGGCATCGTCGGCGAAACCGGTGCCTACGGCTTTCACAGTATGTTCGTCTGGTATGGGCTGATCTTCTTCGCCTTCCTGTCCCGCCTCACCGCGCTGGGATACCTGCTGCTGGCGCTGACCCCGGTCTGGCTGGTCTTCGTGTTCGTGCCCAGCCAGACCCGGATCATCATTCCCGCCTGCCTGGTCTTCCTGCTGGCGGCCATGTTCAACCCCGTGCTGATGCGCCGGCGCACCGCGATCCTGGTGGTCCTCGCCGGCGTGGCGGTGCTCGCGGCCCTGATCGGCCTGCAGGGGATTCTGACCATGCAGATCCCGATCGGCGGCGTCGCGCTGATGCGGCTGGTGGACCTGTTCTCGGGCGCCTCCAGCGCTGACAGCCTCACCTCGGGGCGGCTCGATCACTGGATCGAGATCCTCCACCTGTGGCTGCAGAATCCGTTCTTCGGCTACAGCTATCGCAGCATGAATTTCCTGCTGGAGTATCCGACCGAGAACTTCTTCGTTCACGGCCTGAGCGAATACGGGCTGATCCTGTTCTCGCTGTTCTGTCTGTTCCTCGCCCGCTTGTGGATCGGCGTCGGGCGCACCGTGCGCAGCCGGCCCGAGCTGACCCGCGCCGGCGCGGTGCTGCAGGCGATCATGATCAGCGCCATGGTCAACTGGCAGGTCAACGACCTGAACACCTACTACCAGTCTTTCCCGATGCTCCTTGCGATGATCGCGCTGTTCATGAACCTGCGCCACAGGCCGGCCGGCAAGGCTTGGGAGGGCTGAGCGCTGACCACAGCGCGGAGGGCGAGGCTGCGAGTCGCAGTCCGGCACCGGGGGACGTCGAGTAGTTTTCTGCACACAGCAGCGGCCGCTGCCTTTCGCCGCCTGGAGACGTGTCCCGTGAATTACCGCCCCGAGATCGATGGCCTGCGTGCAGTGGCCGTCCTGCCGGTCATCCTTTTCCATGCCGGGTTCGAGCTGTTCTCAGGCGGCTATGTCGGCGTCGACGTGTTCTTCGTGATCTCCGGCTACCTGATCACCACCATCATTCATTCCGAGGTGAAGGAGCGCCGCTTCTCCATTGTGCGCTTCTACGAGCGCCGCGCCCGGCGGATCCTGCCGGCGCTGTTCCTGGTCTGCACGGTCGCCACGGTCTTCTGCTGGGCCTGGATGACGCCGGAGATGTTCAAGGACTACGCCCAGAGTCTGGTCGCGGTGAACGTCTTCGCCTCCAATATCCTGTTCTGGATGCAGAGCGGCTATTTCGACGGCGCGAGCGAGCTCAAGCCCCTGCTGCACACTTGGTCGCTGGCTGTCGAGGAGCAGTTCTACCTGATCTTCCCCCTGCTGCTGCTAATCCTACGCCGGGCGCAGCCGCGAATCCTGTTCACAACGATCGTCGGCCTCAGCGTGCTCAGCTTGGCGATCGCCCAGCTCCGCATCGACCTGGCCCCGTCCGAGGCATTCTACCTGCTGCATACTCGCGCCTGGGAGTTGGGCGTCGGCGCGCTGGCCGCGATTGCCATGGCCGACGGGCCGCGCCCGCTGCTGGGGCCGCGCGTCGCTGCGGCGACGGGCTTGGGTGGACTGACCGCCATCCTAGTCTCGATCTTCCTCTTCGACGCCAGCTACGAGGTGCCGGGCCTGTGGGGGCTGGTCCCCGTGCTGGGCGCGGTGGGCGTGGTCCTGGGCGCACGCCAGGATAACCTCGCCGGGCGTATCCTCTCGATGCGGGCGATGGTCGGTGTAGGGTTGGTCAGCTACAGCGCCTATCTGTGGCACCAGCCGATCTTCGCCCTGGCGCGGATCCGCATGCTCGATGAAATCTCGCCGGCGCTCTGGCTGGTGCTCTCGGCCCTGTCGTTGACCCTGGCCTACATCTCCTGGCGCTGGATCGAGCGGCCGTTCCGCAATCCCACGGCTTTGTCGCGCCGGGGCGTCTTCGCCTTCGCGGCCGTCGGCTCGGCGGTCTTCATCGCCTTCGGCGGCGCGGGCTTCATCGCTCGAGGCTTCCCCGATCGCCTGCCGGGAGAGGTGACGGCCCTGGCCGCGGCGGCGAAGGACGTCAGCCCGCGACGCCACGACTGCCACGACCTGCGCGATCGGCCTGTCGCCGAGTCCTGTCTGCTGGCAGCCGACGGCGTGGCGCAGACCGCCCCCCCGGTGGCGGTCTGGGGCGACAGCCACAGCGTCGAGCTGGCTTGGGCGCTGTCGCGCCAGCCCGACTTGGGCGCGCCGGTCCTGCAGCTGAGCTATTCCGGTTGCCCGCCGGCGGTGGGCCTCGAAATCAGCTCCAGCGCCCCCGGCTGCTCCGAGGTCCAGGCCCGTGTCCTGCGCTACTTGGTCGAGACGCCCGAGATCCGCGACGTGGTTGTCGCCGCGCGCTGGAGTCTCTACATGGAACAAGAACGCTTCGACAACGGCGAGGGCGGCCACGAGTTCGGAGTTCCCGTGTTCGCGACCCCCGTCGATCCCGAGGCCCTGGGCCTGTCCGCGGACGCCTCCTATCAGGAGGCGGTAGGCGCTGGCTTCCGCGCCGGGGTGGAGCGCCTGCTGGAGGCGGGCAAGCGCGTGAGCCTAGTCTACCCCGTGCCTGAGGCCGGCTGGGTGGTGCCCGAGCGACTGGCCCTCGAGAAGCTGTTCGGCCTCGAGCGGGACGGGCCGCTGTCCACCGACAAGGCGCGGTTCGAGGAGCGCTCCGCCGCCGCCTACGCCGCCTTGAACGCGGTGCTCGACTCGCCCGACCTGCTGCGCATTCATCCCGCGGAAATCTTCTGCGATGGGCCCACGGCCGGGCGCTGTCGGGTCGAGGCACTATACTTCGACTCGAACCACCCCAGCCTGATCGCCGCCGAGCTCATCGCCGAGCGCGTGGTCGAGGGGATGAGCGAGCGGGGCTGGACCTTGGCTTCCGGAGACTGAGGCCAGCGCACGCGCCCCGAGGCGGGCGAAAGTCAGTGTGGATCGGCATGGAATAAGGGGCCTGACTCAATCTCGATGCATTGGTGGATTCTGACCGTGGCGTTTTCCCTATGGAGCGCTGCGGATGGTCGGGTCGGGTCGAGAGCGAATGTTCGACCTCGCGGGGTTGCGGGTCGAAAAGGTCTTCATACTGGGCGACCGCGTGCAGGTGCATGCCAGATCGGCTGCTCCGGACGGGCGGTGTCCGCAGTGCGGACGTCCGTCGCGCCGAGTGCACAGCCGCTATCACCGCCGCGTCGCCGACCTCCCAGCCCAAGGGCGCGCGGTGGAGGTGAACATCGCCGTGCGCCGGTTCCGATGCCCGCATGACGATTGTCCGCGCTGGATCTTCGCGGAGCGGCTCGACCCGAGGGCGGCGGCGTCCCGGGCGCGGCGCACGGGAAGGCTGGACGGCGTCGTGCATCATCTGGGGATGGCGCTCGGCGGACGCCCGGCGCAGACGCTCGCCCGGCGGCTGATGCTCCCGTGAGCAAGGACACGTTTCTGCGGACCGTGCGTCGGCGGAGCGCTGCGCCATCGGAAGAGCCAAGGATCATCGGGATCGACGATTGGGGGTGGCGCAAGGGCCATCGCTATGGAACGCTGATCTGCGATCTCGAGCGTCGGCAGGTGATCGACCTTCTCCCTGACCGCGAGCCCGCGACCGTCGCCGCCTGGCTGGCGGCGCGGCCGAGCATCGAGGTCATCTCGCGGGATCGTGGCGGAGGCTACGGAGCGGCGGCCGCGCGCGGGCGGCCGGAGGCGGTCCAGGTCGCCGATCGGTGGCATCTCATGGAGAACGCGAGCGCCGCCTTCCTGATGGCGGTGCGCCGCCGGATGCGCGACCTGCGGCGCGCCTTCGGGCAGGAGACGGCCGACCCGGCGACGCTGACCGCGGCCGAGCGCCTTCAATACGAGGGCTGGCGGCGGCGCGTCGCCGAGGCCGAGGCGGTGCGGGCCCTTCACGCCGAGGGCGTCGGCCTGAAGGAGATCGCGCGTCGGATGGGGAGGTCGCGCAAGCTCGTGCGCGACGTCATCCGCGGGGGCGCGACCGAACCGATCCGCCCTCGCGCCAGCTCCCTCGATCCCTGGCTCGACCGCCTGAACGCGGAGTGGGGCCAGGGCTGTCGCAACGGCGCCGAGCTGTGGCGTCGTCTGCGCGGTTCGGGCTTTCCGGGCTCGCTCCGCGTCGTGAGCGAATGGGCGACCCGAAGACGGCGCGACGATGCGGCCGCCGCCCCTGCGCGCTGTCCGGCGCCGCGGGCGCTGGCGCGCCTGCTGACCTCGGCCCGCGACAGGCTCACCCGCGCAGAAGCGCTGATCGTCGCGACGGCCGAGCAGGCCGCGCCGGACATCGCCGCCGCCCGCGGTCTCGTCGACGGATTCCACGCCCTCATCCGCAAGCGCGACGTCGATGGCCTCGACGCGTGGATCGCCGCCGCCCTCGCCTCGCCGGTCGCGAGCTTCGCCAAAGGCGTCGCCGCGGATCGTTCCGCGGTCGCCGCCGCCATCGCTACGCCTTGGTCCAACGGCCAGACGGAGGGCCAGATCTGTCGTCTGAAGACCCTGAAGCGGCAGATGGGCGGTCGCGCCAACATCGACTTGCTCCGAGCGAGGCTTATGCAGATGACGTAGACGTCTGCATCGAGAATGAGACAGGCCCCCTTTTGCGAGCCGATCGGCGGTCCCGATTGCGTGCCGTTTGACAAAGTCAGGGGCGCGGTGCCCCGGCGACGTCGCAGGGCGGAGGCGTCGGCCAGCCTTCGGGTCGGGCTGGAGGGCAGAGACGCAGGTCCGGACGCCGTCTGGCGCAGGAACCGGCGTGGCCAGGCGCTCAGTCGCCGAAGCGAAGGATCTCCTGGGTGGCCCGGCGGGGCGAGCAGGCGGCGGAGACATCGGTCAGGCTCAGCGGCCGCCCGACCGCGATCATCATGATCAGGCGGTGATCCATAGGGATGGCGCCGGCGTGCTTGATCTTGCGCTCCTTGCGGTTGCTCACGGCGAGGTTCAGCGGACAGGCTGCCAGCCCATTGGCGTGCAGGGCGTAGAGCAAACTCATCGCGAACAGCGCTCCGTCCACATAAGCCTGATTGCGCTGGGGCGAGCCGCTCCAGGCGGCGATGTCCGAGGAGACGACGAACAGGTTCTTGATGTCTTCGGTGAACCCGCCTGAACCGCCCTGCAGGGCCAGCAGGGCCGCGATCTTTCCGGGCGTCTGGAAGAAATGCGCGTGGCTCGACTGACGATTGCACTGAGAGGGCGTGGTCTGGGCCAGGGCCACCACCTCCTCGATCAGTTCCCGCGGCAGCAGGTCCGGCGCGAAGGTGCGCGAGCTGAAGCGTGAGGCGACGAAATCCGCGGGGATCGGGGATTCGCCGTCGTAGGCGGTTGGGAAACGGCGCAGCCCGCCGTGGGACGCCACGCCCAGCTCGACCTTCTTCGCCGCGGCATAGCGCTCGACCTGCTCGAGCAGCGGATCCTCGACTCCGCGGGCCCGGTGCTGGGCGACATAGGTTTCGAAGGCACCGATCGCCATCTGCGCCGGCAGCGTCGAGAAGGCTGTGTCGTAGCGGTCCAACTCCTCCATGATCATCGCCACCTTCTCGCGTCCGAACAGGGGCCGGGGCTCGCGCAGGGACAGGCCCTTCTCGAGGGCGTGGGTGATATTGAGCAGCTTGTAGAAGCGCCGCCGGTTGGCGTCCTGCAGGGGCGAGTTGCCGCAATGGCGCAGATAGATCATCAAGTCATTGAAGAACTCGGTCGCGAACCCGACGAGCGTCCGGGTCTTGCGCGCGAGCGCGCCGATCCTGCTCATGGCACGATATCCCTTTCGCTGAGGAGGGGGGAGTGGGTCCGCCACATCCGGGAGCTCATTTCACACCGGTGAAGCGCCCGATGGCGGGCGAGGCCTTGGCGGCAATCTTCATGGCCAGGCGCGGCAATCCGGTGGAGGGTGGCGCGGCCAAGGCCAGACGCAGCAGGGGCGAGACGACGGCGTAGAGCGGATGCTCTTTTCCGCTCATCTCCAACAGCAGCGCGGCCCGGTCATGATCGCCGCGATGATGGTGCACCAAGCCCGCGATCATCAGGCGCCGGGCGCTGCGGCGGGTGCGCGGGCGCATCCACTTCGCGTCCTGGCCATAGAGCTCGACCAGGTCCTTGCGTCCGGCCTGGCGCATCTTCGACATCTCAATCGCGGTCGAGGAGAAGAACGACTGGCGCAGCATCTTGTCGACGCTGCCGGTGACCCCATCCTCGAAGATGCGGCGATGATAGAGCACCTCCTGGATCTGACCGAGGGGCGCATGCTCGATCATGCGCAGCCACATATCGATGTCCTGCGAGTTGAAGAAGAACTCGCGATAGCCGCCAGTCTTCTCGTAGACGTCACGGCGGAACATGGTCTCCCCCTGGGAGTAGGGATTAAAGCGCTGCAGGTCAGCCAGATCGCGCGGGGGCGGGTTGCGGTAGGTCTTCACATGCCGCCATGCGCCGGTCTCATCCTGGATGCGGTCTTCGTAGCCGCAGCCGGTCAAGGCAATGTGCGGATTGGCGTCCAGATAGGCGCGTTGCCTGGCCAGACGCAGGGGCAGGCAGACATCGCCCGCGCCCATGATCGCCAGGTAGCGGCCCCGGGCGTGCGAGATCGCCAGCCGGATGCCGCTGACGAAGCCGCCGTTTTCCTTGTGCAGGATGGTTAGACGCGGATGGCTCCAGCGGTCGAGCACTTGGCGCACCCGTGGATCCGGACTGCCATCGTTGACCAGGATCACCTCGTAGTCGGGGCACTCTTCCTGGTTCAGTAGGCTGGCGATGGTGTCGTCGAGGAACTCAGCGCGATTGTACCATGAGCAGACGACCGAGATGGCCGGCTCGGGCAGCGGCTTCGGCGCGGGCGTGACGGTCGGCGTGGGCCCGAGGAGGGGGGCGGGGCTGTCAGGGTCCTGAGGCACGCGGGCGATCTCTCTTCTGGGCGTCGTTCTGGACGGGCGGGGCGACGGGCCCCCGGCCGGGACTCCCTCAGTCCGGGATCCAGACACACTCGGCGCCGAGCGCGGCGAGCTTCTTGTCTAAGGCGTTGTAGCCGCGCAGAGCCATCTCCACGCCAGTCACCTCGCTCTCGCCCTCGGCCAGCAGCGCCGCCATCACTAAGGTCATCGAGCCGCGCAGATCGGTGGACAGGCCCTTGGCACCGACCAGCTTCGCGCGACCATTGATGGTGATCTTGCCCGGCTCGGCCTCCAGCGCTCCCGGGGCGAAGCGGGCCAGCTCGCGCACATATGCGATGCGCTCGGGATAGCGGTAGTCGAAGATCTTGGAACGGCCGTTGGCGAACAGCGCCAGCAGCACGTAGAAGGTCTGCATGTCGGTGATTACCCCGGGATGGGTGCCGCAGGCCAGCTCGAAGGGCTGCAGGCCCCAGGGACCAATACAGTTGGGCGAGACCAGCACCTCGCCGGAGTTGCGGTAGAGGTCCAAGCCACAGTCGCGCAGGTGGATGAAAGGGACTTCCATCGTCTCGAAGGGCACGTTGGAGATGCGCATCGCGCCTCCTGACAGTGCCCCCATCACGATCCAGGTCAGCGCCTCGATGCGGTCGGACATGATTTTGAAGTCCGCCCCGCGTAGCAGTCCGCCCGCGCCCTGGATGCGGATCTGGCTGGCGCCCTCCTGGACGATCACCGCACCCATCTCGCGCAGGAAGGCGATCAGGTCATGGACCTCGGGGGTGACGTAGGCGTTGTGGATCAGGGTCTCGCCCTCCGCCACCGAGGCGCACATCAGCGCATTCTCGGTGCCGCCGACCGTGGACAGGGGGAAGTCGATCAGGGAGCCGGTCAGTCTGCCCTTCACGTCGATGTAGGCGTCGGTCTCGACGACTTCGCAGCCAAGCTTCTCCCACACCATCATGTGCAGATCGTACCCGCGCGAACCGATCTTGCAGCCGCCGGGATAGGGGACGCGTGCGCGCCCCTCGCGCGCCAGGGCGCCGGCGGCCAGAAGGTAGGTGGTTCGAATCGGCAGCTCGAAATCGTCGATCGGGTCGAAGGACAGCGCCTGAGCCTGGATGTCGAGCTCGGAGTTCTCGGCCAGAACCTCTATCTCGGCTCCCATCCGGCGCAGGAAGCCCATCTTGGCCTTCCCATCCTCCAGCTCCAGGGGAAAGTTGCGCAGTCGGACCGGCTGGTCGGTGAGCATGGACGCGGCCAGCACGCGGGTGGCGCTATTCTTAGCGCCGCTGACCGCGACGTCGCCGTTCAGGACCTGGGGGCCGGTAGTGATCAGTTTCATGACGCGGGCCTATGCTGGGATCTTGTGGAGCGTTCGGTAGATGCAGACGGCGTAGTGGGTCGTGAGCAGAAGGGAATACAGCAGGATCGTGTCGGTTATTTCCAGACCGAGCCCGTAGCCGACCGCGAAGGTCAGCGCCATAAGGAGTGCTCGCTGCAGGCTGAGTCCGATCAGGATGCGCTCCTGCTCGAAGACATGCAGGATGTAGGAGATCGAGGCCCACAGAAACTGGCCGAGCAGGTAGATCGCCAGCCGCGAGGCCAGGGCGCCGGCCTCCTCCCATTCCGCGCCGAAGGCGATGCGGAAGATGCTGGGCCCTAAGCAGAACAGGACCAGCGTCGGGACCGCCGCCACCAGTGAGATGCGTTTGAGCACCGCTCGGCTGAGGGCGCGGATCTCGGCCGGGCGCCGGGGTCCCAGAGCGGCGATCTCGGCGTAGTAGGCCCGGCCCATGGTCAGGCCGAACATGGCCATCGGCACGCCCAAGGCCATCAGCGCCAGGCCCAGTCGGCCGGCGTCCTCGGCCCCGTAGAGCGCCGAAGCCAGCAGCAGCGGCCCCTGCGCCGAGATCGAAGTCAGCAGCTGCGAAGGCAGCCGGAAGATCGGGAAAGCCCGGTGGCGATGCGCAGCTAGAAGCAGCCGCCGCAAGGTCGCCTGCCGGGCTAGGCGGCGGAACTCGCCCCCGAATATGGAGCCCAGCGACAAGGTTCCGGCGCTGCGCTGGATGGCATGCCCGATCAGCAGCCCCGCCGGCTTCACCCCAGCCAGGCCCAAGAGCACCTGAGCCGCCGCGCCCAGCGAAGTTTGGATCACCTGGGCCTGGGCCAGCGGCCGGTAAGCCTTCCGCCGGGTAGCCCAGAAGCTCATTGTCTCGAACAGGCCCGCCCCCAGCATGCCCAGCGGCAACAGCCACCACCAGGGGATCATCGCCTCCATCGAGATCAATCCCAGCAGCGCCGGCGCCCCGAACCACAGCGCCAACGCCATGCCTAGGGTCATGACCAGCGTGATCAGCCCCGCCAGCAGCAGCAGGTTCATTGCCGTCTCGTCCCGTCGCGGCAGCGGCAGGGCCATGCCGTAGCACAGACCCATCAACGGCGTGACCACGAGGATCAGAGCGGTGAAGGCCGCCAGGACGCCGTATTCCTCGGGCGTGTAGAGACGGGTTAGGATCGGGATCACCGCGATGCCCACCACGCGAGCCATCCCCGCGCCGAGCGCGAGCGTCGCCATGCCGCGCAGCACGCCACCCGCGCCGCCGTCGGCGAAACGCGACCTCAGCCGTCCGATGCGCCGGGCCAGCAGAACTTTCCGGGGAAGAGGCGAGATCCTGTGATCCTCCATGGACGGCGACGCTCCTCTCCGTAGAGATGCGCGCGCTCCGTCGCGAAGCAAAATACTAGTTGGAGCTTCGCTGCAGCGCAACATTGCGCCGGCGCTTGACCGGGGCACTTCGCTCCCCTCGGTCGGGGCCGCCCCCGACCGTGAAGATACCGGGCGTCGCGCCCGTCCCGGACGACGCTGGCGGACGCGGAACCGGGAGAGGAGGACAGATGGAGGGCATGGGTCTCCGCCGGCTGATGTGTTGAAGGACCTCCTACCGGGATCGAAAGGAGGCCGGAGCGCTGAAGCCCCACAATAAGGATTGCAGGCGACTACCCTCCGCGACGCGAGGCCGCGCGGCATGTCGGCGCCGTGTCGTGGCACCGCTCCAGACAGGTGCCCCGCCCGCGGCATCGGAGATTTTATGTAATGTCCCTAAATACTTGCCGCGCCTAGCCCTGAAGATCAGTTTACACTTCCCGCCGCCGTCCGCCCGGAGGGACTTCGCCCGCGCGCCCTGAGGGTTCTGGTCGATGCGCGCAGGCGGTTCGGCTATCGCCGCCTCCACATCTTGCTGCGGCGCGAGGGCGTGGATGTGAACCATAAGAAGCTTGACATGATGATGTGGACGGCCTCGCCCTCCGCGCTCCGCGAACCCCTAGCGTGGTCGTCCCGAGGCGTCACGTAAGGGTGGCTACGATGGTCGATGTCGATGTTGTGGGCCTGGACCTGGCGAAGAGCGTGTTCCAGGTCCATGGCGTAGATGCGGATGGCGACGTCGTCATCCGACGTCAACTCCGCCGGAGCCAGATGTTGAGCTTTTTCCAGGCGCTGCGTCCCTGTCTCGTCGGCATGGAGGCTTGCGCATCCGCGCACCATTGGGGTCGCGAACTCGCGGCGATCGGGCACTAGGTCCGTCTGATGCCGCCAGTCTACGAAGGCGTACGTGAAGCGCGGGAAGACCGACGCCGCCGACGCCGAGGCGATCGCGGAAGCGGTGACCCGGCCGACGATGCGCTTCGTGGCGGTGAAGTCCGAAGAGGAGCAAGCCGCCCTGATGCTCCACAAGACGCGGGATCTCCTCATCCGCCAGCGAACCATGTTGATCAACGCCCTCCGTGGGCATCTGTACGAGTTCGGGGTGGTGGTGGCGAAGGGCGCCGCCGGCGCGAAGAAAGCCGTCGCCGTGGTCTCGGACGATACGGAGGAGCTTCCGGCCCTCGCTCGCGCGTCCCTGCGGGCGTTGGCCGATCAACTCACGACGCTCGAGGCGGAGATCGCGGGGCTTGAGGATCGGATCCTCGCTTAGCATCGCGCCAATGAGACCAGCAGGCGGCTGGCCACCATCCCGGGCGTCGGGCCGATCACCGTGACCGCTATCGCCGCGAGCGTGCCGGACCCGTCGCAGTTCCGGTCCGGCAGACAGTTCGCGGCCTGGCTCTGCCTCACGCCGCGCGCGTGCAGCAGCGGCGGCGAGGAGCGACAGGTGACCTTTCCCCTGGATCAGGGCCGCGCTGAACTGGAATCCTCCGGCTGGGGGTTGATGCTCAGCGCCGGCGTGACGCCTTCGAAGGGCTGGTGCGTCGGCGCGGCTGTGGTTTCGAGGAACTCCATCGGGGACATGTAGCCGAGGGCGGAGTGGGACCGCACGGCGTTGTAGTGGCGACGCCAGGCGTCGATCTCCTCGCGGGCGTGACGGAGCGACCGGAACCAGTGGAGGTTCAGGCACTCGTCGCGCAGCTTGCCGTTCAGGCTCTCTACGAAAGCGTTTTGCACCGGCTTGCCCGGCTCGATGAAGCGCAGCCGCACGCCGGTGCGCTCGGACCATTCGAACATCGCGCGGCTCGTGCCCTCGGGGCCGTTGTCGAGGACGATCTCCTCGGGAAGGCCCACGCGCTCGCCCAGCTCGTCGAGGAGGCGGGCCACGCGGGCGCCCGAGATCGAGAGGTCGACGATCTGGCCGGGGCAGAACCGGCTGTGATCGTCGACGACGTTGAGGATCCGGAACCGTCGGTGATCGACCAGCTGATCGCTCATGAAGTCGAGCGACCATCGCTGCATCGGCCGTTCCGGAACCTGCGGCGCGATCCTGTCCCGCCGCGGCAGCTTGCGCCGCTTCTTCGTGCGCACCTGGAGACCCTCGGCGCTGTAGAGGCGCCAGGTGCGCTTCCGGTTCACCACGAGGCCCTCGCGCCGCAGCATCGCATGCAGGCGCAGATATCCGTAGCGGCGGTTCTCCGACGCGAGGGCCCGCATGCGCTCGAGCACCGCCGCGTCGTCGCGATCGACCGGCCGATACTGTTGGACGGATCGTGAGAGGTCGACGATCCGACAGCTCCGCCGCTCGCTCAGACCCAGCTCGGAGATCAGGAAGCCCACGGCTCTTCGCTTGGCCATGGGCGTCACCAGTTTTTTGCCAGAAGCTCTTTCATCGCGGTCATGTCGAGCATCTGATCTGCGACGATCCGCTTGAGCCGGGCGTTCTCGACTTCGAGCTCCCGCAGCTTCTTCGCGTCCGAGGCTTCCATGCCGCCGAACTTCTTCCGCCAGGCGTAGAACGTCGCCGTCGAGATGCCGTGCCTCCGGCACAGCTCGTCGACCCTGGCTCCGACCTCGTTCTCCTTGAGCACGGCCCGGATCTCGGGGAGAAGGTCACAGGCCGGGATCAGCAAGATGGGCGATGCGCCTAGACGCCTGTCGCCGCTCGCGCGCGTCACTCCACGCGTTCGATCTCGCCGATGCGCCAGCTCTTGTCGAAGAACGATTCCAACGGGCTGTAGAGGCGCAGACCCACGAACCAGCCCTTCCCCGGCACGGTCTGGATCCAGTTGCCCCGACCGACGCCCTCCGGCTGCGTGGGCGAGAAGTAGATCGTCGTGGCACCCTCGGCGTCGGCCTCGGCGGCAGGGGACGGATAGCTCTGGCTGCCGGCGCGCGGGTAGCGCTGCGGCGTGTCGAGCATCGAGCGGGTCATGTTGTCGTAGACCGTCAGCGACCAGAAGTTCGCCTGCGGAATGTCCTTCGGGAGGGTGACCTTGTAGGTCTTCGCCCCGTCGAAGTAGGCCTTGTCGGCGTCCCGGGCGTTCAGGAGGTACTGCGACCCGACCCCGGTCAGCCGCATGGCCATCGCCGGCGTGATCCCGGTGATGCCGTAGAAGAACGCGGTGCGCGCATCCATCTGCCGGTAGCCGGTCGCCGGGTAGGGCTTCGCCCCCTCCGGCGTGATCTCGGGGATGGGGGTCTCGAACTCGTAGCCGCTCTCGAACAACATGTTGAACCACGACGAGTCCGGGTAATAGAACCAGTCGGGATCGCGCGGGTTCATGAAGACGTTGCGCGAGGCGGCGTTCGCCACCGCCACGGCGTCGGTCATGATCCCCTTCAGGCGTTCGTCGGGCGCGAAATCCTGTCCCTTGACGATGCCCAGAGCCGCGAGCGGCCCCATCAGCTCGACGTCGAGCGACGTCGCCGGCTCCGCCTGCACCACCTGGTTCAGCAGCTCGAAATAGCTCCAGTCGCTCGGCGGGAGGGTGTTCATCACCGCCCCGGTTCCCTCATGAAAGACCGTTGCCGGCGGCTCGGCGATCCTGCCCAGCTGCGCGTCCCCGGCGAGGAACGAGGCGATGGAGGTGCCGACGCCGCCGGGCACGTAGGGATAGACCTTGGTGGCGGACTTGATCATGTCGACGGAGGGCTTCGGATCGCGGCCGTCCTTGAGGAAGGAGCGGCCGAACCAGAGGATGCCGGTCGTGTTCGCATGGGCGACGAAGTAGCCGCCTTCGGGCAGCTCGCCCTCGTAGCCGGGGGGGACGATCAGGTACTTGCCGCCGAGGCCGCGGTCGGGCCCGGGGCTGCCCATGTCGGTCACCCAGTGGAACCAGGCGTCCTGCACGATGCCGAGGAATTCGGGCGGCGACTCGATCACCACCGGGCCGTCGCCGAGGTCCAGCCAGCCCATGACGTAGATCGTGTCGGCGTTCGGGGTCAGGAACAGGGACTTCGCGTCCATCAGTTCGCTGAAGACCATCACCTCGTTCTTGCCGACGCCCATATCCTCCATGCCGCGACGGAGGGCGCGAATGCTGACGCCGCGCAGCGTGTCCATGTAGGCGCGGTAGGCGAAGGCGAAGTCGTGCTGGTCGTAGAGCGCCTGCGCCGTCGCCTCGGTGGGCGCGCCGTCCCGGAACTCGAACGTGCCGCGCGACGTCTCCACCACCTCCGGCGTGACGACCGAGGGCGGGATCGCCGCCCCGTCCTGCGCCTGCAACGGTGAGATCAGGGCGCATGCCGCCGCGACCGTCATCGGCCAGAATCTGAGCATGCGCTCATCCTCCCTTGTGTCTTGTCTGCGTCGAGGGAAGCGGACCGGCGCGCCAGACCCCTTCCCGATGCCTGCAGTATCCGGCTTTCGCAGATCCCCCTAGGGAAACAGCTTTTGCGGCGATCCTTCCCCGCTCGACCGGCGGTTCGGGAGGCCGCGGGACGCGCCCGATCCCTCGTTTCAGGGCGCCTCCCGCGGCCGGAACGTCGCGGGGGCGGGGTCGCATCGACGGGGGCGAGGGGGAGGTATCACCGGGCGCGGGCCCCGGCCCGGATCCGACACGCCCGACGCCATGACGACGACGCCGCATCTTCGCCGACAGCGGCTATGCCGGGCCGAAGCTGCGGCGCGCCTTGAAAGGCGAGGGTGACTGGCGGATCGAGATCATCAAACGCTCCGACGCCGCAAGGGGCTTCGAGGTCCTACCAGGTCGCTGGGTGGTCGAACGGACCTTCGCTTGGCTTGGGCGGTACCGCCGCCTCGCGAAGGACTGGGAGGCCTCCATCGCAAGCGCCGAGGCGTGGCTACTGATCGCCCATATTCGTATTTCTATCAGACGCTTGGCCCGCTTTCACGCTGGCCCCTTCGAATTATGAATCGGGTTCTCAGAAATGATCGCCCAAGGTCCTGGCGCGCCCGAGGAGAGAGGCCCTCAGCGCGAGTTGCGGCCGCAGTACCACTCCACGAACCGCGGGATGCCCTCGGACAGAGGGGTCTTCGGGGCGAAGTCGACCTCCGCCTCCAGCGCCGAGACGTCGGCGAAGGTCGCCTGCACGTCGCCGGGCTGCATGGGCAGGAACTCCTTGATCGCCTCGCGGCCCGTCGCCTCTTCGATCAGCAAGATTAGGTCCATCAGCTTCTCAGAACGCGAGTTGCCGATGTTGAACACCCGGTGCGGCGCCCAGGAGCGGCCGGGATCGGGATCCATCCGGTCAAAGTCCGGGTCCGCCTTGGGCGGCCGCGTGACCAGCCGCAGCACCGACTCCACGATGTCGTCGACATGGGTGAAGTCGCGAAGCATGTCGCCGTTGTTGAACACCTTGATCGGCTTCCCCTGCAGGATCGCCTCGGTGAACAGCCAGTAGGCCATGTCCGGCCGCCCCCAGGGCCCGTAGACGGTGAAGAAGCGCAGCCCCGTCGCCGGCAGGCCGTAAAGGTCTGCGTAGCTGTGCGCCATCAGCTCGTTGGCCTTCTTGGTCGCCGCGTAAAGGCTGACGGGATGATCGACGCTGTCCGAGACTCGGAACGGCGTCTTGCGGTTGCCCCCGTAGACCGAGGACGACGAGGCGTAGACCAGGTGCTCGCATCCCACCGCGCGGCAGCCCTCAAGGATGTTGAGGAAGCCAACCAGGTTAGCGTCAGCATAGGCGTGGGGGTTCTCGATCGAGTAGCGCACCCCCGCCTGGGCGCCGAGATGCACCACATGGGCGAAGCGATGCTCGGCGAAGAGGGCGGCGATCCCCTCGCGGTCGGCGAGGTCCATGCGGCGGAAGTCGAAGCCAGCCTCGGGCAGCAGCCACTCCAGCCGGCCGTGTTTCAGGGCGGGATCGTAATAGGCATTGAGGTTGTCGAGTCCGACCACCCTCTTGCCAGCCGCCAGCAGCCGGGCGGCCACGAAGGAGCCCACGAAGCCGGCGGCACCGGTGACGAGCACGGGCCGGTCGTCGGGCAGGGCCTCGGCCCACATCTGCGGGGGAAGGACAGTCTGGGAAGCGGTCATGGGCGGCGTCCTCCTGAATTTGCCATTCTCGACCGACGCGGGCGGCCGAGTGATCTCCGCCCACCTCGCTCTTGGATACACCGCTTGGCCCGGCTCCCGTTTTGAAGAACCAGGGACCAGCGTGAAAAGGCGCGGGCGGGGGTGCGCCGCCGATCGCGGGATCGTCAGGCGCGGGCGTAGACGTCCTCGAAGCGGATGATGTCGTCCTCGCCGAGATAGGCGCCGGACTGCACCTCGATGAGGTACATCGGCACCTTGCCGGGGTTCTCCATCCGGTGGGCGCGACCAGCGGGATGTAGACGGACTGGTTCTCGCTCAGGAGCTTCACCTCCTCGTCCACGGTCACCTTCGCGGTGCCCTCGACCACCACCCAATGCTCGGAGCGGTGGACGTGAGACTGCAGCGACAGCTGCGCGCCGGGGTGGACCATGATCCGCTTCACCTGGAAGCGGCGGCCGAGGCTGAGGGTCTCGTGCCAGCCCCAGGGGCGGTGGAAGCGCGGGAAGTCCTCGGCCTGGCCCTTGTTCTGCTGCTTGAGGGCGGAGACGGCCTCCTTCACCCGCTGGGCCTGGCGGATGTCGGCGACGACCACTGCGTCCTGCATGGCGACCGCCACCACGTTCTCGAGCCCGATGCCCACCAGCTGGGGCAGCTCGAGATAGCCGTAGCCGGTCTCGGCCCGATCGGGGGTGATGCCGAAGGTGACGATGCGGCCGGCCTCGGCGGCCTCGGCCCCGACCTCGACGGCGGCGCGGAAGGCCTGGTCGTCGCGGGTCACGTGGTCGGAGGGGGCGACGAGCATCAGCGCGTCAGGCTCCTCCTCCAGCGCGACGGCGGCGGCGAGCACGGCGGGGGCGGTGTTGCGCAGCGCCGGCTCGATCAGGATCTTGGAGGCGTCGCCCCCCATCTCGCCCAGCTGCTGGGTGACGATGAAGCGGAACTCGGCGTTGGTCAGCAGCACCGGCGGCGCGTGGCCCGGGCCGGAGATCTTCGCCGAGATCGACACGATCGCCTGCCAGCGCGAACCGTGCCGGTCCTCGTTCTCAAGAACCATGCGCAGAGCACGCTTGCTCACTTCTGGGGAGAACTCGTTCGTCGTCTTGCTCATCGGGCTCCATCCTACTCAGGAGTTGGAGCCTCCGGCCGACCCGGCGCGGTTCAGGCCGCCACTAAGCAGAACTCCAAATGCAAATGCAACTACTCAACCTCAGCTATGATATCAAATCGGCCCAGACTCGGCTCAAGAAAGACATTTTTTACTGCTAAGCGGGACTGAGACGCAAATACCCTTACTACTTCAACTATTTGATCGTGTCGCCTGACAAGCTCTGATCGACCATCGCGGTCCCTGTAATCCGGGAGCACGCCTAAAAATATCAATAATGTATTCGGCGACGGCTCATGGAACTTTCTCTTGATGACGTGGAGTGCCTCCACGGCATGTGCGTTATCTCCCGGTCCCAATATGAATTCTGTAAAGATCATAACGCCCTTTCGAGGACCTGACGTCTTCAGTCTAACTAAGAACTGCTCAGGCCGAGAAAGTGAGATCTGAAAATGATCTGTACCCTCACTTGTTGTGAGTTGGGCTGGGACGACCCTCCGGGTCAAGCCCAGCGCCCCAGAATTTCAACAGCTTCAATCAATGAGTGGCTCCGTACCAGCTGCCGCCTATATCGATAGCGATGTCCTGAGACCTCCATAGCTTAACGCCTATTTCACATCTACAGCAGGCGACACGCAACGGGCATGATAGAGAGCCCGACTTAAGGAAGTGTGCCCTCGCATCCAGACGCTTGGGCATCGCGCTTTAGCTCGCCGTCACGAAGCCCATTGCAGCGGCGTGGCGGGAGGGGAAGCGCTGTCAGCCAGGAGCGTCCAGAAGAGCGAAGTCTGCTCCAATCCGTTCACATGCTACAGCAATTGAACAGCGCCTTGGCTGAAGGCTACGTTCGCACTGAAGCGAACAGTGAACGGGGAGCCCCCGATGGCAGTCTATGGCTACGCGCGCGTCAGCACGGTCGAGCAGGCCGAGGGCGGTCATTCCCTGACGACCCAGCGACAGATGCTGGAGGGCTTCGCGATGTCCGAGGGACTGACCATCAATCAGGTGTTCACCGACCGCGGGGTCAGCGGCTCGAAACCGCTGGCGGAAAGGTCGGCGGGCGGGGCGCTGCTCGCCGCTCTCGTTCCAGGGGATCTGGTGTTCTGCGCCAAGCTCGATCGGATGTTCCGCAGCGCCTCCGACGCGCTGGCCACGCTCGAGGCGCTGAGATCCCGACGGGTGCGACTGTTCCTCAAGGACATGGGTGGGGACGTGACCGGAACAGGGGTCGCCTCGCTGGTTTTCTCGATCCTCGCCGCTGTCGCCCAATTCGAGCGCGAGCGCATTGCTGAGCGCATCATCGAGAGCCGCGCCCGCCTGCGCGAGACCGGCCGCTACGTTGGCGGCCGGATCCCCTTTGGCTGGCGGGTGGAATACGGCGAGGACGAGCAGGGCCGCCCTGCCCGTTTCCTGGTCGAGGACGCGACCCAGCAAGCCGTCGTCGCCCGGATGCGCGCCCTTCGCGCAGAGGGTGCCAGCCTGCGCTCGATCCAGGCGACACTCGCCGCGGAGGGTCCCCCCCCTGCCCTCGCCACCATCGCCAACCTCACTCGCTGATCTCCGACCTGTCAGCCGCGATCCGAGCGGCCCTGACCAGCTCTAGCGACGCAGACTCCATTTGGTATATACTTATGTTTATATTTATCTGACCGGAGACACCCACATGATCGAGACGCGCATCCGCAAGGTCGGGAACTCTGCCGTCATGACCCTGACGAGGGAGATGCTGGCGCTGCTCGACGCCAAGGAAGGCGACACGCTCTACGTCCTGCGCGGCGATGACGGGAGCCTGAAGATCATGGCCCATGACCCGGCTCTGGCCGAAGCGCTGGCGGCGGCGGAGGTCGTGATGGATGAGAACCGCGACCTGCTGCAGGCGCTGGCGTGACAGAACCGGTCTGGGTTCCGCTGCGCGCGGTGCTCGCGATCCATGACCGTCAGATTGCGCGCCACGGCGGCGCCCCTGGTCTAGGCGATCTAGCATTGCTGGAAATGGTTTGCGCACGGGCGCTGAACCTCGCCGCTTACACCGATGTGGACCCTGCAAGGATCGCCGCCGCCTACGCGTTCGGGATCGCAAAGGCTCATGCCTTCGTGGACGGCAACAAGCGCACGGCCTTCGTGACCGCGGTCACGTTTCTGCGCCTGAACGGGTATGGGTTTCGGCCGGATCCGTTCGAGGGCGTGAAGATGATGGAGGATCTGGCTTCGGGCGGGATCATCAAGACGACCTTCGCGGCCTGGCTCGCGGCCGGAATGACGGCACTCTGACGGTCGGAGAGTTGCTCCCATTTGAAGGCAAGTGCCTCTTACTCTGAGCGGGGATCACCCCGAGGCCGGCCGCGTCGAGCCGCGCCCATTCAGAGGATGAAGTCTCCGGCGTTCATGTCGTCGATGTCCGCCTTGACGATCAGGATCGCGTCTCCCTTCACGTCCAGGTCGACCAGCACGCCGGCCTTCTTCTGCTTCAGGTCGACGTCCTTCCAGCGGCTGATGCCGGCGTAGTTAGACAAATCGATCTTGTCGGCGCCGTCCTGCCAGTCCAGGACTTTGTCCTTGCCGTCACGGCGGCTGAAGGTGAACAGGTCCCGGCCCTCGTCGCCCCACAGCTTGTCCTTGCCGGCCCCGCCGTCGACGATGTCGTTCTGCGCGCCGCCGTAGAGCTTGTCGTTGCCGGCGTCGCCGGAGACCTTGTCGTCGCCCGAGCCGCCCCAGACATTGTCGTTGCCGCCGCCGCCCGAGATTACGTCGTCGTCGCCGTCGCCCCAGAGCTTGTCGCCACCACCGCCGCCCTTGATCTTGTCGCTGCCGTCGCCGCCGCGGATCGCGTCCTTGCCGCCCGCGCCTTTGAGCTTGTCGGCGCTGCCGAAGCCGCGGATCTCGTCGTCGCCGCCGCGGCCGTTGATGTTGTCGCGCCCAGACGTGCCGTCGTGGACGCCGGCGCGGTTGTCGGGTCGGTCGTCGTCCAGGATGGTGGCCACCGCCGAGTAGCCGTTGTTGTTGTGGATCGGCGCGTTCTCGTAATCGATGTTCAGGCGGAAGGTCTCGGCTTCCTCCCGGACGTGGTCGGGCCGGGTTGCGACGCGCACAGTGGCCTCGGTCTGGCCGGCGCGGAAGCGCAGGTCGCCTGAGTCGTCCACGAAGTCGCCGCCCGCCTTCGCGGTCTGCTCGGCGGTCGACCAGGTCAGCGTCCGCGCCTGATCGAGCGCGCGGGAGAGCTTGACGTTGAACACCGCTTCGCCGGCCGATCCGGGGTGCCCCTCGTCCGCGTAGGTTTCGGAGACGAACATCGCCCGGTCGTCTGCGCTGCCGTCATCGTCCAGAATCCAGCCGGTGGCCCGCAGGCTGCTGCCCCCGCCCGTCAAGTGCGCGCCGCCAGTCGGCTCGAACAGCTCCATCTCGAAGGCTTCGTCGCCCTCGTCCAGCGTGTCGCTGCGGATGTAAATGCTGATGGTCTTCGAGGTCTGGCCAGCAGCGAAAGTCAGCAAGCCGTTGGTGATCGCGCTGAAGTCGCCGGCGGTGCTGGTCGCGGTCTGGTCGATGGTGCGGTAGCCCACCGAGACTTGGCCGGTCGCCGGCTCGGAGAGCGTGACCGTGAAGGTCGCGTAGCCGTTGCTCTCGGTGAAGGTCTGGTCGGCGATCGAGATCGTGACTCCCGGGTCGTCGTCCAGGATCGTCGCCTTGCCCGCGGCGCCGTAGCCGCCCGAGTAGACGCCGTCGGGGGTGTCGAAGGCCAGGGTGAAGGTCTCGCTGCGCTCGCGCGCGCCGTCGCCGATGATCGGCACCTCGACCGCGGCGAAGCCCTGGCCCTTCTCGAAGACCAGCGTGCCGGTGGTCTCGACGTAGTCCTCGCCTGCCTCGGCGGTTCCGTCCACCGTCCGGTAGGCGAGCTCGAGGTCCTCCGACGCGGGGCGCGAGAGCTGCACCTCGAACAGCGCCGTCTTGCGGCCGTCGTCGCCCTCGACGATCATCGGGTCGGAGACGGTCATCGCCCGGTCGTTCGCCGCGCCGTCGTCATCGTAGATCCAGAAGCTCTCGTGTAGGATCGGCTCGCCCCCGGCGAGCGAGGCGCCGCCGGTGGGGTTGGCGAGCTCGACCAGGAAGTTCTCGTCCACCTCGTCGAGCGTGTCGCTGCGAATGTAGACGGCCAACTGCGCCCGGGTGTCTCCGGCCGCGAAGGTAAGCGTGCCGGACGCGCTGCTGAAGTCGTAGTTCTCGGCGGTCGAGTCGTGCTTCAGGCGATAGTCGACCGTCACCGTCCCGGCCGAGGCCTTCGACAGCGTGGCCACGATGTACTGGTAGCCGTTGTCCTCGATGAAGTAGTCCGTCTCGAGCGAGATGGTGATGTCGTCGGCGTCGTCGTCGAGGATCGTCGCCGTGCCGGCCGCGCCCCATTCGCCGGAGTGGACCGAGCCCGGGGGCGACACCAGCAGCGAGAACTTCTCGCTCGCCTCCACGTCGCGGTCGCCGTTGACCTCGATCTCCACCGTGGCGGTGGTTTGGCCGGGGTAGAAGGCCACCGAGCCGTTGTCGGCGACGTAATCCTCGCCCGCCTTGGCCGAGCCATCGCGGGTCGACCAGTCGACGGTCAGCGCCGAGGCCGGCGCCTCGGACAGGCTGATGGTGAAGGTGGCGATGCGCTTGCCGTTGTGGCCCTCGGTGATCACCGGGTCGCTGACGCTGAGGGCGAGGTCGTTCGCGGCGCCATCCTCGTCGAGGATCCACCCGAAGGTCGAGAGCGAGGTCTGGCCGTTCTCGAACTCGCCGCCGCCGGTGGGGTTGAACATCAGCAGCTCGAACGACTCGTCGAACTCGTCGAAGGCGTCCTGGCGGGAGTAGACGGCGAGCGTCTTGGCGGTCTCGCTCGGGGCGAAGGTCAGCGTGCCGCGGCTCTGGCTGAAGTCGGCGCCTTCCGTGGCGATGACGCTGCGGACGATGTAGTCGACGGTGACGGTCCCGGCCGACGCTTCTGAAAGGCTGACGGTGTAGTATTTGTAGCCGTTGGATTCATCAAAACGGACTTCTTCGGTAGTAATGAACATGAAGCACCTGTTTAATTTCAATCTTCTGAGAAAACCGGGGCGGACCGACGCCAAGTCGAGCGCCCCGAGAGCGACCGGACCTGGCTTGCAGGTCAGAATGGTCGCCCAGCATTCCCTATTAGGTTTGCCGCGGCCGAGGCTAACGTTGCGAGAGACGGTCCGCCAAGCGATTCTGGTCATGGTCGCTCCGAACGTCGGCTCGCCGGCGGCGGAGACGCTGTGGTCCGAGGACTCGAGGCTCCAGGGGCGTCGCGCCGCGAGCCCCCAGGCACGCGCGTTCCGCCGCCGCGGTCGCGCAGGACGGTTCCGAGAGGGGCGCAGTTCATGCGGCCGCCGCCGTCGCCGGCGGCCCGCGCAGGCCTTGTATCAGGGTGAGCATGCCGGCGAATATCTCCCGCGGCGGCGCGGCCTTGGCGAACTGGAGACGGCTTGGCGGGCGTGCCGACCCAGCCTCGCGATCCGCGCGTGCAGCTTCGGATTGCCCTTCATGCGGATCGCGTAGTCCCAGGCCTCGGCCTCCAGCCGGACACACAGGGCCGGGAGGGCAAAGGCGACGTCGGCCTGGACACTGCGACGAGTGATCGAGGGGCGGGCCTCGGCCGAGTAGCGCTTCAGCACCGGCCGCAGGACGTCCTCCCAGCCGTCGGCGTCGTGGACGTTGCCGTGCCGTAGCGCGCACCGCTCCAGGTCCCCGAACTGGTTGAACACGCACAGCGGTGCAGGCACTTCAACCGGAAGTGGCTGTTCCAGGCCGAGCCCTCCTGATCGCCGTGCACCGGGTTCTCCGAGGTGTCCATGTCGAGCGTGACGACCTTCGGCGGGCGGCGATCATGCAACATTGGTCTTTCGTCGCCTGACTGGTTCTTCATCGCCGAAGTGGTCTTTCATCGCTCGACTGGTCTATCGGAGTCATGCCGGTGACCAGCTTGAGCCCGATGTCGTCCGCGAGGTCTCCGGATGAAGGATCCAGGACCTAATGTTCTCTATATGTTCTCTGATAGAACGTTATTAGCTGGTAGCTACCGGTTAGCTACCAGCTAAGATTCAGTTAGATGTATGATAGCTATCAGATAGCTATCTGCTATATTGTTGATATCTTCGTCGAGCTCGGCAACATGCGCGAAAGCCGAGGAGAGCAGAGCAATGCCCGTCATCTCATTCGCCAACCCAAAGGGCGGCGCAGGCAAGACCACTACGGCGCTGTTGCTGGCGACGCAGCTCGCCGAGAAGGGCGCCCAAGTCACCATCGTGGACGCTGATCCAGAGAAATGGATCTCCCAGTGGAGTACGCTCGACGGGAGGCCGGCAAACATCGAGATCGAGGGCGCCGTCACCGAGGACACGATCGTCGACCTCATCGACGAGGCCAGCCGACACTCCCAGTTCGTGATCGTCGATCTCGAGGGCACGGCCAGCCTGATGGTCGCCAATGCGATCGGCATGTCCGATCTCGTGATCATACCGACGCAGGGTTCCTCAATGGACGCGAAGGGCGGCGCAAAAACCATTCGCCTGATCCGGAACCAGGAAAGAATGGCGCGACGCCCGATCCCACACTGCGTGGTGCTCACCCGCACGAGCGCGGCGGTGACTTCCCGTGCGCTCCGCAATGTCCAGGAGCAGCTGACCGCCAACGGGATCGACGTCCTCGACACGACGATCGTCGAGCGCGCTGCGTTTCGAGACCTGTTCGACTACGGGGGAGGGCTGTCGAACCTAGATCCGGCCCTCGTGAGCAACATCGACAAGGCGCAGGCCAATGCCCAGGCGTTCGCCGGAGAGGTTCTCGCCAAGTTGAAGGCTAACCAGCTCGCTGGGGTGCAATGAGATGACGAAGTCGAGGAGCGACCTGGGGTTCGGCAACGAGCTGGAAGCGTTTGATCCGAAGGAGTGGGGTCCGACAGCAACTTCGCTCCAGAAAGAGCGGCCATCACAGTCACATACACGTCAGGCGGCGACGGCGGCAGGCTTTCGGAGCAGGGAAGCTCCCGACCCGTCCATGGCGCCAAAGCCCCGGCGCCGACGGACCGGTCGGAACGCGCAGTTCAATATCAAGGCTAAGCCTGAGACGATCGAGGCATTCTGCGCGATCGCGGACCGGATGGGGTGGGGGATCGGCGAGACTCTGGAGCATGCCGTGGAACTGCTCGAGCTCGAGCATGGCGCGGCCTCTCCCTCAGGCAAAAAGTGAGGAATTCGGGGAGACCGAACCGGCAATTTGGGTCTTCAGTTAAGCAGCTGATATAGAAAGGAATTATTCTGGTATTCTGTATTGCTCTGGCATGCAAAAGTGAGGAATTCGGGGAAATGTGAATGGGAATGGGATTTCTCTTTCACATTTCCTGACTGCGGCATACGCTAGATATCGTGACCGAAGAAACCGCAACCACCACTCCTCTGCGTGTGCTGGACCTGACTCCTCGTCGGGACCATGCGGTGAAACCTGCTGAGCTGATCCAGATCACCGGTCACCAGGCGCTCACGCTGAACGCTCGACGCTCCATTACGATCCTCTGGCACAACGCGCACATGCAGGGCGTCGAAGAGGGCAAAGATTACAGCATCGAGATCGACGACCTGAAGCCAGACGACCACAAAGGCTACGAGATGGTCGAAGATGCGATCATCGCGCTCATGCGGACCATCCTCACGGTTCGGCTAGCTGATGGACGCACGCGCCGCGTTCAGTTTCTCGGCGGCAACGATCTGGATGATCCAGACCGACCGGCTGGCGTCCTCAATTACAGCTTCGACAAGCGTCTCGTGGAAATTCTGAAGGACTCCGCAATCTGGGGAAAGATCGCGCTCCCCGTGCTCATGGCCTTCACGTCGAAATACGCCGTAAGCCTCTATGAGAACGTCGCCCAGTGGACAGGGCTCAGCAAGAAGGTCTTCCAGGAGTTCAGTCTGGACGAGTTTCGAGAGATGCTCGGAGTTGAAGATGGCAAGTATCCTGCGTTTGGTGCTCTGAACAAACACGTTCTCAAGCCGGTGGTGCTGGAACTCAACGCGCTCGCTCCCTTCAACGTCTCGATCCTCCCGGTGAAGACCGGGAAGCGGGTCACCAAGATCCGCGTCGGCTGGTGGCCAAAGACCAAGGAAGAGATAGACGAAGCGTGGCGAGAGGTTCATCGACCAAAGATCGGCAGAAAGGCACGGATCTCAGGCCAGACCGTCGCTGTGCTGGATCCTTCCCCGAGCGAGAACCGTCTCATTCGGAATGACCCGGTGCTCAAGGGCACCCGCCGCAATTCCTAAGCTATGACCCTGAACCGCGCCGGGTCTGCCGGAGGCTTCCACTCCTGAGCAGGATGGAGTCCCATGAGCAAGACGACGAACAAGTTCTCCCCTGAAGTGCGCGAGCGTGCCGTGCGCATGGTCCTCGAGAACGAAGAGCGGCACGGCTCGCGCTGGCAGGCGATCGTGTCGATCTCGGCGAAGATCGGGTGCGCGGCGCAGACGTTGAACGAATGGGTCAAGCGGGCGGAGATCGACGGCGGCCGCCGGGCTGGCGTTCCCGCCGAGATGGCCGAGAAGATGAAGGCGCTGGAGCGGGAGAACCGCGAGTTGCGCCAGGCGAATGAGATCCTTCGCAAGGCCAGCGCATATTTCGCCCAGGCGGAGCTCGACCGCCGGTCGAAGCCATGATCGCCTTCATCGACGATCACCGGGAGGAGCATGGGGTCGAGCCGATCTGCCGGATGCTGCCGATCGCCCCTTCCACCTACTATGATCACCTGGCCAAACGGGCGGAGCCGTCGCGCCGGTCGGCGCGGGCGCAGCGGGACGATGCGCTGCGCCCGGAGGTCCGGCGGGTCTTCGAGGAGAACTTCGGCGTCTACGGCGTGCGCAAGATCTGGCGGCAGATGAGGCGGGAAGGCTTCGACGTCGCCCGTTGCACCGTGGCGCGGCTGATGAAGGATCTGGGCCTCAAGGGCGTGATCCGGGGAAAGCCGGTCAGGACCACGGTTCCGGACAGATCTGCGCCATGCCCGCTGGACCGGGTGAACCGGCAGTTCCGGGTCCCCGCTCCGAACATGCTGTGGGTCAGCGACTTCACCTACGTCGCCACTTGGCAGGGCTTCGTCCACGTCGCCTTCGTGATCGACGCGTTCGCCCGCAGGATCGTGGGATGGCGCGTCAGCCGCACGGCGCACGCGGGCTTCGTGCTGGACGCTCTGGAGCAGGCCGTCCATCAGCGGCGTCCCGGCGCAGGGCTGGTTCACCACTCGGACAGGGGCTCGCAATATCTGTCCATTCGCTACACCGAGCGCCTGGCGCAAGCGGGCATCGAGCCTTCGGTCGGCAGCGTCGGAGACAGCTATGACAACGCCCTGGCCGAGACCATCAACGGCCTGTTCAAAGCGGAGGTCATCCACAGGCGCGGCCCATGGCGCAGCTTCGAGACGGTGGAGTTCGCCACCCTCGAATGGGTCGACTGGTTCAACAACCGCCGCCTGCTGGAGCCTATCGGCAATGTGCCGCCAGCAGAGGCCGAAGCCGCATTCTACGCCGCGCTGGAAACGCGCGACGCCGCCGCGTAGCTAACGAACATCAGCCTCCGGCAGACCCGGCGCGGTTCACCCTGCACCGCGGGAATTTCACAGATAGGTCGAGCTGTGGATAACTGCCTGTGGCTTGCTTCACCAGCCCCGGATTTCTCACAATATCACCCGGATATCTCACATTACACCCCGGATATCTCACAGCAGGCCCCGGATTCCTCACCGGAGTCCCCGAATCCTTCACTTTTGAGACGATAACCATCTGATTCAGAAATCATAATTGGCCCTGAATCTTAGAATCTTGAATCAAGAACATAAGAAGGGATTGGCAGCCCTGACTCAGCCTCAAGTGACCTTCTTGGAACCACACGGCCTTAGACGCGGATCTCAGAGCCTCCTGATCACCACACGACCGGTTGCGGGAACGTCAATCTCGAAATGCTCCGCCTGAACCACATCCAGGACATCCCGGGGCCGATAGCAGACCCAATTCTCATGGCCAGCCCGCCGAACGCTCTCGTAGCGGATGCCAGAGACTCCAGATTTTGAGTTCCCGTCACGAACCCGTCGGCCGAAACTCTGAGACAAAGGATAATTTCGATCATCCCGAATATGAAACTCCGGCGCGTTCCCTATGATGTCGACATAGCACCCAGCAAGCCGGGAAGTATAACGTCTGTAGACCTGCGTAATACGGGACAGGGTAGTGAGTGAGATCTCCTTTCGCAAGCCATTCGCCACTTCGAGAACCGCAGTCATCAGCTCGGTGGAGGCGTACCACGCGCCCAGTTCCGGACCTGAGAAGCGAAGCCCTCCAGGAGATCCATGAAGAAATGCCGCCATGATGATGCTGGCGTTGGGCCGCCCAAACACCCATTCGTCTCGATCCAGCTGAACTAGGCGCGCTGAAGACAGCCGATCATTCGTCCAGCCTTCCAGTTCAAGAACCGCCTCGAGATCCTCAGGGCTGCTCACGTCCTCGAAAGCTGCGATCGGCGGAAACTGCGAGGGTATGAGGCGGGTAGTGTGCGCAGGCGCCGAGATCGCTGGAAAATCGGCTGGATCAATCATGCGAAAACGACGTCGTCCTCACTGACCGAAATGAAGTCGCCTTCAGCTGCACCGTGGCCGACATGTCCGCCACGCCAAGCGTCGAGATGCCGGCGGACTGTTAGGATCCCATCCTGCGCACCTTCCGTGATGAAGGTCAGAGGCGAGGCTCCTTGGAACACCGTGCCTCGATGCGCACCCTGCAGCCAGGTCATCGCCTGGGCCCGATCCTGAAACAGGATGGCGAGCGCCTTGTGAATGCCAAGCACGCCGGAGATGCGCAGCAACGTATCCAGGGGCAGCGTCACCGCCTCCTTGGATTGCGCCTTGCGCATCCATTGGTGGTAGGTCGATCGCGCCGGTTCTCCTAGGACAGCGATCCGGTCTCGTTCCGTGAGACCCCACTGATCGGCAATGATCCGGAAAGCACGCAGCCCAGGGCCGCTCACCCGTGCACGATCTGCCGATCGGATCGCCTGGAAGCGGACGCCCTGCGCTGCTGGATCGAAGGGAAAGTCAGCGATCTGCATGTCTGATCTCCATGTCCACTTACAGACATATAGTCCATATCTGGACGCGACAAGCGCTGGGAGGACCAATCTGTGGGAAAGCGCTCCCAAGCTCACCCCGAGGCCTGGAAGCCGCCGCCGCAGCTGGATAGCCTTTAGGCAACTTCAGGAAAGATTAGGGGTTCTGTGGTTCGCTTGGGCTTTAGGTTCTGACGCGCGCCGTTGCCGTATCCCTCCCCCTCCGTCTCGTCGCGGATCAGGCCATCGCAGCTTTCCGGCGGGCTGCGGTCAAGGTCGGAATCTCGACGAAGGTCCTGTGTCAGAAGGGTTTTGGGGCGCCGACGGATGCCGTCTCCGCGCCTCTATCGAGCCAGCAGTGTGGGTGTGTTTGAACGCCGAGATCCGTCTCCCGGGCTCTCGGGGATGTTTTAGGGATCTTCAGGTTCGGTCCCTAGGTGTGATGGGCTTTAGGTTTCAGGATCTCAGCCTAAGAACGGGGAACCAGGGGAGGGGATAGGAACATCCGGCAGCCCCCCCGGGGGGGGGGAGTCTCGCAGGTGTTGTTTGGAGGCAGGGAAATGTGCCCGGACATCCCTGATGAATTTCCTATAGGGCGGCTTTCGTGCGGCGCGCTTCTTCGTGTGCATGCCTCTACGTACGGTATTGCGCTTTGCTAAAAATACTGTATGCTGCGCATAAGGCGCTGTTGATTCTAAAGTTAAAATTGGTAATGTTGTTACCTTAGGTACCTAGTATAATATATAGATTATCGTTTAATATTATATAATAAGATGAAAAAAGCACCAGGCCCCTGCGGGGCCTGGTGCTTTTTTCATCTAATAAAACTACCTGCTTTACCTCTTTATTTGATAACGTCGGAATCCACAACTTCCCAGACCTTCTATGTCTTGGGGAGGAGTCTGTTACCCCTTCAAGCGAGGACATCGAGGGCGTAGCCCGAGATGCCCGCAGCGCAGGAGGGGTAACAGACTCCTCCCCAAGAAAATGCTGAAAATTAAGTGCAGGTCAGATAGCATAAACCAATAAACATCTAATTGAGGACATAATCTCAAATGAAATTTGCGGCGAATTTAAAGAGGATTATTTCATTTATTTTTTTATCTTTTTTCTGACTCCCTGCGGGATAAGACTCTGTCTGTTCAAGAGAGGTCATCCCCTGCCACCGGATCTCTCTTTCTGGTTCCACTAGGTTCCGCGGCGAGAGGCCCTCGTTCATGAACTCGCCTGAGCGCTGGGAGCGGCTGCTGTAGCCCCCATCTTTGATGGCGGGCTCCTGAGTGGCCGAGGGAGCGAGATGGGGCTGTAGCCCCCCTTCCAAGCGCTCTCAGGCAGATTTCTGCCCGGCGCCTCGCTTTGCCATGCTGTTCGCGACGACTTGGGTGAAGCATTCGGGCGGGCGGGACGACAGGGATCCAGCCTGCCGAGAAACTCGAGGCATCGGCTGGATCGATTAATCCCTCTTCGCCCCGGCTGCGTTAGCGAGCCGGGGCGAAGAGGGATCACCTTATGTTCTCCTTGCTTCCTGGCAAGCGAAATGACGGGAGAAGCCATGTCCAGCCTGCACCAAGCGGCAAGAACGCTGTGCCCCTCGTGCGGAGCTGATCAGGGAAAGGCCTGCCGTGACGAACACAGAAGAAAAGTCCCGCCGCACAGGAAGCGGATCGACCTTTCAGAGAGAGTGAAATCAGCTCCCAGACTCCGGACCCGCCCGATGCCCGAGCATCTCGGCACGTCCTGGAGGAAGGGAGGGGATCCCGCGGAGGTCAGACCGAACAGGCTGTCATCTTTGGCGGACGACCGTACTGCGATGAAAGCGAGATCATATCCCCACCCAGGCGTTGGGATTTCTGACGCCTTCATGAAGATGCGCGGCTCCCGGCCGCAAGGTGCTCATGGGCCGCCAGCCGCTGCCCCTGGGAAGCCTGGTCTCCCGGTGGAGTCCGCTCACTTTTTGCGCCGCCCGAAGGTTCGCTCCGGGCATGGTCTGGGCTGGATCCCGGGAATGGGGATCTGCCATCTCCCTGGTTCCATGCTGTCGATTGACCGGCCGGCTTGCAAACGCTCCCCTCCTTGAGGAGCTGTTGCCTGGCCACTTGATGCTCTGGCTTCCCTGGTTCCCCATTGGCAGAGCGAGGTGTCGGTCTGAGAGGACATTTTTTCAAACATTTAACGCTTGCCCGCCCCGTTTCCGCCCATCGTGGATATTGCCCAAAAAGAACACACCAATTGGTGTGACATGGTTTGTTAAAATTATGGTGTGAAGGCTGGGTGATCCTAGGTAAGGAGTCGTCCTGAATGAAACGTGGAGACGGGTCATGCCTGTAATTTCGTTCGCCTCTCCAAAGGGGGGCGTCGGTAGAACCACATCCGCCATCGCGCTGGCGACGTCTTTCGTCCCCAGCTGTCGGGTGGTGCTGATCGACGCCGATCCAGCGCGATCGGTGATGTCCTGGTCTAGGAAGAAAGCGTTGGTCCCGCATCTGCAGGTGCAGGCTTCGGGTGGCCACCACATGATCCGCGACGAGATCAACGATGCTCGTGCCCAAGCCCCCTTCGTCATCCTGGACCTGGAGGGGGCGGTCACTCGGCTCAACGCCTATGCCATGGCCGAGAGCGACCTGGTGATCATCCCCATGGGGGACGAGCAGCAGGAGGCTGAAGCGGCGATCGAGACGCTCGCCGAGCTGAAGCGAATGACCCGTGCTCTGGACCGGGATATCCCGGCCCGGATCCTCTTCAGCCGAACCCAGCGGAAAGCTGACAAGTCTCCACTGGAGCGCTCCCTGAACGACCAGATGCGTGGCCGGGTGGAGTGTTTCGAGCAGGAGCTGACCCGCTGGCCGGCGTTCTCTGCTCTGCACAGCTATGGCGGGACGATCCTGGGGCTGGGCAAGGACAGGGTGCCGGATGCTCCCAGGGCGTCGGCATATGCATCGATCTTCGCCGACGAGGTGAAGGCGGTTACGAATGATCTAGCACGCATTCAGCTCTAATTGCAGCCAGGCCGCATGAAGGAGACGAAACGAATGCCGCCGCAACTCGACTTTACTCCTCTCGATGATGAAGAGCGGGCGTCCGGACGGAGCCGTGATCGGAACCCGACGATGCAGATGTCCGTGCGCATGCGCGAGGAGGTCTACGAGCGCTTCCGGGACCACTGCACCAAGCATCGCTACACCAATGGCGAGATGCTCAAGGAGATGATGGAAGCCTGGGAGCGGGAGCAGGGGATCCAGGCCAAGGATTGAGCCGGGAGCCAGGGCTTAGGCACGGGGAACTCCTGCAAGGCTTAGCCCCCATCCCATCAGGCGCCTGCAGGATCGCACCGCGTCCACGCCCAGGGAGCAGATCGACCTGACCGGGGACGTCCAGGCGCTCCTCCATCTTCGCCAAGGACCTTTGCAAGGCTGCCGAGCGCAACAAGCTGTCCGGCGCTCGAGCGGCCCCTTCTCTGGTTCTGGCCGAAGAGGGCTTCTCTACGCACGGGTCATCACCCGCAAAGGCACGGTATTTCACCCGCACGGGTCTCCAACATCCGCTTGATTCCGTGGCGTGAATTCGGTGCTTCCAGAGCTCTTAACTGTTCTAACAGAATATCTTAATGGAGAAAGTTCAGCCAGATCTGTGGATAATCCGGCCCCGACGCCTCCCGCCCCGGCTCCTACAGCGCTGACGCGCCTTCGGGCTGGGCTTCGGCTCCAGGGCCTGAGCGAGGGAGCCTGAGGGCGTTGTTGGAATGGCTCTGGGTTCATTGAGGCGCCGACTTTCCTGGTTCCCATGGATGCCGCTGGCAGCAATCAGGGATTCCTTCTTCGGATCATGGTCTTGATGGAATGAAAGCGAATGCGTATCGCGCGCATTGCCGTGGACTGACCTTCTTGTGACCGCCTTCGATGGCCCAGCGAGCCCAGGGGTCTATGTTGGTCAGGCGGTCTAGCCACGCCTCGAATATCGGCCACTCCGGAAGGCTGTTGGTCCAGTGGCGGATGTGATCGGGGTCCAGTTCTGGCGACCCAATCTTCTTCGCCTTTCGCTTCAGGAAATCGACGAAGGGATTGCTCTCGTCGGGATCGAAGGCCTCGGCATCCGGCCGTGCCTCACCCAGCTCCGCATCAAGTCCATGCAGGTCTCGGCCCGGGTGCGGCAGCTCGGCTTCTCCCTGGATCCCTGTCAGGAGGCGACGTTCCAGGCGGTGCATCTGGCGATGACCTCGGGGATGCGGATGGACCCGACGCTGATGCGACGGGCGACCAGGAAGGGAGTGCCGGCCCCGCCGGCGTCGCTCACGTCGAGGGCATCAGCTCAGTCACCGGCGCGCCGGCTGTCGGTTCGGCGTCGGACCGGCCAATGGAGACGTAGCGGAAGCCCGCCTGGGTCACGTCTTCCGGGTCGTAGACGTTGCGCAGGTCGACGAAGGCGTCGCCGCGCATGCCGCCCCTCATGCGCTTGAGATCGAGGGCGCGGAACTGGTTCCATTCGGTCAGCAGAACAACGGCGTCGGCCTCGACGGCCGCGGCGTAGGCGTCCTCAGCCCAGGTCACGCCGGGAAGCAAGGCCTCGCCCTCGCGCCGGCCCTCGGGATCGGTGACCACGACCTTCGCGCCCCCCCCGACAAGCGCCGGCACGATGGTCAGCGAGGGGCTGTCGCGCATGTCGTCGGTCTCGGGCTTGAAGGTCACGCCCAGCACCGCGATCCGCTTGCCGTTGGCCTTGCCCCCCAGCAGGTCCAGCACCTTGTCCACCATCCGCCGCTTGCGGCGGTCGTTGACGTCGATCACCGTCTCGACGATGCGCATCGGCACGGAATGGTCCTGCCCGATGCGGGCCAGCGCCGAGGTGTCCTTGGGAAAGCAGGAGCCGCCGTAGCCCGGGCCCGCATGCAGGAACTTCGAGCCGATGCGCCCGTCCATGCCGATGCCCTTGGCCACCGCCTTCACGTCGCCGCCGACCTTCTCGCACAGGTCCGCGATCTCGTTGATGAAGGTGATCTTGGTCGCGAGGAAGGCGTTGGCGGCGTACTTGATGATCTCGGCCGACTCCAGCGAGGTGATCATCACCGGCGCTTCCCGAAGGGACAGGGGTCGGTAGATGTCGCGCATCACCTGCTCGGCGACCTCGGAGTCGACGCCGCAGACCACCCGGTCGGGGCGCATGAAATCCTCGATCGCGGCGCCCTCGCGCAGGAACTCGGGGTTGGAGGCGACCTCGAAGGGGCAGTCGCGCCCGGTCTCGACCAGGCGTTCGGCGATGACGCGGGCGACCTCGCGGTTGGTGCCCACGGGGACAGTGGACTTGGTGACCACCACGGTCCCGGGGTCGATGACGTCGGCGAGTTCGCGCGCGGCGGCGTAGACATAGGTCAGGTCGGCATGGCCGTCGCCCCGCCGCGTGGGGGTGCCGACGGCGATGAACACGGCCTGCGCGCCCTTCACCGCCTCGGCGAGGTCGGTGGTGAAGCTCAGCCGGCCGGCCTCGACGTTGCGCCGGAGCATCTCGTCGAGCCCGGGCTCGTAGATCGGCACGCCGCCGGCGCGCAGCGTCTCGACCTTAGCGGTCAGCTTGTCGACACAGACGATCTCATGGCCGAAGTCCGAGAAGCACACCCCGGACACCAGCCCGACGTAGCCTGTTCCGATCATCGCGATACGCATTTCAGGGGTCCTTCCCGACCAGACGCCGAAGTCTTCCTCTGGTAAGCCGCGGGCCTCCGCGCAGGCAAGCGCGAGCGAGCCCCCCGCGCCGGACCCCTTGTCGCGCTGCGACAGGAGGGCCCGCGACGCGGCGCCCGCCCCCCCCGCGATCGTCTCTTGGTCCCTCTTATTTGCCGGTCATCAGGTCAATTGCATGTCTTGGCAAGGCGCCCGGAGGCGCCCGTTCCGCCGATCCACAGGAAAGCGACCGCCCGGTTGCGGCGTTGACAGCTGTCAACGCCGCAACCGGGGCCCCCGGACGGACCCGGAGGAAAGAAGACCATGATCGCCGAAGGGAACGGGGCCGAACTGACGGCTGTCAACTCTCGGGAGCGTCGGCGGCGGCGTCGGTTTCCTCGCGCCAGGCGGTATGGAGGGTGGGGAGGCGCGCGACCAGCCAGTCCTCGAAGCTCGCCGAGTCCGACGCCGAGCACGGGCACATGCCGCGACTACGCGGGGGGGCTGGCCGAAAACGACATGGTCGTCTTCCGCCTGCGCCGCGAGGCCCCGGTCTTCGAGATGGAGGCGAGCCGCCTGAGGTCAGAGACCTACCACGATGCCCGCGCCCTTGCGCCGGGCTGGGACGCCTATGCGCTGGAAGCCGAATGGCGGCGCTGGTGCGAGAGCGAGGAGATCGAGCCCCGCAAGCCCGAGCGGCATTTCCAGAAGTTCCGCGCCTCCCTGGGCCGGGAAGCGCGGGCGCCCGGTCTGAGTTCGCCCTGAACGGCCCCCGCAGCAGGCGCCGCGCGGCCTCGGGTCGCGGAGGGGCGGGGGCGCGCCCTCGCCTATACTCGGTCCGGTTCCCGCGACCGTTCCCGACCTTCAAGACCTGCGGAGATCCATGCCCCTCCTCGTCCCGCCGATCCCGGCCTTCTCCCTGCGCACCGCTCGCCCCAGATGAGCGCCAGGCCCAACCTGTTCCTCGTCGGCGCCCCGAAATGCGGGACCACCGCACTGGCCCAGTACCTCTCCGAGCGGGAGGACGTGTTCTTCTGTGCGCCTAAGGAGCCGTTCTTCTTGGCCGAAGACATTCCCGGCCTGCGCGAAATGACCTTCCTGCCCGACGAGGCGGCCTATCTGCGGCTGTTCGAGGCGGTCGACCCGGCCCGCCACCGGATCGTGGCCGAGGGCTCGACCGCCTACCTGCGCTCGACCCGCGCGATCCCCGCGGCGCAGGCGCTCGCGCCCGACGCCCGCTTCATCGCCATGCTGCGCGACCCGGTGAAGATCGCCCATGGCTACCACATGGAGCAGATCTACGACCGCAACGAGGACGTCGAGGACTTCGAGACCGCCTGGCGCCTGCAGGACGCCCGCGCCGGGGGGCAGGCGATCTCGCCCCACGCCCGCATCCCCGCCTTCCTGCAGTACGAGGCTACCGCGCGCATCGGCGAGCAGCTGGAGCGCTTCTTCGCCGAGGTCCCCGCGGAGCGCCGCCTGGTGCTGCTGCAGGAGGACCTGCTGCGCGACCCGCGCGGGACCTGGCTGAAGGTGCTGGAGTTCCTGGGCCTGCCCGACGACGGGCGGAGCGAGTTCCCGGCCGTGAACCCCTCGCGCCGGCATCGCTTCCCGTGGCTGGCGAACCTGGTGCTGGACCCGCCGGACCCGCTGAAGCGGCCGGTCTACGCCCTGCGCGCCTGGCTGGTGCGCACCCGTCCGCCGATCGTGGAGAAGATCAAGGCCTCGCTGCGCAAGGAGCAGCCGCGCGAGGCGCTGAGCCCTGAGTTCGAGGCCGAGTTGCGCGCCCTGTTCCTGCCCGAGGTCGAGCGGGTCGAGGCGCTGCTGGGCCGCGACCTCTCGGCTTGGAAGCCGACGGAGAAACCCGCGGGGCCGAAGGCAGCCGACTGAGGCCCGCCGCGCCCCGCCCGATCGGCCGGACGGCGCGGTGACCCTGGAGACGCACCCTTTCGGCACCGGTCAGTCGGCGAGATCCACGGGGACCGAAAGGGAAAAATGGATGCTTCCCGCAGCGGGCATTGAGGTCAGTGAGGTGCCCTTGGCGGCGTTCTGCAGGCGCACCGGAGCGCCTGGGGTCTCCATCAGCGCCTGCACTACGGTTCCGAACCCCGTCGTCGCGACGCTCGCCACCGCGGGCTGCACGCCTAGGCCTGCGATCCAGTGTAGAACGACTCCGATCGGGCCCTGAGATCCGGAGGCCCCACTCCATTCGACATGCCCGTTTAGATGCGCCAGCGAACCGGTCACCTGCCAGCTTCCGCTGCTGGATACGACGGTGTAGCTGCCCGGGGAGTTCGCCCCTTTCACCGCGGGAATGAAGCTGCTTTCGGAGATGTCGACATGGATTCGGCGCGTGCTGGTCGAGGAGAAGGCCGGCAATGTGGAGCCGGTGTTCTGGTTCGCCACCGCCCGAATCCAAACGTCGACACAGCTGCCTTCGAACTCTGCCAGCCTAGGCTTGAAATAATCCGCCGTGTTCGCCACGGCGGTCGCGCCGGATGAACCACCCGTGAGCGTCTCCCCGTTCTGGAAAGTTCCGATGGTGGCTTGGAGTATGATCGACTGACCGGTGGCGGAGTGGATCGTGCCGGTCGCGCCGGAGGTCGAGCCCACCAGTGCCTCTCCGGACTGGAAGCTGCCTGCCGTGTTGCGGACGGCGATCCACCCGCGCGCCACCCACTTGATGTTCTCGATAATACAGTCGCGGAACACGTTGAGCCGGAAGTTCGCCTGAATGTTGGAGGACACCGCGTAAAGGTTGCGCAGGTGCAGACCATTGACCCCGCCAGAGGTGATCGGCCCGACCTGATCCCATCCCTCGGTGCCGGGCACGTCATGGCCGGCGAGAATCTGGCAGTTCCCCGCCGCCAAGCCGATTCCCTGAGAATCGTTGAACAGGTAGCCGTCCTCAATGGTAACGTTGTCGGCGACGTCGCTGCTGCCGTTGGTGCCGCTGGTGATCACGATGTTGAACTTGCCAAAGGCATGTTCCATCCGCCCAACCACCTTGGCACCCTTGGGATTGCACAGCATGAGGTTGCAGACTTGGCCGTGTTCGATCACTTCGGGCATTACCACCAGGCCGGTGTGATCACTGCTGCGGCCGATGCGCAGCGGACAATCGCCGCCATAGAACCGCCCGCCCTGGATGGTCAGAGACCAGCCCTTCTGGCCGGCCAGAAAGAACCCGTATCGCGCGCGCTTGTCGTTCCGGCCCGCGAAGCACATCACGTTCACGAAACGTCCGCCGAAGCAGCGGGGAACTTCCAGCAGCGCTGCGGGACAGTAGCCGGTCAACGCGTCTGCGACGAATTCGACGTTCTCCAGCACTTGCTTGTAGCTGGCGCCGCTGTCGAACTCGCCCAGCCGCACCCCGTAGTCGCCCTGCAGAGCGCTCTGGCGTAGCAGGATGCGCCCGTTGATCATCCGCACCGCCGTGCGGATCCACACCGGCTGGTTGAGCGCATAGATCCGGTCGTGCAGGTCGAGAACCGAGGGCGTGACCATGTAGCCCCAGCGCCACAGGCTCGACTGCTCGGCGTAGGTGCGGACCTTGTGGAAGGCCTCGGAATCGTCGGTGACGCCATCCCCCAGCGCCCCGAACATCAGCGGCGAGATGCGGGTCTCGGCTAGCTCCCACCAGGTGCCGTCGACGGTCTGCAGCTTACCCTCGTGGCTTGGCTCGGAGGCGACGCGGCGGTAGACTGCTCCGCCCCCGTCGCCGGCCGAGAAATAGCCTGCCAGGCGCAAAGCCTTGATGCTGGCGGGGGGCCGGGCGGCCTCGGCGGCGGCATAGCCGGCGTATTCGATCTCGTCGCTCGCTGTGGCGACGATGTCGCGCAGCGCCGGTGGCGTCAGGAGCTGAGGCGTTCCGGTCCCGTCCAGGACCCCCCGGCCCAGCACCCGTCCCGAGGAGATCTGCGCCATCTTGGTCGTGCCGACCGAGCCGTCGCGCAACTCGTGCGCGCCCACGGCCTGGGCGCCGATCGTGCCGGAGCTGCCATCCGCCAAGGCGCGCGCCGGGGCCGCCATGAAGGGCAGGGCGGCGAAGAATTTGAGTATGTCGGACCTCGAGAACGTAGGGGCCGACGCATCGCGACCGTTCCCCCCGACTCTTGACGAAGGGGGCGGCGACGCGAGGGAGGTCGGCTCGGATTGGAGAGAGGCCCGGTCGTCTTTGCGCGAAGCAGGGCCACGATCGCGCAGCCTGCCGAAGCGAAGTTGATTGTCGGTTAACTTTCGAAACGGCATGCTCGTTTTCTCTCC
>CETX01076820.1_pt1 | contig 39372 bp, 29 predicted proteins | sample 356501 | NCBI WGS metagenome assembly CETX01 (sample SAMEA2623390, study PRJEB7988) | marine metagenome | biome: marine biome (ENVO:00000447); feature: mesopelagic zone (ENVO:00000213); material: "saline water (ENVO:00002010), including plankton (ENVO:xxxxxxxx)" | depth 450 m | reverse complement strand
TGCGCGAATGACCGGACGCAGTTCTTTAACGGTGGTGATCGGGATTTCGAGATTACTCCAAATGGAGCGAGATATATCGGTGGCACCTTCGCGAGTGTGCCAATGCCGTCGACGGGTATTTACGCTGCGGTGAACATGACAAACAACCGCTTGGTCTGGCGTCAGCAATGGGCAGACCTGTGCTACAGCGGTTCACTGGCTACCGCTGGGGGCCTCGTCTTTGTTGGACGGAATGATGGCCGCCTAACAGCACTCGACTCAAGTAATGGCCGTCTCTTATGGGAATTCCAAACAGGCGCCGGCTCGAATTCTGGAACGAGTACATTTGAGCACAATGGAGAGCAGCACTTAGTCAGCTACTCGGCTGGGAACCTCTTTGCTGGGTCACCGCGTGGAGACAGCGTCTGGCTCTTCTCACTATCCGGCACTCGGGAACCAGCGCAATCTCCGGCACTAGCGGAACAACCTCCGGCACCAGACCGGCAAGCCGATGTCAATTTGGGTCGTCAGGTCTTTGTGGAAGCCTGCGGTTTCTGTCATGGGCCGAACGGAGATGGGGGGCACGGCGGTCCGGCACTCAATGGCCTAACAGACCTCGACCTCGGAGTCGCGAGCCTTATCGTCACGGAGGGCGGTGCTGACATGCCAGCGCTCGGGTCAAGTCTCACATCAGCTGAAATCCAAGACGTGGCCGCCTACCTCGTCGAGAGACTAATTGTGCGTTAGCACCTAACCTTGGGCGGACCACCATCGTCTCGGGTCAATACGTTCGCCGTAACCCAACCACCCATCGAGCCACAGCATCATCCGTCGCAGCGGTGTACCTGCGAGCCAACGACCGGCACGAAGCCACCATTTCGAAAAATCTTTGTTGTAGGGACAAACCCTGATGCAAATTGAACAGTCGCTATTCTGGGCCGCCCAGTAGCCAAAGCATTTCTCACCATCAATTGACCATTTTCGGACACCCTTAATATTGGACTGGTTGTAGCGTTCGGTACTCGGAGGACCATTCGGAATCGCCTGGACAGGACAGGCCGTGCTGCACTTCTGGCAAACGTCGCAAAATTTCTTCACGCCAAATTGAATCGGCTTGTCGTGCGCCAGCGGAAGATCAGTGTAAATCTTTCCCAAGCGAACACGTGGTCCGAACTCCTTCGTGATTAGTAACCCATGCCGGCCATACTCGCCGAGCCCAGCCCTGATCGCGAATGGAATGGCCAACGACGTGTCATTCATGCTAGCAACCGCCTGATAGCCAAGATTTTGGATGTACTGCGCGACTGATAAAACAACCATCGCATCCCGTGAGTATCCGGCTCCAGTTGCTGCTCCACTAAGTGCGGATGGGACAGTGCGGATCAGGTCGTAATCCATCGACTGGGCCGTGACAATGACATTCGTCACTTCAGGTGGAATCTCTTGCGGTCGCTCGGTGAGAGACAGGTCGCTAAACTTATTCACATACATCCAGCGTTCGTCGTAGTCGGTAATACCAACGAGGTCGGCACCAAAACCCTTGGCGACGCGCTTAATCTCGGCAGCCGTCTCCGCAGGCGTACCCAAGTTGATACGTTCATCCGCCACGCCACGGGTTAGCGTGAACTCGTCATTGAAACCTTCGCGCCGGTCAGCATCCAGTTTTAGGTCGGTAAAGAGGTCGGAGACCTGCCAGGCAGCGTTGCGCAACGCGTAATCCTTCTGGGTAAAACCGTCTGTCGACCGCCAATTACTGAGTGGCTCACGATAGGTTGCGTAGAACAGGTCACTCTTCGCGCTTCGGATCCGTGCATCCCACCAAGACCGGCGAAAGACATCATCTCGCTGAGAAAACCGCTGGAAATCAGACTGAATCTCAAAACCAGCCTCGGCATCTTTCGCATGGCGAGATGGACTGCGAGTGTGACGACTCATAACGCTGTCGAGCTTAATTTGAGGAAGGGGTTTTTACCAAGGCCTACCCTGCCACACCGGATGTAGTTTCTGAACTGACAGTACTCGCCGAGAAGCACGGTCGGCACAATTAATGGTAGAATAAGGAGTTCGGCGCGCCTGTAAAGAAAACGCAGTCGATCTTCCGACCGAATTTGGATGCCTCGTCGGTGAACTGGCTCGAAATCGCAATTGCCATCTCGGCCGTTTTGGTCGGCTCCGTCGTACAGGGAGCTGTGGGATTCGGTCTAGCGTTGGTCTCCGCACCGGTTCTTATTCTGATTGATCCGCGTTTTATTCCGGCCCCGTTGTTACTCGCATCACTTTCATTAATCCTACTTACCGCTTACCGTGATCGGCAAGGGATCGACCTCTCTGGCCTGCGATGGGCATTAATCGGCCGGTTCGCTGGCACCGGAGTTGGGATCACCGCACTTAATCTGATTTCCGGTAGTCAACTTACTCTCACATTTGGAGTGATCGTCCTAGTTTCAGTCGGCCTCAGCGCCTCCGGACTCCATTTGCGACCTAACCCAAGGACCCTGATCGGTGCAGGCACAATCTCTGGCTTTATGGCTACAACTTCATCGATCGGCGGACCACCCATGGCACTCCTTTACCAAGACGAATCAGGAACCCGATTACGTGGCACTCTGGCCGGATTTTTCGTCGTTGGTGTATCAATCTCACTGGTGTCACTAGCCCTTATCGGGAGACTGGGACAAGAAGAACTTAAACTCGCACTAATACTGCAGCCAGGAATCTTGATCGGATTCGCTGCTTCGTCGCGAGCGATTGAGTGGCTTGACGGTGGTCACACGCGGTCGGCGGTTCTGACCGTTGCAACCGTCATGGCTTGTGTCGTAATCCTGAACGAGTTGTACAACTAGTTTTCTAACCCCGCAACAGCCAGAATGGTCGTCAGCACGACCTGCAAACCGCGGACGGTCGGTTCAGGATCAACGTCAACCCACTCGTCTAGCGAGTGACTCCGCCCACCGAGCCCGCCACGACCAATCGTAATAGCTGGTATACCTAGGCTAATTGGTAGGTTTGCATCAGTGCTCGACGTCCGCGGCACCACCTCAATCCCGAACAATCCAGCCGCAGCGACAGCTGCCTGCATAATCGGGGCACTGGCCGGCGTAAAGCCAGACGGACGGTCCCCGATCAATTGAAGTTCGAGTTCGATTGGACCTTGGGATACTGAACGCGTGGCGTTTTCTTGGTCAACCGCTAGATCCATCGCGCTAAGAAATGCTTCGACGAGCCGGTCAAGTTCTTCCGGCGACTCCGAGCGCATATCAACATCCATAGAGGTCTCGAACGGAATCGAATTGACCGAAGTGCCACCTCTCACGACCCCAATGCTGAACGTCGTCTTAGGCTCTTCGGGCACAGGGATGGCCGCGAATCGCTGCATGGCACCCGCCATAGCGAATGCAGGATTGACGAGCCCGAAAGCGCCGTAGCTATGTCCTCCAGGCCCCTTAAAAACTGCGCGGTAACGGCGGCTCCCAAGAGCACCATTTGTAATCGTAGATTGACCTCCAGACTCGACAGACACAAACTTCGCAATCCGATTTCGATAGGCACCCTCACGAAACAAGTGTTTCACCCCACGAAGGTCTCCTGGGCCTTCCTCCCCAACGTTTCCGATAAAGAGAATGTCAGACGTTGTGGACACCGATGCGGCATCGAGTGCACGAATCACGGCTAGGACAGCAGCCAAGCCGGCCGTGTCGTCACCAATCCCCGGTGCCATCAGCCGAGTACCGTTCCTACGGACCGTCACATCCGTCTCCGTTGGAAAGACCGTATCAAGATGCGCGGCGACAGCAAGAAGCGGGCCACCGCCAATACCAGGACGTATGCCCATCACGTTTCCGATCTCGTCCTGAACAACATCATCCAGCCCAGCCGCCCTCAACAGTTCAAGGTAGGCAGCAGCCCTGCGCTCCTCTGCAAAGGGTGGCGCCGGAATTTCAGTTAGCTGAATTAATTCTCTTACGTAGCGTTCGGAGTCCTGGTCTAGGTAGTCAAGGGCAACCTGATACTCCGGACTTGCTTGAAGCGATGAAAGGTCAGCCGTCGGCTGAGCCCAGAGAGGTGACACAAGTCCACTCAGGAACATTGCCAAAAAGTGTCGAGTTCTCATTCAGTACTCCAAACAGCCAAACGGTCGCCAAGCCCCTACCGGGCCCACAACATTGTGCCAAGCTTCGCCGACAAAATCTAATGGTGATCTATACTGGAGGCGAATGCCAATCTACGAGTATCAGTGTCGCAAATGCGATCACCGCTTCGAAATCCTCCAGCAGATGGGTGCGGGGTCCCACGCACTCTCCTGTCCGAATTGCAGTTGTCATACCGTCGATAAGCAATTCTCGACCTTCTCCAGTTCAGTCAATGCCAACATGCCGAAGAACCCGGCAGGGCCAGGCGGCTGCGGACCTGGTCGTTTCACCTGAGCAGCGTGAATCCTGACGACCCGGTGGGTCGCTATCGAAGCAGTTATCGGTTTACCAGTTCTCACACCCACGGACAGGCGACGAACCGTTCATCTTTTAGTTCGAGTGGGGGCACCGCATCTGCACACGAGGCACGAACGATCGGGCAGCGAGTGCGAAAACCGCATCCGGAGGGTTTATTGATCGGAGTCGGTATGTCCCCAGCTAGGTGGACGCGCTCATCAAGTCGTGCACGTGGGTCGGCACGTGGTACAGCCGAGAGTAACGCACGCGAATACGGATGCTTTGGCTGGTTATACACTGAGTCGGTAGGCCCAATTTCAACTATATTGCCAAGGTACATCACCGCGATCCTGTCAGAGATATGTCGTACGACTGACAGGTCATGGGCAATAAAGAGGTAGGACAATTCAAATTCCTGCTGTAAGTCCTGCATGAGGTTAATCACTTGAGCCTGAATCGACACGTCGAGCGCACTCACTGGCTCATCTGCAATGACTACCTTCGGATTCGTCGAGAGTGCCCGTGCGATGCTAACTCGCTGACGCTGCCCACCCGAAAACTCGTGGGGATAACGGTCAGCCTGTTCGCCCGTTAGACCGACTTTTTCGAGCAACCAAATTACCTTGTCTCGTCGGTCGGCCGCCGAGAGCTCTTTGGCGTGAATCGTGAGCGGTTCCTCAACGATGTCACCAACAGTCATTCGAGGATTAAGCGAAGAGTAGGGATCCTGAAAGATCATCTGGAGATCTGAACGATAGGGCCGCATTGAAGCCCGGCTCAGCGCAGTTAAGTCAACAGTCTGTGCTTCGTGGTGATAGAGGATTCGACCTGACATCTCTACGCCGTAACTCATCGTGCGTAGGATGTTTACAATCGCCCGACCGATAGTGCTCTTTCCACAGCCAGACTCACCCACCAGCCCGAGTGTCTCACCTCGCCCGAGCTTAAGCGACACGCCGTCCACCGCTTTCACTTCGGCAATCCGCCTGAGGAAAATGCCTCCGTGAACTGGGAACCGCACATGAAGATCGTCAACTTCGAGAACAAGGTCCATTACAAGTCCAATAAGTGACACCGAACCAGATGCCCAGGCGCAAGCTCAATGAGCTCGGGTTCTTCTGTTTCACAGCGTTCCACTTTCATTTCACAGCGAGTGCAGAATTTACAACCAGCCGGCAAGTTGTGGATACTTGGCACCAAACCAGGAATGGCAGGAAGCCTGGCGGCTCTTGGGCCCTCGACGCTTGGAAGCGATTCCAGTAAACCTTTGGTGTAAGGATGCTGCGGCGCATCAAATAATCGTTCTACCGGTGCTACCTCCTGCACCTTGCCACCGTACATCACAACGACCCGCTGACAGGTTTCGGCCACCACTGCCAGGTTATGGGTGATAAGCAAGACCGCCGCGTCTGGTTGCTTCGCTTTCAACCTGAGCATCAGTTCAAGAATCTGGGCTTGGATAGTCACGTCGAGAGCCGTGGTCGGTTCGTCTGCGATCAGTAACGCCGGCCCACAGGCAACCGCAATTGCGATCATCACGCGCTGGCGCATGCCACCAGAAAAATGATGCGGGTAATCCTGCATACGCAGTCGCGCCTCGGGAATGCCAACCAACTCGAGCATTTGGACAGCCCGTTCGAATGCTTCCCCTCTCGAACAGTCCTCATGTGCCTGGATAACTTCCATCACCTGCATCCCGATGGTAAAGACCGGGTTGAGCGACGTCATCGGCTCCTGAAAGACCATGCTGATCTCCTGGCCCCGAATGTTACGAATTTCTTCCAACGGTATCTTCAGCAGGTCCCGTCCTTTATAGGTGATCGAGCCGCTGACAATTCGTCCCGGCGGATCGGGGATGAGCCGTAGCACGCTCAAAGCGGTAACACTCTTGCCAGAACCCGATTCACCCACCAACCCAACGACTTCACCCTTTCCAATATCGAGGTCAACGCCGTCCACCGCCCTGGCAGTGCCCGCCTCAGTAAAAAAATAGGTCCGCAAACCACGAACCTTTAGTAGCGGTTCCACCGATTTTACGGGTCCTGAACTTGGCTCCATAAGGCACTACCGGAGACGAGAGAATTCTTTCGGGTCGAAGGCCTCACGTATAGCCTCACCAATGAAAACAATGAGGAGCAGTGTCACAAACACAGCACCTAACGGATAAAAAACGAGCCACCATTTCGAGAGGTTGTTCATCCCTTGTCCAATCAGCTCTCCCCAACTCGGCGTCGGTGCTGGAAGACCGAAGCCAAGAAAATCCAGTGCAACGAGCGCGCCAATGTTGGCAACAATCGCAAACGGTGCAAAGGAGACGACCGGGGTCAGCGCATTTGGCAAAATATGCTTAAACATGATGGTTCGTTCAGCTGCACCCATCGCGATCGCCGCACCAACGTAATCTCTCGCCTTCTCTCGATAAAATTCGCCCCGGACGTAATAAGTAATCCCCATCCAACCAAAGGCCGACAAGATCGTTACCAGAAGCCAAAAAGCGGGTTGTAAAAATTGGTTCCTCCCAGGCAAGTAGACCGGCACAACAATCGAACTAACGATAATGATTGTGTAGAGAAACGGAAGCGAGGCCCAGATTTCGATTGTTCGCTGGCCAAGCAAGTCAATCTTACCCCCTAGATATCCGAGGGCTGCCCCAACGACTGTGCCTAAAGAAAAACTGATCAGCGTCACCACCGCAGCAAAAGTAAGCGAGATGTTGAAGCCGTAAGCAAGACGGACGAGTACATCGCGCCCTCGGTCATCGGTACCGAACAGGTGCTCACCTGATGGTGGATGGGGAGGAAAACCCTCCTGGTCGAGTAGCGACTCATTAGGGCCATACGGATACGGCGGCATTAGCACCCAATCACCCAAAGCTTCCTGAGCAAATCGCCTCTGCAACTCGCGATAGTTCGCTTCACCGATCGCCACCTGCCCGAACTCAGCCGCCTGGTAGACGCGAAATCCAGGAAAATAATATTGACCGTTATAACTAACTGCGATTGCATTGTTACTGGCTAGAACCGGAAGGAAAAACGAAACCGCGTAGACGGAGGCAAGCGCTACAGCAGCCCAATAACCCCGCTTGAGCCTCTGAAACTTCCTAAACCGGCGACGAAGAATTGATTCGGATCGAACCGGAGCAGTAGGTGGCGCCGTTTGTTCCGTCATTTGAAACGAATGCGAGGATCTGCCGCGGTATAAATAACGTCAGACAGAATATTGCCAAAAAGCATTAGAAGGCTGGAAATGACGAGAATGCCTAGCGCGACCGGATAATCACGTTGCAGGATTGACGTATAACCAAGGTAACCCATGCCGTCGATGTTGAAGACTTTCTCAATCAAGAATGAACCAGCTAGTACCAGCCCGAATACGTGACCGAGTCCGGTCGCCAACGGAATTAGAGAATTTCTAAGTGCGTGCACAAAGATAACGCGGTGCTCGTTAAGGCCTTTCGCGAATGCCGTACGGATGTAGTCCTGTCCGAGGTTCTCCATTAGGGAATTCTTAGTCAGGATCGTCAACGTCGCAAACGAACCCACCATGTAGCAGAACACCGGTAGGAACATATGGTGAAGTTGAGCAACGATCTTCTGACCAAGGCTCAAGAACTCCCAGTTGTATGGTCGAAATCCTCCAAGCGGAAAAAGGCTCCAAAAACTACCGCCGCCGAACAACACCAACAATGCGGTGCCAAGTGCCCAGCCCGGAACAGAGTAACCAAGAAAAACCACGATGCTGCTAACTACATCAAACCTTGTGCCATGCCGAACCGCCTTCATGACGCCCAAAGGGATACAGATTACATAGCTCAGCAGAAATCCGGTGAGCCCAAGAAAGATTGAAACCGGAAACCGAGACTTGATCACATCCCACACCGGCTCCTGATAGATATAGGAGTTGCCGAGATCTAGGCGAATGACGTTCCAGAGCCACTGCCCATACCGAACGTGAACTGGTTTGTCGAAGCCGTAAAACCGACGAATCTCGTCGATCGCATCCTGAGGAAGTGAAACAGTAAGTGCTTGAGCTCCTCCACTTACACCACCCTCCGTCATAATCGCCATCCTGTACTGAAGAATCTGTCTCTCGACCGGTCCACCCGGCACGAAATGCATGATGACGAAGACAGCGAGTGTAATCCCGATGAAGGTTGGGATCACCAAAAGTAATCTTCTGAGAAAGTACGCACGCATAATGACAACACCGTGGAGAATCCGACGCCACGCTTACCAACACCGACAAGCCAAAGTGCTGTTAATCGACTCCTAATGACCGTCTGGCATCGCTCTTAATTCGGCAGAGCCCTCAACATACTGTTCCCAATAATGAACATCGGTCTCACCCACCTCCATTCTTTCGGAAGTGCTCGCCATTGCCTGCCGCCAACTCGCCTCTTTCTGGGGATCGACCCACCATAACGACAATGGGTCGCGATAGTAGCCAAAGCGACTCAGGTAACCTTCGGGGGCGCCGAACCTGTTCCAGAATGCAATCCGGAAGAAAGGCGCTTCCCAGCCAAGAATGTAGTTATGAAGGTCGCCAAGAATTCCATCGACCTCACGGATAATCTCCTCTCGCTCTTGCTGATCGAATTCCGTGTCATACCGAATGAGTAATTCGTCAATCCGTGGACTCTTGACAGCGGTAATATTGTTCGTGTTATCGACATCCGCCAACGAGGAATGAAACGTCGTTTCCGGATTTGGAAACAGTAAACCGGTATAAGCAACCGACACGAGGTCAAACCGTCGCTCATCGATCAACTGGATCATCGTCTCAAAAGTTACAAGTCTGAGGTTCAGCGTGATCCCAACTCGACGGAGGTCTTCCTGAAACATCGTGAGGCTTGGTTCCAGACCCTGTTGGCCATAAAGCAACTCGGCGGTCAATGGTTGGCCATCCCTTACGAGACGCCCCTGAGAATTTCGCTCGGTCCATCCAGCTTCAGCGAGCAGCGAAACCGCTAGCTCGGGGTCGTAGCGAATGTCGGGGTTGCCTGGATTCCGGTAGGGTCCGGAAAAATAGCTCGTCTTACGGAAGTACTCGCCAAAGAACAATTTCTCGATCATTAATTGGCGATTGTAGAGGTGCGCAAGCGCGCGCCGCACACGAACATCCTGCCAGGGCTCGCGTCGGGTATTGAAGGCTATGCCGGACATCCCCAGCGGATACTCATTAAACACCTTCCGCTTCTGCAATAAACCGCGCTGGACTGGCTCGGTATCAAGTTCTTCAACCCATTCACGTGAGACATTGACGTGGTAATAGTCGAGATCTCCTCGTTTAAACATCTCGAACGCGAGATTATTGTCACGGACAACGATCTGATGTATCTCATCGAAGTTATGTAGGCCAACGTTACGGCGAGAACTCTCCGCCCAGTAATCAGAACGCCGGCGGATGACGACACGATTGCCTCTATCAACATCGGCTTCATTCACAATATAGGGACCCGTCCCAGGTAACATCTTATAGTTGTAATCCCTGAGGTATGTTTCCCCATCGATCGTGTTGAGCACGTGAGCTGGATAGATCGGCATTGACGAGAAATAAAGGAAGTTTCTCCAGTTGAGTTGCGTACTCGTCACACTGACGATGTATGGTGTTTCCGCCACAGGTCTGTTGTATTTCCCGTAGACGAGCCTAGCCGCAGGATCCTGCAGTCCGGGATCCATCATCAACTCCCAAGTTGCCACAACATCATCGGCTGTTACGGGTTCACCGTCAGAAAATCTAGCGTTCGGATTAATCCGATATCGATACGTCAGCCGGTCAGGCGAAATCTGCCAATGCGTAGCAAGGGCTGGCATCCATTCGGTGGTCGTGGGATGAAGCGTCATTAACCCTTCGTATACGAGGCCATCCAGCATCAGGTCGAACTCCGTTGTGTTCGGACCGCGGGACCGAAAGGTAGTCGGAAAGTCCAACTGATGGGACCGAATAACCCCTCCTCTTACCGCTGAGGGATCGCCCATTAGGTCGAAATCAAGGTTCGTTTCCCATGCTTCGCCGGCGAATCCGGAACCGCCATCCTCAGCCGATACCTGAGGGTCAGCGCCTTCATCGGAATTGGGAAACACCGGATAGTCGTTCTTATCGGCCGAAACCAACCCTGTTCGCGACGCAGGAACCGTATTGTTCTCTTCGGGCACTGGACTCGAACCGACACATCCGCATAAAACGGACACACCCAGCCCAAGCATCCATACTAGACGCTTCGTCATGACGTTAACTCCTCAGAAGACCCCAATCCAGTCGCTTGGAAAATCTATTCTAACAACCGACTCAAAGACGGGAGAATTTACTTCTCAGTGCCTGATCTTGAGAAACTTCGTCGCTTGGTTAGGCGGTGAGCACGGGGGTTGCCAACCACACCTGCGCCATCCTCGCTCGGAACATCAACACCCGCTCGCGGTAAGAGACACGACCTCGGCTGACCTAGATTTCATCTCATTCAACGAACCAGTGCGGTAGCCCTGAAGGTCGACCGTGACGTCCTTGAAACCCGCAGCACGAAACTCGCGCACGACAAGGTCGCGCAGGTCTGACTCAAGTAATCGCGGTATCTCTTCCGGCTCTACCTCGATCCGCGCGACCAAATCATCGTACCGGACTCGACACACCTGAAACCCCTGAGCATGCAGTGTACGCTCACAAAGCCACACCTGTCGAAGACGCTCTGGGGTAATCTTTGTCCCGTATGGAAACCGGCTCGACAGGCACGCTAGTGCCGGTTTATCCCACACCGGTAAACCGATACGGCGAGCTGCTTCACGAATGTCGTTCTTCGTAAAACCCAACTCGTCGAGTGGCGACCGGACACCTCGCTCAAGTGCCGCTTTTCGCCCTGGGCGATAATCTCCACGATCATCAACGTTGAATCCGTCGAGTACGTGGGGAATCCCGAAGCGACGTGCCTGCCTTGTTGCCACTTCGTAGGTCTCAACTTTGCAGAAATAACATCGGTTGATTGGATTAGCAGCGTATCGCGGGTCATCGAGTTCGTGGGTCTGGACGAGCACATGGCGAGCGCCAAGCTGTTCGGCAAGGCGGCGTGCATCAGCACCTTCTTCAGGAGCCAAGCTCGGCGACACAGCCGTAAGTGCAACGGCATCTCCACCAACGACCGCGACCGCTTCGGCTAAAAGATAGCCAGAATCGACACCGCCCGAGAAACAAATGACCATCTGCTTCATCTCGCGCAGCATCGATTGGAGACTGGCCATTTTTGCCTTTAGCACTGGCATCAAGGCTAACCTACCGGTTCGTTCGCACGTTCGAGAACGTCCCGTTCAGTGGATGTCCGCCTTTCATATCACTACTCACCGACCTTGACTTAGAAAAACGCCCGGCCATGCCAGGCCTCACGCGCTGGAATCTCCCAGCGTCCAGCACGTACATCGCCAACGGTCGAAAGCGTGTTATCGAAAACACAGGTCTCCGGGCTTACGTCACCTACACCAGCAAGGTTAGCAAACTGGCCACGCGACACACGCTCAATAGCATCACCCCGACGGAAAAGCACAGGCCCACGGTCGGCTAACGTCACACCGATCACCTTCTCCAAGCGCTGAATTTCACGCACCAGTGCATCAACGGAACACCCTGACGCTCCAGCTGCCGATTCGTCGACACCTATGAACAAAAAGCGTTTAAATTTCCAGTCACGACCAGCAGTCAAGTGTGACCGATGAGCGGTCCATTCCATCAGGAACCTGTCGATTTCGCCGAGTAAGCGGTTGGAGTCTGGGTGTGAAAGCTCGTGATCAGCAGCGAAGATCCACAAGCGCGCCGACCCCGGCAGCTCCTCAAATGAGGTCAACGGCATGGTCCGCTATCCTCGTTCCAACGAACGACTCAGGCTCTGCACTGATAGCTCAATCGTCATCACCGGCGCTAGTTGGACGTTTCACCTTGCAGTTCTTGGGCCACACGCTCCACATCACGTAGTACTCGAAGTAGGTTGCCCCCCCAGAGTTGCGTGATTTCCTCTTCACTATACCCACGTCGAACAAGTTCCAACGTGACGTTAAACGTTTCACTGGCGTCGTTCCAGCCCACGATTCCCCCGCCACCATCAAAATCGGAACTTATGCCCACATGATCGATACCAATCAGCCCGACAGCATGGTCGATGTGGTTGACGAAATCCTGCACATTGGCCGGAGGCCACTGCTCGTCAAGTTCGGCCATACGACGGTCGTAATCAGCACGTAACTCGTCGCTAAGATTTCGCACCCCGGCACGTCCCTCAATTCCCATCTCCTCTCGAAGCGCAGCGACCGCCTCCTGTTTCTCTGGCGACGGCACCTTAACAAACGAACCAAGGGCGACGGTCTGCATCACACCGCCATTGTCTCGGAGAGCAAGTAGTTGCTCATCATCCATATTACGAGGATGAGGGTTAATAGTGACCGTACTAGAGTGCGAAGCGATTACCGGGGCCTGAGATACCGCTGTCGCATCAAGCATCGCTTGCTTCGCGATATGAGACACGTCAACCATGATCCCAAGCCGATTCATCTCGGCCACAACCTCCTCACCAAACTCGCTCAATCCATCGTGTTCGGATTCTGGTTCACTCTCGCGTGGGGTTGCCGAGTCGGCAATGTCATTGTGACCGCCGTGCGCGAGCGTAATATAACGCGCTCCAAGCTCGTGATATTTCTCAAGTAAGGACACGTCCTGACCGATAACGTAGCCGTTCTCAATACCTATCATGGCCACCAGCTTACCGCTCGCATGTATACGCTCGACGTCATCGGCCGTGTAGGCTAACTCGATCTCATCCGGGTACATTTCCTCAGTCATCCGGTGAATCGCTTCAAACTTCGTCATCGCATCAGCTTTTGCCTGCTCGTAATTCTCGGCCGTACGCTCAGTTTGTCCGACAAAAACGATGAAAAACCCCACGTCGAGAAGACCCTCGCGCATCTTGGGTAAGTCGACTTTTCGATCACCCCGCACGCCTGGGTCCACCTCTTCGGTCGCAAAGTTAAATGGAATATCGTCGTGTGTATCGATAGTGAGTGCCCGCTCGTGGATACCACGAGCCAACTCAACAATCTCTTGCTCCGTGGGTTCTGGTGCGACCTCACTTTGGGTCGTGCCACCACTACACGCCCAAGCGACCACGCTGACCAATAATAGGGCCGCAAATTTTAGATTTTTTCGTGACATAACACCCTCCCTCAAATCAGTGTTGAATAGAACATGCTGAGGTAGCAACTTTCGCACGGCAGATAGAACCCGCCGTGCGTCAGAAAAACGACCGTTAACTATCCAGACGTCGTCATGTAGTTACCCGCATTCGCCGCGATGTGCCGAACCCCTTCTAACAGCCGGTCCACCTCATGCGGCATGTTATAAAAGTGAGTTGAGGCACGAACGCCGTTTAGATTACCAGTGCCCATAGTTCGAATGTGTACACGAAACTCATCGAAAAGAGCCGTGACAACATTTTGCATCGGAATATCATGAACCGAAAACAGGGTCAGCCCAGCACTAAGACCTCGGTCACTTGACGTCCACAGGTGTACACCCGGAATCTCGCTTAACCCGGCCTTCAACCGTGTGCTGAGTTGTCGGTCCCGTTCCTCAATGTTCCGCTTCCCTATCGTCTCTTGGAGGTCCACCGCGTCACCCATGCCGAGCAACGATGGAAGGTTGTGCTGACCAACCGACTCATAGCGCGTGGCCGTCGCGCCCTCACGTGGTGGCCCCCCCATGAGCGGCCACACTTGATCCTGAATGTCACCCTTGACGTAACAGACCCCGGTACCACCACCCGCGAGCAACCATTTCTGCCCCGCAGCCGAATAGTGGTCGCAACCCATTTCGTGGAAGTTAAGATCGATCATGCCGAGTGGGTGGGCGCCATCGACAGACACCAGGACACCATGTCGATGCGCCATCTCGGATAGCATCTTGATTGGGGTCACAAGCCCAGTCACGTAGGTAATATGGCTCACCATGATGGCACGGGTCCGCGAAGTAATCGCCTGCTCGTAGAGGTCGACGATCTGGTCCGTGCTCTCAGGTGGTGACGGAAGGTCAATCACATTGATCCTGATGCCCTTACGCTCCATAAGTGTCAGATACGGTCCCCGCCCACCACCGTGCTCGTGTGAATTCATAAGTACTTCGTCACCCTCACGCCAGTCGAGCCCGTGAGCGAAGATGTTCATCCCTTCCGTCGTGCTTCGGGTCAAGGCAATCTCAGAGGGGTCAGCACCAACAAAGGGTGCGACCTTTTCTCGAACCGCATTGATGTCGTCCCGACGATAGTTGTCCGTTGGGTCCTCGGCGATTTCACGCAAAATGCGTTCATTTTTCTCGAGAACAACTCGAGGCATTGGGCCCTGGGTGCCGTTGTTCATGAAGGCCAGCCCATCAACAATGTTGAACTGCGAGCGAACCTTCCACCAATATGCCTCGTCAATCATTCCACTTGGGCGGAGCCCCTCGAGCGCTATCGCAGGCACGGGACGCTGATTGGCCTCCACACTCTTACCCAGCAGACCTGTGGAAACTCCACCGAGCCCTGCAGCGAAAGAAGTTCCCAGGAAATGGCGACGTGAAATATGAAATTTCCGACCACTCATGTGACCCCTCCTTGAAGACCGTGAAACTCCTCGTTCCAGCGACCGACCACAACTCACGGCCCCGAGCTTCCAAAAAACGCTCACATCATGTCACGATCACGTGGCTGTTGCCATCGAAAGCGGTAAGCTGAGGAGCCCGAAAGTTCTTTTTCCCTTTCGTAAGCCGCACCACTAAAGCGAACAGCATAATTTTCGCTGGTCGTGCGCTATCCTTAGGACCTGAATGGCACTTCTTGGCATCGATGTCGGTACCAGTGGAAGCCGTGCACTCCTTATAGACGAGACCGGGTCGGTCATCGCCTCGGCAACCGAAGAGCACGAGGACTTCACTTCACCGCAGCCTGGGTGGGCTGAGCAATCCCCCGATGATTGGTGGCGCGCCACCCAGATAGCCGTGCGCGCAGCACTAACCAATGCGTCGTGTTCGAGCGCCGACATCCGAGGCATCGGCCTATCGGGACAAATGCACGGTTCAGTTCTCCTCGGTGTTGACGACAGCATCGTTCGGCCTGCGCTCATCTGGTGCGACCTACGCACCGAGACCGAATGTCAATGGCTTAACGAGCAGGTGGGTCGTGAGCGCCTGATCGAACTAACGTCGAATCCCGCGTTGACCGGTTTCACGTTGCCGAAGCTCCTCTGGGTCCGGACCCATGAACCGAAGCTGTGGAACAAGGTGCGGTCCGTTCTGTTACCCAAGGATTACGTCCGTTTCAAATTAACTGGTGAGCGAGCAACCGATATGGCCGATGCTTCGGGCACACTCCTTCTTGATGTAGCGCGCCGACAATGGTCTGCGGAAATGCTCAAAGTAACGAATCTCGATTTTAAGATGTTGCCATCCGTTCACGAAGGCCCGGAAATCACAGGTCAGGTCACTCCCCGGCTCGCAGACAAGCTTGGCCTCACAGCAGGTACGCCGGTGGTGGCTGGCGGCGGCGACCAGTCGGCTGGTGCGGTTGGCATGGGGGTCGTGAAGCCGGGTGCCGTAAGTGCGACGATCGGCACCTCGGGGGTGGTGTTCGCGGCGACCGACCAACCCGCTCTAGACCCAGAAGGACGGGTCCACACTTTCTGCCACGCCGTTCCCAACCGCTGGCACACTATGGGCGTAACACAGGCAGCTGGACTCTCACTCAGCTGGTTCAAGAGCCGGTTCGGTGCAGGTGAAGACGATGGTCGTGACCCTTACGACCGTCTCGCCGACGAAGCCGCGACAGCTCCAACAGGTAGCGATGGCGTTCTCTGGGCACCGTATCTAATGGGTGAACGGACGCCTCATCTCGACTCTAATGCTCGTGGCGCGCTGGTGGGCCTTACGGCAACGCATACGCGTGCCCATGTTGTACGCGCCATTCTGGAAGGCGTTGCGTTCAGTCTCCAGGACTCCTTCACAATTCTTGAAACTATGAAAGTGCCGGTTCACGAGATACGACTGGGTGGTGGTGGTGCGCGGTCAGCACTCTGGCGAAAGATTCAGGCTAACGTTTACCGCCAACAGGTAACAACGCTCGCCACAGAAGAGGGCGCAGCATATGGAGCAGCGCTCTTGGCCGGCGTTGGTACCGGCGTATGGTCTTCCGTCGACGAGGCGTGTGACACCACCGTGACCATAGCCACTCGCACAGACCCAACCGACGTCGACGTCGAACTCCTAGCACGTCAGTACGCACGATATCGAACACTGTATCCGGCGCTCAAAACAATTCCCGAGTTTACAAAGCAATTTTGAATTCAGTGCTGAGGATTAACTTCCCTACAACAGAGAATCCACGAGGATTGATACATGCATGACGACCTCTACGCACCTCGCCCAGAACATAAATTCTCTTTCGGATTGTGGACTGTAGGTAATCGTGGACGGGACCCGTTTGGTGACGCAGTGCGGCCTCCAGTTAAGCCGAACGATTTAGTCCGTTTGCTAGCTGAAGTCGGAGCCTGGGGCGTCAACTTACACGACAACGACCTGGTGCCAATTGATGCCTCCTCTATCGATCGCGATCGGATCGTCAGGGACTTCAAGAAAACCTGCATTAACCAGGGTGTTGTCACATCCATGGTCAGCGCTAATTTATTTTTCGATCCGGTTTTTCGAGATGGTGCCTTTTCGTCCAATGACCCCGCCGTGCGCGCCTATGCGTTGCAGAAAACTCTCCGCGCAATGGACCTTGGAGCTGAGCTTGGTGCGAAGACCTACGTCATGTGGGGCGGCCGGGAGGGGACAGAAACCGATACCTGCCGACGGCCAGATGAGGCAATCGCGCGCCTGCGTGACGCGATTAACTATGTGTGTGAGTACAACCTCGCGAACAAATACGGTTACCGTATCGCGCTTGAAGCGAAACCGAACGAACCACGCGGCGACACTTACTTCCCTACAACCGGTGCCTATCTTGGCTTTATTAATTCACTCGCACACGCCGACATGGTCGGAGTCAACCCTGAGGTGGCCCACGAGCATATGGCTGGACTCAACATCACGCACGCCGTCGCACAAGCCTGGGAGGCCGGAAAACTCTTTCACATTGACCTCAACGATCAAGTCATTGGGCGTTACGACCAGGACTTTCGCTTTGCTTCAGCGAACCCCAAAGCAGCGTTTTTCCTTGTAAAGTTCCTCGAAGATGTCGGCTACGACAACCCGCGTCATTTCGATGCCCATGCTTACCGCACCGAGGACAACGAGGGCGTCAAGGACTTTGCCCTTGGTTGTATACGGAACTATCTCATTTTGAAAGATAAAGCACTTTGTTGGAACGGTGACACCGAGATTCAAGAAATCCTTGCGGAAATCTCTTCACCCCGACCCGGTGTTCCAATAGTCGAAAAGTACCGGAAGTCGCACGCCAAGGAACTTCTTGGCTACGACTTCGACCGAGCCCAAATCGGTATGCGTCGACTACCATACGAGCGACTTGATCAGTTGACCATGGACATCTTGCTGGGCGTAAGGGGTCGGTGAAGTACCGTCAATTCAGAGTAGAAACACGGTCCCACAAACGACTGTAGCTGTAGAAACACATATAATTCTTCGGTGGCTCTGCTCAACTAACCATGCTGCTTTTATTGGGCACATACTTGAATCCGCACGTAGTGTTTACCCTCACTGAAGTGGGAAAGGCGCACGGAGTTTACTTGGCGCGCTGACGCGGCATGCTCGGCACCAGCATTCTCATCGCCTACTTTCTCGGGATCTTCTCCATCGGGTTCCACTTCGCTCGCAAAGAGCGAACGAGCCGCGACTATTTCCTAGCTGGCCAACACGTTGGCTGGTTCGCCATCGGGGCTTCGGTTTTCGCCACAAACATCGGTAGCGAACATTTCATTGGTTTGGCCGGCTCGGGCGCCTCGTCTGGCCTCGCGGTTGGAGCCTACGAGTGGTCCGCCAGCTTGTGCCTCTTTATCCTGGGATGGCTGTTTTTACCGCATTACCTTAAGACTCGCGTCTTCACGATGCCGGAGTTCTTGGAGCGAAGATTCAGCTCTGGGTGCCGTGCCTATCTCACGTGGATTTCGATCTTTGCGTACATCTTTACAAAAATTTCTGTTTCGTTATTCGCTGGCGGGATATTAATCCGGGAAGTCTTCGGCTGGGACTATATGACTTCAGCAATCCTGCTGGTAATTGCAACCGGTGCTTACACGATCGCTGGCGGTCTCGCGGCTGTTATTTACACCGACCTGATTCAAGCGTTCATCCTAATCGGTGGTGCGATTCTACTGACAACACTCGGACTGAGTGAGATAGGCGGCTTCGCCAACTTAAGAGCAGCGCTTCCTGACGATTTTTTCCACATGCTGAAACCAGCTAGCGACTCAGTCTACCCGTGGCCAGGAACAACTCTTGGCACGATGATCCTTGGCGTTTGGTATTGGTGCACCGATCAGGTGATCGTCCAGAAGACGCTTTCAGCGAAAAACGTAAATGAAGCTCGTAAAGGAACTATCTTCTGCGCTGCACTTAAAATCCTTCCTGTTTTCATCCTCGTCCTGCCAGGCCTCATCGCTAAGGCACTCTGGCCAGCGGACGTGACCGGTGACAACGCCTACCCACTTTTAGTGCTTCGACTACTGCCGGCTGGAGTGCAAAGCTTAATGATCGCCGCCCTACTGGCAGCACTCATGTCATCTCTCAGTTCAGTTTTTAATTCGTGCTCAACCCTTCTTACGATGGACGTCTACAAAAAGCGGCGCCCAGACGCTGCTGAAAAAACGCTGGTCTTTGTCGGGCGCATAACAACGGCAGTGATCGTCGTCGTCAGCATCCTTTGGATTCCATTTATTCAGCACTTGAACAATGAGATCTACCAATACCTCCAGAGCATTCAGGCAAGTCTGGCTGCGCCGATCACAGCGGTGTTCCTCGTCGGTATTCTCTGGAAGGGAGCCACAGCGCGGGCGGCGTTAACCACGCTGGTCTTTGGAGGCATTATAGGCGGCGGGCGCTTCTTGCTCGATGTTCTTCACAACGGTCTGGGTTGGAACCTCGGTGGTCTAAACGCATTAGTAGAATTCAGTTTCCTAAATTTCTCAGTTATCCTCTTCTTCGTCTCGGTCGGAATGATGTTCTGGCTGAGCCAGCCGAGCGAACGGCGTGATGTCGAAAGCCTTGCCGATGTAACGCTCAACTGGAGGAACCACGCTGCCGAGATCGCCGGGCGGACAAATGAAAAAATTATGACCATCATCATCAGCGTCGTGGTCGTTGGACTGTGGTCATATTTTGGATGATTAGAGTTACCATCCTTCAGTATCTATTTATACGCAGATCGTGAAGCTTCCGATTAATAAATATGCCACATGAAATTCTCGTCGAGGCATGCGTCGACTCGGTCGACAGCGCGATTGCAGCTGAGGCCGGTGGCGCGCATCGTATCGAACTCTGTGCAGCGTTACGTGAAGGCGGGTTGACCCCGAGTGCAGGTACGATCGCGGTAACTCGACAGCGTACGACAATCGAAATTCAAGTGATGATTCGACCCCGAGGTGGTGATTTTCTTTATTCCGACACCGAATTCGCGTCGATGCAACGCGACGTCGAGATGGCCAAACGGTTAGGGAGTAACGGTGTCGTCTTCGGTCTGCTGACACAGGATGGCGAGGTCGACGTTCGTCGCACAGAACAACTTACGGAACAAGCCAGGCCAATGGCGGTCACGTTTCATCGTGCGTTCGACATGGCCGGCAACCCAACACAGTCACTGGAAGCCTTGGTCGGGTTACACATTGAACGGGTGTTGACCTCGGGTCAAAGAGCGACCGCAGTCGAAGGGATCGAGCTACTTCGCGAGCTCATCACCCAAGCTGGCGACCGTATTATTGTCATGCCTGGTGGCAGCATAGACGAGCGAAGTCTACTGACAATTCTCTGGGCGACCGGTGCACGAGAAATTCACGTCACAGGCACTAAGAAAATTGAGAGCGCTATGACCTTTCGCAATCCGGATTGCTACATGGGCATTGAGCCGGGCTCGTCCGAGTTCTCGATGAACGTTACCGATGCTGAACGCATCCGTACCCTGGTAGAGTTGGCACGATAGTCACCAATTAACGCCCTGTATTGGCAGCGGTGGAGCCTTACCTAGCCAACTAGAACGCGAGCATTGCGTCTGCGATTGCTCTGTAGCCTGTGGCAGCTCCGAGTAGCTGGCTCACTTCTAGATGCTCGTCACACACATGTGCGTGATGTTCTGAAGACGGCCCAAAGCCGATCGTTGGAATACCGGCAGCTCCTGCACTATAGGCAGCATTCGTACAGAACTGATAGCTCCGCATTGAGGGATCGAGTTGAGTGCGACGTAACCCGGCCAGCGCCTGCTGCACTAGGGTATGCGATTCGTCTATCTCCCAGGGAGGGTACCACTTCGGTTCTTCCCACCGCATACCGGTGTAACTCTCGTAGTTGGTCGTTGCCAACCGAACAGTTGTGTCAGTTGCGGCCGCTCGATTGACAGCCTCTTGCATTTCACTAAATAGCGATTCCTTCGTTTCCCCGGGTAACAACCTGCGTTCGTAAGTGGCACGGCATCCGCTCGGAACAACCGAGTGGGCGGGATACGGTATCGAGATTAGGTCAGTCAAACACGTGACACCACAACCTACAAACGGATGGGTTGGCATCACGAGTGCTTCAAGTTCAGCAATTACATCGCGCATGATGTGCACGGCATTGAGTCCGCGGTCCGGCGTCGAGGCATGCGACGGGCGCCCATGGGTCTCTATGACGAGTTCAGCACGACCTCGTCCAGCGCGGACCAATTGGAGTTCAGAGGATTCTCCGATAACAACATAGTCAGGACGGACGGACTGCATGACATGACGGAGGGCTGCGCCTTCAATCAGTTCCTCCCCAACCGATCCAGAAATGATGGCACGTCCCTTCGTAGATTCACGGTCCATGCCCGCAACGCCATGAATCATCGCGGCAAGCGCCCCTTTCATATCTGAACTACCGCGCCCGTAGATCCGATCGTCCTGGAGGTCTCCTCCAAAAGGGTCGTAGGTCCAGCCATCTCGAGGCAATACGTCGACGGTATCCAGGTGCGCATCGAAGAGCAGCGTCGGCCCGTCGTGGCGACCCTCGACAATGCTGACAACGTTCCCAGCTTCGTCAACTGTTATCTGATCGAAACCGAGGCGTTCCATCTCCTCACGGACACGTGCAGCCATCGCCTGTTCATCGCCCAAAACACTAGGGATACGCACAAGTTCTCGAGTGAATTCGATAAGAGCCTGTTCCTGAGCACTAGTCATTGAGTTGTTTCGATCTGTGTCGAGTGCATACCTCAGTAACCATGCTCCAGTGAGGGCCGTCCCATTGTGGGACCGCCGAGGTAAAAAGTGATCGGCGACTCCGTAGGTTAGTGGAGCATTTGAACTGGCAACAAATCACTACCCACCGTCAGCAAGGACAGCCATCAACGACTGAGGGTCAACGCGCGCCGTGTTCAGACGGACGGTCCAGTGCAAGTGTGGCCCCGTCACGCGCCCCGTTGCGCCGACGTCACCAATGATATCGCCAGAGGCAACCCTATCCCCCTCAGCTACACCAATTCGAGAAAGATGAGCAAAGAACGAGTAGAGACCTAGTCCATGGTCAATGATCACACAGTTACCTGAGAAGTAGAGATCGTTAGCAAGTACGACGACGCCGGAGTTCGGTGCTTTAACCGGAGTGCCCTGCGAAGCTCGAAAATCTGCTCCGCTATGCGGGCTCCGGGCTTGACCATTGAAGACACTACGCCGACCGAAAGCGCTCGTCGCCGCTCCAGTAACCGGACGGAGAAATGCGCCGCTCCAGTATGCTATCGGTGTCTGGGTATTGAATAACTTCGTCGTGCGCGCCCCTTCACGCTGAATCCGCTCGATAACCCCGTCCGGGGGCGTCACATATTCAGGCGCAACGGTCAGCCGGCGTGTCGCGAACTCCTTGGATATCACCGCCAAGGGATGCTCCGTCCGTGCGGTTATTCCATTCGGCGAGGTGCCAACAATTGAAATAAGGTGTTCCCCGATTTTAACGTCCAGATCAATTCCAACTAGGCCACTCCACATCCGCTGGTCGCCGGTCGGTTGGAAGGACACCACACTGCCAAACGCACTAGCGCGCACAGTGCTCACTGGCCGAGAAAACGTCGCGGTCACCCGCACGACTTCACCAGGCTGAAGCGACCGTGCGTAATGGCTCACCTCCATTGTTAGCGGTAGCTCTTGAGAGATCGTAGTCACCGTAGGCACAGCTACCATGACGAAGAAGAGCACAATTCCCTTACTCATGATCCGCATACGATCCATATCGGCCCACCGCTCCCCTCACTGTATGACAGTGACACCAAGCACTCAACTCACCACACCCTCATAGCTCCACGACCATAATGCCAATATTCAGGATGAAACACAGCAGGCAGATGTCATACAGAACAAACTACATCATCAGTTACAATGCCCTCACATCTGGACACATATGGTCTTTAAACTCTCGTCTTACCCAGGTGGTCACAAGTCTTTAAGGAGTCTTTAATGAGCCCTTCGGATCCAAAAAATTCGATTGTGTCGAAGGGGCGTCGAGGAATAGAAGCTTCGCCCTGCTCATCGGGCGGCCAGCACCGCATCGGTTACCAACACACTCACTCCAGCCAGACGCTCCCCCGCCCGATCCCTCGAGAGGCTACCCGGCACCGGTTGTTCAACGATCACGACGTAGACGGTGGTTTCATCCGGTGGAAAATGCCAGAATCCTGAACGAATCCGTACCATCGGGTCGCTATTGAGACTGCCACTCTTGAAGTAATGGACACGACCATCGATACCATCGTCATTAGGCACGCGCAAAATATCCCACATCGCGGAGATTGTATCGGGCTCCATCCCAGCAATACGACGGGAGGCGATGCGCCTTAATACGGCCGCGAGAGACGCAGCCGTAGCTTCGTTGTCTCCAGTCACGTCTCGCGCGGCCAACATGTAACGCCGTACTGTCAGTCCACTAAATGCCGCATCTCTCCGCTGAATCCGTGCGGTCAGCGCGCCAGGACCACCCAAAAGTGCTGTAACCACATTCGCGGAAGCGTTATAGACAACATTCGACACATCACTACCGCGGATCATCATGTGCCCGAGCCGTCTGATCGTGGCCTCCTCGACCTCCCGTCGGATTTCAGTGAGATCGTCCAGACTAAAGTGTGCCACCGCGGGGTGCGCCTCATCGCTCACGATCTCGGCTAGCTCGCTTACCGATTCATCGAGCTGCTCTGCGTAGGCGTCGAATAGTTCGACAAGGTAGGCCGTTTTAATGCTGCTCGCCGCTGCTCGCACAGTCGAGGCATCCCGTATGTACCACGGTTCTCCGGTCACACCTCCGATCCAGATACTAGCGGTCATTCCATCGGAGTGCCCAACTCGAAGTAACTCGTTGATACGAGTATCCAGGGCTGCTACATCGATTCGTCGAGAGCTATCGGTGCCACTTTCCTCCAGCACTGGGGCCCCACAACCAACAAGCGTAGCAGTTACTATGACCAAACTAGCGAATAGCAATGCGCGATGAGCATGTATCGTAACGATCAACAAACCTATCCTTTTCAGGTCAGTTAGGTAACGGTAGGTGGCGCCGAATGCATCCGATACTCGGCCGGGTCGACCGGTACGTCAATCACAACCGGTCTTCCGGTGCCCCGGCCCTCAGCAACCGCCGCGCCAAGTTCGTCAAGGCTTGCGACCCGGCGTCCCCACGCACCTAACGCCTCGGCAGCCATACCAAAATTAATCTTGCCATAGCGTACACCCACGTCAGCCAGCCCTCGTCGCGCCTGTGCCATCTGAATCAGACTGAGTGAGCAGTCGTTGAAGACCACGGTTACGATCGGTAGTCGGAGCCGAACGCAGGTCTCCACATCCGCCATCGTCATTCCGAAGCCCCCATCACCAATCGTACAGAGCACCGGACGATCGCGGAAAATGAGTGAAGCTGCCATAGCCGCTGGAAAAGCGTAGCTCATGGCAGACAAACCGTTCGACTCAAAAAAGGTCATCGGTTCATAAGTTGTCCATCCCTGCGACGTGACGAATTTCACCGAACCGACGTCGGTGGTCGCGATCGTCTCACGAGGTAGCACTTCACGCAGCCGATGCACAACCGCACTGGGCGACAAACCTCGACCCGTAGTCTTAGCCGGCGCAACGACCGAAGCCAATCGTTGCCGAAACGCCACCAACTCTGTGGGATCCCAAGCAAATGGACCCAACTCGGCTTGAGACAACGCTGTTAGTGATGTCGCCACTTGGCCTTCAAGCTCCATCTCTGGCCGAAAGGAACCAGAGGCAATCGATAACGGCCCGATTGAGACGATTGGCATGGTCTGGTGCCACAACTTTTCCGACTCAACCGGTTCGAACCCGACACCCACGAGTAAATCAGCACTGGCTAGAAAGTCTACGATGGCACCATCACCAGACACGCCGGCACACACACCAAAAAAATTCGGATGGTCTTCGGCCAACATGCCTTTTGCCTTGGGAGTGACAAACACCGGAACATTAAGGGCTTCGACGAACCTCCGCACAGCTGCTACGTCGGAGACCCCAAGGTCAAGCCCGAGAATGAGAATGGGCCGTTTCGATGTTCGCAGCCTGGAGCTCATCTTGGCAATAGCCTCGCTGCTCGGCGGTGGAATCGGCGGTGGCTCAAACGCTTCGCCTGAGGGGTCGACTGTCTGTCGGTCCTCTGCGCAGGCCACATCACTTGGCAACGCGATGTGGACTGGCCCCATCCGCGGTGTCATGGCCGTACGGAAAGCACGGCGCACCTTGGCCTCAGTATCCTGACCGTCAAGAGTCAGCACCGCCTTCGTGAATGGACGATAGACCGCGCTGAGATCTAGGTTTTGATGCGTCGCATAAGGTGCGGCCGAGGTCGCCGTCGATGCCGTAATCGCGAGAAGTGGCGAACGATCAAGGTAAGCGTTTGCAACACCGAGCGTCATGTTGACAGCTCCCGGACCCAAAGTGGAAACACAGACCCCTGGGCGCCGAAGCATTTGACCAGTTGCATCGGCCATCAGTGATGCTGTGGCTTCGTGTCGAGTCAGCAGGAAATCAATCTCGACCCGCTTAGCCGCCTCAACGAAGTTGAGGATCTCGCCGCCTGGAAGACCGAAGAGCATGGTAACACCACCCGCCTTCAAGGTTGTTGCAAGTACGTGGGCACAAGTTGGCATCAGACTTCAAGCGTCAGTCGCCGTCTCCACTTGCTGGAGGGTTTCTGAGAATCAGTCATGAGTTGTCCTATCTCGCAGGGAGACAATAGCCGGGCCAAGGCACAGATTCTAACCTAGGACGCGCTCACTGACAGGCCGGCACCGCCAAAACGGCCTTGGGAATCGAACCCGCAGTGATGGAAGGTAAACGAGCACCTAGCCGCCCTTCGAGAGTAAATTATCCATAGTCAGAGGCTTATTGAGAAACGCAGGACCAAATATTGTGGATTCCGTTATGCTACAAACTGCCAGTTGCGTAAACCTCCCGCGGCCCGAGCCGGTCTTCCCGAACCACAGGGTAAATGGCTGATAAACCCCCCATCCAGATCGTTGCCAGCGGTGATTCGCGGCCGAGTGCCAACCGGCGGTGCTGGCCCGCACAACAAGTACTCGAGAAGATGGTGCAAGGTGTGTTGAAGGATTTGGGTCATCAGACCCATCGGGCTCATGAGCCCGACCTGAACACCGGACATGGCTTTATCGACAGCCAAGCACGCGGACTGGAGGTTTTCAGACAGATCGACCCACAGTTACCAATCGTTGTTGCGACAGCAGTTTGGCAATACACAAGCCATGTCCTAGCCGGCTTAATCCGCCACAAGGGACCGGTCTTGACCCTGGCCAACTGGAGCGGTGAATGGCCTGGCCTCGTGGGCCTACTCAATCTCAACGGCTCACTGACGAAAGCCAATGTCCCTTACAGTTCCGTCTGGAGTGAGAACTTCCAAGACGATTTCGCTAAGCGCGGATTATCCGAATGGCTGACTCATGGACACATCACGCACGACGTGTCACACGCACGACCACTCGACGATCACCAGTGGCCGGTTGAATTTCAAGAATTTGCAGCGCGTGGCCACGCAGTTGGATCGCATCTTCGAACTGACCAAGCACTACTCGGCGTGTTTGATGAGGGTTGCATGGGAATGTTCAACGCGATCATCCCTGACCAACTACTGCATCGCTTGGGGCTTTTCAAAGAGCGACTTAGCCAGTCAGCACTTTACGCGGCCATGCGTGACGTTAAGACTGAGACAGCCCGTGTTCACTACAAGTGGCTACTAGACCGCGGCATGCAATTCCGATTTGGCCCCGATGAAAGCGAACACCTCACCGAAGACCAAGTTTTAGAAGGCTTGAAAATGTACACCGCAGCCGCGACCCTCGCCGACCGATTCGGTTGCAGCGCCATAGGTATCCAGTACCAACAGGGTTTGAAGGACCTGTGTGTTGCCTCCGATCTCGCTGAAGGATTATTAAACAATCCCGATAGGCCGCCAGTCGTTGGCGCAAACGGCCGTCCGGTGTTCGAAGGTCAGGCTATTCCACACTTTAATGAGGTCGACGAGTGCGCGGGCGTCGATGCACTGCTCACCAACCGGGTTTGGATGGCTCTCGGGTTTGACCCATCCACGACGCTCCACGACGTTCGGTGGGGCGAGGTCGTTCGTGACCACGGAGTCAACGAGTTCGTGTGGGTCTTTGAAATCTCTGGTGCCGCACCTGCCAGTCACTTCATTAATGGCTATGCCGGTGCCGTCGGCGAACGCCAACCACCCATGTACTTTCCTCGCGGCGGATCAACACTGAAGGGCGTCAGTAGACCTGGTGAAATTGTGTGGAGCCGGATTTACATCGAGCAGAACGCCCTACACATGGATATTGGCCGTGGGGGCGTTGTTCGGTTACCCGACGAAGAGACTGAGCGACGGTGGCAACTGACCACTCCGCAGTGGCCGATCATGCACGCTGTTCTGTATGGAGTGAATCGTAACCAGCTCATGGCAAAGCACCAATCCAATCATATTCAGGTGGCGTACACTCCCAACGCGGTCGACGCCCATCGTGCGCTGGTCATGAAGTCCGCAATGGCACAGGAACTTGGCTTGCGGGTTAATCTCTGCGGTGATTTGGACGATGATCTTTCTCAGCACCAGGCCGTCGAGTTTCAGCGATGAGTCGAAGTGTTACCCCGTGCTCCATCGGGATAGATTTTGGAACGGCGTCGTGCCGAGCGGTTATCGTAGAGATGGCTACTGGGCGCCAACTTGCAACTGCGGTAGCAGACTATCCGCATGGAGTGATCGACCGTGAACTACCTGACGGCGGTGCGCTAGAAGCCGACTGGGCCCTCCAGCATCCTACAGATTACCTGACCGCATTGACCGCCGTCGTGATAGAGGCGAGACGAGAAGCCGGAGTGCCCGTCGATGCAATCAGGGGAATGGGCATTGACTTCACCGCCTCAACGGTGCTGCCGGTTGACAGAGGCCATCAACCACTCTGCCTGAACCCGGCATTCGTTAAACGTCCTCACGCTTGGGTCAAACTCTGGAAACACCACGCAGCACAGTCGCAAGCGGATCGAATTAACGAAACCGCCATCGCTCGGAGTGAGCGCTTTCTTAACGATTACGGAGGCCGCACCTCCCCGGAATGGCTCGTCGCCAAAACGCTACAAATCCTCGAAGAAGACCCAGAAATCTATGAAACCGCCGAGGGTATCGTGGAGGCTGCAGACTGGGTAGTCGCTCAATTGACTGGCAAGCTCGTAAGAAACGCCTGCGGAGCTGGCTACAAGGGCTTCTGGAGCCGAGCACACGGCTTTCCATCTCAGGCATTCTTCGAAGCCCTCGACCCACGGATGCGCCACTTCGTCCAGAACAAGCTCCCGGGTGACATCCTCGCACCCGGGCAGTGCGCGGGAAGGTTGACCGACGAGAGCGCTTCGCGTCTCGCATTGAGTCCTGGCACGCCGGTCGCCGTCCCAATTATCGACGCCCACGCCGCAGTCCTAGGTGCAACAGTTGTCACCCCAGGTCGCATGGTCGTCGTTCTCGGGACTTCAACCTGTCACATGTTGCTAGCAGAACACCATGCGCCTGTTGAGGGAGTGGCTGGCATCGTGGAGGATGGTATCGTCGAGGGGTTATACGGTTACGAGGCCGGCCAGGCTGCGGTCGGGGATATCTTCGCTTGGTTCGTTAGGTTTGTAAACCCGGATCACGCGCAGGACCCAGACACATTCGTGCAGCTTGAAAGTGCGGCAGCAGCAACGAAGCCAGGCGGGAACGGATTGGTCGCGCTGGATTGGTGGAACGGCAATCGATCCGTTCTAGCCAACACCGACCTTTCCGGACTTATTGTGGGCCTATCACTCCAGACCACTCAGGCCGATGTTTACAGAAGCCTCATAGAGGCAACGGGTTTCGGGACTCGTCGTGTGCTCGACGCATTTGAACTGGAACAGATCCCAGTGACCGAACTTGTCGCTACCGGTGGTCTGGCCGATCGTAGTCCGCTCTTACTCCAGGTCTACGCTGACATCACGCAACGACCTATTCGTCTGGCGACCTCAGGCAATGCCTCGGCCTTGGGTGCCTCCATTCTTGGTGCCGTGGTAGCTGGACAGCAAATTGGAGGCTACGCATCACTCGGGGCGGCAGTCAAGAACATGGCCCACCTTGAGACCGAAACGGTCGCACCGAACCCTGCAGTTGAACAGCCATACGATCGGCTCTATCACGAATATCTTGAATTGCACGATCATTTCGGCCGCGATGGCACAGCAGTTATGTCACGGCTGCGACAACTTCGGCGTGGAGGTGACGTATGGTCAGCTTGAGATTCATCGGAGCACAACTCCTTATCAGCATCCTCGTGAGTTCGGTAGCGGTGCTGGTCAGCGCTCGACCCAGTAGAGCCCAAACCAGCACAGAGTTCGAAGCGGCCTTGGCCGAAATTGACCAAATGGCCCAAACCGAGCTAGCACGGGATGACATCGGCAGTGTCACCATAGGCGTCGTCAAGAGAGGGGCGCTCATCTGGACCAAGAGCTACGGTTTCGCCGACATGGCCACTCACAAGGTTGCAACAGTTGATACGGTCTACAGGATCGGGTCAATCACCAAGCCATTCACAGCGCTGATGCTCTTGCAACTCGTCGAGCGTGGGGTTGTGAGGTTGTCGGATCCGGTGGAACGTTATCTACCTGTGATCAACGAGGTGCAGAATCGGATAGTCGGTGCTCCGCCGATCTCTCTCGTGCAGCTAGCTACGATGACCTCAGGGCTCGGCCGTGAGCCAAAGGACTTACCGACCTATCTAGTGGGACCTGTGAATGAATGGACGCAGGTGATGCGAAACGCCTTACCACGTGTCGAGTATAGCTTCGAGCCTGACACCCATTATCACTATTCCAACATCGGCTACGCTGTGCTGGGTGCCGCTCTCGCCAAAGCTTCCAGACGACCATTCGTCGACTACATGACCGAGGAGATCTTCCGCCCGCTTGGAATGACTCAGACCGCCTTCGAGCCAAATCCTGAGATTCAGGCTCACCTAGCAACCGGTTACGGCGTTGCTGACGGTGTCATCGATGCCGACACACCAGCGCGCGAACACGGCGGACGCGGTTACAAAGTGCCAAACGGTGCGATGTACACAACCGTTGGAGACTTAGCTAAGTTCTTGGCCTTCCAACTGGGCCACGGCCCTGAATGGGTACTGGCGCGTGAAACCATCGCCGACAATTTCACGCGGGTCAACTCAGCGAACGGTGATTTATCTACCGGATACGGCGTCGGTTTTCAGGCAATTCGTCGTAGTGGCTTCGTAACCTATGGCCACGGCGGTTCTGTCGCGGGATATCGCGCCGCCGCGTTTATCGCTAGAGACTCGCAAGTTGGCATGATCGTACTGCGGAACGTTGGAGGTGGAGCATTCAGAGTGACTGATTTCTGCTTGCAGGCACTTGAGGTTCTAGTTATGTCAGAACAGGCAGCCGTATCACACTGAGGCAAAACCGTATCAGTCCTAGAACAAATGGCCTGGTAATTGCTGGTCTTTGAATCGTGTGCTATGCCTGTGCGGCCCATCGCTCACTTGGCAGCGACAGAAGGTGGTAGCGCTCACGCAAGCGCGCCACACGCTCGGCGTATTTACGCTTCGGAAACTCATCCCGCATCATTGCCGCTCGAAGCGCCCTGAGTTCGTAGAGATATAGCGCGGTGACGTGATCCTTCACAAGCGCCGGAGGCGTCGCTGTAGTCGGTCGCACACCGTGTGCCACTAGCGCTGCAAGAATTTTCGGACGGTACTCAAACACCATGGAAACGCCGTAGTCGTCCGACGGAATACCTCAACACAGAAAAAGAGAGTGCTCAGGCAAGCGCGTCAGCCGACGCCGCCCCGTACGCGGTGAACCATGGGTGAGCAGTCCTCAGTCGTTCATTAACGTTGCCGATATTGTCTACACCCTCACCCTCAAGCCAGTTTCGGAAAGCTCCAATGCCTTGAGTGGCATACACGGGGATCCCTTCCTTCCAAGTTGCGCGGCCACAAAGTACCCCGGAGAACTTCACACCGGATTCGTTAGCAAGTTCGAGCGACTCAGTAAATTCAGCGTTACTGACGCCAGCAGAAAGGTAAATAAACGGCTTGGTCGCCACGGCAGCGGCCGCCCGAAAGTGATCCAGAGCTTCGTCACGTGAGTACACTCTTGCACCACCGAATGCCTTAGCGCCTTCAACACATTTCATGTTAACCGGCACTTCAACTTTCATCACGTCTACACCATATCGGTCTTGCGTAAACTCGGCCATGCTCTGCTTGACCACTTCGGGTTTGATCTTGGCGTACTCAGCCCCTTTTTCGTCCCCTCCGTTGGTGTCGTAGCCGACCGGCTCAAGAAAGAAGGGGATGTCGTTCGCCCGACACTCGTCGCCGACCCGCTCAATGAACGCGTGCTTCTGCTCATTGACTTCTCCAGTCTCAAAGGGCGTGTAGTAGAGAAGAATCTTAATGCAGTTGGCCCCTTCTGCCTTTAAGCGCTGCACCGACCATCCTGGGAGGAGCCCTGGTAGCCGTCCCGGTTTATTGTTGTCGTAGCCGCTCTCCTCATACGCGAGGAGCAAGCCAGCATCCTTAGCTCGCTTCTTCGACGCAGGAAGCCCCCACTGGGGATCAAGGAGAATCGCACTAGCGTGTGACGTTAGAACCTCAGTCACAGCCCCCTTAAACTCCTCCATCATCGCATCACTGACATCGCCCCCCTTCGCCTTGCCGAGCGCTTTTTTCAGTGAGCCACGCTGGTCCATTGCCGCAGCAGCAATTGCTCCCCGTCCATCCGATACCGCATCCATACCAGCCAGTTTTCCCGGTGTTATCTTCACGCACCATCTCCTGTTACTGTACCGCGGACCTATGTTGAATCGTCAGCATCCCGACGTTTTCCACGGCTTCTCATCCACTATTGTAGTCGGTCCGTGGTACTCTTCGCGAGATGCCATTGTCACAGTCATCACTCCTAAGAGCAAGAATCCACCAAGCATTTATTCTTGTGTGGCTCTCAGCAGCACCTGTTCTCGGACAGTCCGCCACTGAGCCCCAGTTACCCCCACCTCGTTTTTCTAATGCAGTGCAGCTATTGAATAACGGTGAGTTCAGTCACGCACTCGCCGCACTTCAGCGTGCGCTCACCGACGAACCGATCGAAGCCCGTCTCCTCCGAGCACAGATTTTGAACAACGCTGGACGAGTCGAAGATAGCGAGGCGCTCTGGTCGTCCCTGGCGGATGAGGAGCCGGTCTTGCGTTCGTTCGCACTATCCCGACTCGTCGACAGCACTGTAACTCGAAGCGCTGCAGGTCTTGCCGACGATTATCTAACCGCTCTCACGAATGGACGACCGGCACGAAGCCACTTAGACCTTTTAGTCGCTGTCGGTGACATTTCACGTGAAGCGGGGCGCCCAAACCGTGCCGAGATAAGATACCAAGAAGCCTTGCAACTTACCCGGACTGGACCGGTCGCGGATCGAGCAAGGCTCGGCTTAGCCACAGTTTATGAAGAAGCCGGTGATATAGATCGCGCACTTCTACTCTATCGCAACACCCAACTCCAGTTCCGGTCCGCGGCGGTCTTTGTGGAAGCCCGTGAAGCAGCTCGTCGCCTCACTGGCGCACAAGGCATGCCGACGTTTGACAGAAACCAATATCGCGACCTTGTACGGCGATTGCGCCGAACTGCTCGATACCGGATAGCACTAGAGCTGCTCGATGAGTGGGCAGAATCCGGCACCGCCGAGCTTGACCAGATTGACCTGGAGCGGATCGAAACCTTGTATGCAATGCGATCGAACGACGAAGCTATCAAGGCCTGCGCCGCCTTCAGCAGGAACTATCCATCCCACGGTCAGCTTCCAAGGGTGCATCTCATCCGCTTTCGCCTAGCGGTAAGGCTTGGTCGAACGGACGAGGTGAGAGCCTTGGGCGGTAACCTGTGGACGGGAACGGTTCCCGGGACCCCTCCTGGTATTAAGCGTGACACGGGCACTCTACTAGCCGCGTATCTCGTCGCCGTAGGACTCGTTGACGAGGGGTTGGACGTCTATCGTGAACTTTTTCGGATTACCCAGAACGCTGGTGACCAGCGTACGGTCCTGTGGCGCGCCGGCATAGCTGCATTGCAAACAGATCAATTGGAGCGTGCAGTGACCAACCTCCGCGGTTTAGTGCGGAGGCGTCCAACGGGTGAGTTAGCGCCCGCGGCCTTGTATTGGTTGGGGATCGCCGAGCAACGGCTTGGGCGGGTGGCCACCGCAGTTGACACATTCCGTTCGCTAACAACTCGTTACCCCTACCACTATTATGGAGTACGCGGGTTAGAGCGTCTCCGTGACGAAACATTAGCGGGCAGCAGTGGTGATGGTTCATCACCGCGCAGCAGGCTTTCATTCCCGGAACTGAAACTTACACGCGCCACCGTTGACGCACCCGAACTCCAGACCGCCACATTATTAGCGCGAGCGGGACTGTCCCTCGACGCCGCTGACACAGCGTGGACACTTCTCCAGCAGCGATCGCATGATCGTGGTCTGGCCTTTCTAACAGCCATGGCACTGGCAACGGCTGGAGATTATGCTCGCGCGTCGCGGGTCGTGACTAACCACTTTGGCGAGTTCCTCCGGCAGCCAGCCGGCAATCTACCGCAGAATTTCTGGCAACTCGTCTACCCACGGCCGTTCAGGTCAGAGGTGGAGGCTGCTGCTGAGGCAAACGGGATGGACCCACTGATGCTCTATGCCATCATGCGTCAAGAATCGAGGTTCGACCCCAGCGCTCGCTCAGCCGTTGGGGCTCTCGGTCTGTTTCAGATCATGCCTGCCACTGCAGCCGCAATAGGTCCGTTAGTGGGCGTGGGAAACGTGAGCAACGATGAATCCGCAATGATTGAACCAAGCGTGAACGCTGCAATCGGCGCTGCATTGGCGAGCCGCCTGCTCGCGATGTTCGACGGCCACCTTGCTCCAGTGGCTGCCTCCTACAACGCCGGTGAAGACCTTGCTCGGGTGTGGTGGACCGCCGTAGACGGACTTCGTGAGGATTATTTTGTCGATGCGATCCCCTACAGTGAAACGAGGCGATTCGTCCGTGAAGTTCTAACAAACCACGCCTCTTACCGACGCCTTTACGCCAACAGCACGCCCTAGTGCGCATCATGCGGTCGAGTTAATCCGGCCGCGGGGAGGACATCAATCGTGGAACTTGGACTAAAGGGAAAGCGTGCACTCGTCTGTGCGTCGAGTCGCGGGCTAGGATTCGCATGCGCTTTGGGTCTAGCCAAGGAAGGTTGTCACGTTGTAGTCGCGAGTCGAAATCAGGCGAGGATTGAGGAGGCAGCCGAACGTATCCACAACGAAACAGGTGCCCAAATCCACCCTGTGGCGGCTAATGTCAAGGATGCTGATGCAGGTGAGAAACTGGTTCAGACCGCCATTGACGAATTCGGTGGCCTCGAGATACTGATCCACAATGCGGGCGGACCCCCACCGGGAGGTTTCTCTGCCGTCGATGAGGGCAAGTGGGCCTTAGCGTTCGAACTCAGCCTCATGAGTTTCGTCCGCATGGCCCGAGCCGCCGCACCCCAGATGAAACGCGCTGGCTACGGGCGAATCCTAGCAATCGCGTCGTCGTCAATTCGGGAGCCGATTCCAAACCTGGTGTTATCGAACGCGATGCGAATGGGCGTACTAGGCACGGCGAAAACCCTGTCAAAAGAACTGGCTAGGGACAATATTCTCGTCAACGTAATCGCACCGGGGCGGATCTACACAGAGCGGATTGATGAACTGGACCGTGTCGATGCCGAACGGGAGGGCACGACTGTCGAGGCCATTCGGAAGGCCTCAGTTGCAACCATTCCAATCGGCCGGCTCGGCCAGCCGAAAGAACTAGCTAATCTCGCCGTCTTCCTTTCGTCCGAAGCTGCAAGCTATGTGACAGGTGCCGCCATCCAGGTCGACGGCGGCATGCAAGGCACTTACTGAGAACGCGGAGCGATGATCAGAAACGGTCACCGCTCCACATCTTCGTTACTGATCGGTGCCTATCGCACCACCGTCGGGTCTACGACCGTCCAATCCAGCTTCCAGTAGATTTTCTTCGACGTTATAAAGGATCGCTTCCGCTGCCCCCTGATCAATCACTTCCCGAAGCGTGTGGCCACGCGACTCGAGCAATCGCATAGTGTCAGGAGAAAACCCGTACCGCTCATAGTTGATCCGGTCTGGTAGCCATTGATGATGAAAGCGCGGAGCATCGATCGCCTCCTGAATGTTCATACCAAAATCTGTGACGTTGAGAATAGTCTGAAGCACAGTATTGATGATTGTCCGTCCACCAGGGCTACCCGTAACCATGAAAAGTTGACCGTCCTTGGCGACAATGGTTGGCGTCATGCTCGATAACATCCGTTTGCCTGGCGCCGTCAGGTTAGGCTCGGTCCCGATTAGACCGTCGGCGTTCGTCGTATCAGGCCCTGCGTTGAAGTCACCCATCTCGTTGTTAAGAAGGAACCCAGCGCCCGGCACGACGATGCCGGACCCATAGCCAAATTCCAGCGTGTAGGTCAGCGAGACGGCATTCCGCTCCCGATCCACGACTGAAAAGTGGGTCGTTTCTGAACTTTCAGCCGGCCAGGAAAAACTTGTAGGGCTCGACACTGACGCCCGCTCGGTATTTATCGAGAGCCGCTGCTCAGCAGCATACGCTTTAGAGGTTAAACGCAAAATCGGCATGTCAGTATTGAAATCCGGGTCGCCGAGATACAGCGCCCGGTCCGCATAGCCGCGACGCATAGCTTCGGCAATTAGGTGCATGGACTGCGCCGACCCGAATCCGAGCGACGCGAGGTCATATTCCTCCAACACATTGAGCATCTGCACCAACACGGTGCCGCCAGAACTGGGTGGTGGCATCGAGATGATCTCGTAGTCGCGATAGGTGCCACGAATCGGTTCCCGCTTTTTCGGCTCATATCTCGCCAAGTCTGCTTCAGTGATCAAGCCGCCGTTCTTGCGCATCTCGTCGGCGATCAAACGGGCCGTTTCGCCATGGTAGAACCCAGCTGGTCCTTCGTTGGCGATCCGTTCTAATGTGCTGGCCAGGTCAGGCTGCGCAAAATTCTCACCAGCCTCGTATGGCACACCGTTCTTTGAAAAATGCGCAACTGATGGTGGGTATTGACTCATGCGCTGCAACACGCGCTTAAGCGATGCCGATAAGTCATGAGTGACGGTAAATCCATCACTGGCTAAAGCAATCGCCGGTTCGACCAGGCGCCGCCAGGGCAGGCTGCCATGTTCTTGCCAAGCTAGATACAACCCCGCAACAGTCCCGGGTACGCCGACCGACAGGTGGCTGAGGTGATGCCGCTCAAACGAGTACTGTTCGCCCTCAAACCACATCGTTGCCGACGAGCCCGCGGGCGCGACCTCACGAAAATCGTAGGCAATCGCATCACCCGATGCTGCCCGATGTACCAGAAAGCCGCCACCTCCGATGTTTCCTGCAGTCGGATGCGTGACGGCTAGCGCAAAGGCTGTGGCCACAGCAGCATCCACTGCTGTTCCACCTTCCTCCAGCGCATCGATACCTACTTGAGACGCGATGGCGTTCTGGGACACAACCATGCCATTCCGAGCACGGATAGGTTTGTTGCCAGCCTGAACCAATCCCACCGTTACAGCAACCAGTAGCACGACAACGATACTCAACCGTTTCATCTGGATTCCCCTCACCTAACGCCACCGCCGGTCATTCCGCTACCGGGGCTCGGTGGGCATCAATCGCTCGGTCCGCTCAGCAACGGACTCGACCTTCGTTCTCGAATAGAATACCGGAAAATACTTCCCTGCAGCCCATAACTTGAACAAGTCCCGGTAGTGTGGGTCATCGGGGTCCCCTGACTGACCGGGAGCGTTCGTTCCGACCGCATGGTCCCAATCTTCGGTGTCGGCAATCATTCTGAATGAGGCGCCAGAGGTCTGATTGTCGCCGTTACCGGTGTTGTTCAAACTACGGCCATAGCCACCTCGCGCTACAGGCCCCACGTCCAAACGGGCTCGCATAGCATCGTCAACGGCAGGGCTCAATGGATGACGAATGAGCGCATGTTTGAAATCCGGCTGGCCATAGTGCCACCGAGTCTGGTCTGGACCAAGGCGGGTTCTAAGCTCTTCAAGTGCTTCTTCCATGCTGTGCACTAGGAGGCGGTCTCGTCCCTCGATCGGGTCTGGACCGAAACGTCCGTCTGGCGCAGCCAACCAGTTGATGACCTTCTTCATATTCAAGCCACCCAGGAAGTCACGAATGGACGCCGGAACCAAAAGTTCACGAAGGTTCTGCATAAGGCGCCGTTCCCAGGTTACATAGATCGCTGCATCAACTGAATCTCGATCCAGTACCGCGTCCCAGCGTAACAAGCTACGTCGTGCTTCATTCGCCGCCGGGTCGTCGAGCGTAAGGCCGCGAAGGAACGGAATAAGATTTTTCGCCGGCACTGAGAACTCATCCTGCTGGAGTCGCATCATGTCGATAAGTGTATGGCGGCTGCCAGACCGGAGCACCTCGTTGAGACGAGCCGCGCGCATCTCGTCCCCCCATGTGTAATGCAGAGCGTTCAGGTAAGGATACCCATCCGGTACCATATAGTTGTTGGCCGTTCCGAAATACTCTTCAGGAGGATTAGTAACGTGCGGAAGCGCTATAATCGGAAGGTAGCCATCCCATTCATACCGTCCGTCGCCCGGGACAGGCACAAGCCCGCTCCAATTCGGGCGAATCGGTGAAACGCCGACCGCCTGATAACCAATATTCTTATCGCGGTCAGCCCACACCATGTTCTCGGCCGGAATCCGACTATAGCTACACGCCTCACGGAATTCTTCCCAGCTTCGCGCCTGGTCCATACGGAGACTCGCCAGATACGGCGCCGAACCGATGTCGAGCCACGCGGCTCGAAGAGCATAGGCTTTTCGGTTTTCAGTATCTTCATACTGTACTGGTCCGTGTCGTGTGTACTTTAATCGGACGGTTACCGGTGACTCCCCTTTTACAGAAACTTGCTCTTCGATGACCCGCATTCGCTCCCACCGGTCGTGATATCGGTACTCGGAAGGGTTGTCAGGATTCGTTTCGTAAACATAGAGGTCCTCACTGTCCTGGCCAAACACCGTTAGGCCCCATGCGCCGTACTCGTTATGTCCGATCGACACCCCGGGCAACACCGGCTCACCACCACCGATGACGTTCCAACCCGGCCCGACAAGGTGGACCCAATATCTAAGTGACGGGGCTTGCTGCACACGATGCGGGTCGTTAGCCATAAAGGGAAACCCACTTAGAGTGCGACCGCCGCCAACGACCCAGTTATTACTCCCGATCGTTTCCTGCTCGGCTGCTAGGGCGATTTCCGTAGGCATCGCAGCAGCCAGACGCTCAAACGACGCTCGGTCGGCACGAACTGCTTGTGTCACGTCGTCTGGCTCAAATCGTATCGGCCGTTTAAAAGCCCGATAGATGTCGAGAATTTCTTCGGATAGAAGAGAACCATCGATGATGGGGTCTAGTGCCAATTCTGGATTGCCCGGGCGGAACCAGGACAGCTCACGAACCTGCTCCGAACCAACACGGGCAACCGCCTGACCGTAGGCCAACTCCCCAGTCACATTGGCTAAAAGACCCTGATGCCGCGAAATCACTACTTCCGGCGTCCATCGGCCAGGAGTTATTCCAAGTAAGCGAAATTCAAGTGGCAACAATTCTGGTTGCCGTACGGTCAGGTCAACATAAGCGTTGATGCCGCGTACAAAAGCGTTGATGATTGTCTCCCCGCGAGGATGATAGTGGTTCAGTTCTTGCGCAAGATTGCCTCGGAACCGATGGAGCCGAGAACCAATGTCGCTGGGAAGCGCCCGACGGCCCAAAATCTCTGCCGTGGTTCCTGTTGCTTTACGGCGCCACAACTCGAATTGGAACAACCGGTCGCGTGCAGCGTTGAAACCCTGAGCAAAAAACAAATCAGTTTCGGTTTTGGCATAAATATGTGCGATGCCCCAACGATCCTTAATGATCTCGACAGGTTCGTTTAGACCAGTGAGTCGCAGTGTTTCTGTTTGCGCCTCAGCATCACCAGGGAAACCCGCCGATCCGCTGCCTCCGAATACCGAGACGACCATTAACAAATAAATCGTCCTCATAAGTGACTCCTCTCAAACACGCTCGCCCACAACATCAAGTCTGCGACGCTCAATCTGAAACATCG
>CETX01135208.1_pt1 | contig 39572 bp, 34 predicted proteins | sample 356501 | NCBI WGS metagenome assembly CETX01 (sample SAMEA2623390, study PRJEB7988) | marine metagenome | biome: marine biome (ENVO:00000447); feature: mesopelagic zone (ENVO:00000213); material: "saline water (ENVO:00002010), including plankton (ENVO:xxxxxxxx)" | depth 450 m | reverse complement strand
GAGGGAACAACACCACCGTTAGCCTGTAGCACCAGTATCGGCTTTTTATAGCCAAGCTCAGCCGAGTTCTGCTCTATCTTCTCAACATACTTCTTCATGGTGGGTCCAATGAAGCAGTTAATAGCAGTACCGACGGCGCGCTCGTATTCACCTCTCTTGGAGATCAGTTCATGCGAACAACTCACGAACATGCCCGGAGCTATTTCGCCAACCATCTGTTTGAGCGCAAGTTCATGCCGTGGATTTACAATTGACCACAACAGGCTGATAGCAATAGCCTCAACTCCCTGCTCCACAAGAAGCCGAATAGCCTGCTCTGCTTCTGCCTCGTTTAGAGGCAGATAAACTTCCCCTTTCCAATCGACTCTTTCACTGACTTCCAGCACCAGCTTTCGCGGAATAATCGGGTCTGGCTTCTGGTGCCTTGATACATGCAGCAGTTTTTCTATCGGCAGACCAACAGAGCGCCCGGCGGATTTCATGATGAACAAACTATCCTTGTGCCCGCGAGTTGTGAGCATCCCGGTCTTCGCTCCCTTCATCTGAATGAGAGCGTTGGTACCAACCGTAGTCCCCAGAAACAGATGCTCCATATTTTGCATCAGCGCATCTGGATCGATACCTATTTTTCCAGCACAGGCCTCAAGGGCATTGAATAAGCCCACGGAGTAATCATCCGGTGTAGAGGGACACTTGGCGATAATGATGTTCCCACTTTCATCGATGACCGTACAATCGGTGAAGGTCCCGCCAGTATCAATGCCGCAGAAATATTTCATTCGAATTCCAGGTTCAATGCAATTGACTGTTGTTTCGTTTAAGCACGCCTCAATGCCTCAGACCACTGGCCGTACTGCCACACATCCTGGGCTTCGCCCCAGCCTTCCTCGCCGTTGATATCCCAGCGACACAGGTTCAGCGCATTCACCCACCTGGATGTCGCCCAGGCAAAATGACTAACAGCCTGCCCCGTCGCGTGATGGGGCGTCCCTTCCTCATCCGTGGCTTCAATTTCGATATGGTCTATCCAGTTACGCTTACGGTCCCGCTCTGATCTGAATTTGCCTTCGGCCAACTGGATCCGCCTGCCATCCTGCAGCCAGAAACCATGGTTAATTTCGCCTTCGCTAATATTGGAAAAATCTCTCTGGTGCCCGATAGTAACAAAACCAGTACCGTTACGAGAGCAGCCATGGTTATAACTCAGACGTTCAAAACTGGGTGGCGCCTGCTCCTGGCGTGGACCCCATGAACGATCACGTACCGAGTAACAGTCCACCGCTATGGTCTCCCCACGCAGCACCAGGCTGCCGGTTACATGTCCCATCTGATCAAAGTGTGAGGCCTTTTCAAAAGGCGGCTTGCCCTTGCCAAAGGGATGAGGCTCCATGATCCCCTGCCAATCCAGGTCCACCGTGAGCACATCATCTTTCTGGTAGTGAAGCTTGTAGCGCATCAGGGGGTCTAGCATTTTTATCGAGTATCCCGTTGGGTACTGAAAATCCCGCAGATCACGCTCATCCCTAATTGGCTGAACGACCTGGTGCTCGTAAAAGGGAACCTCCCAGGGCGCGAACCCCAGTTCATCATAGAGAAAAACCGCTGCAGTGCAGACCCCCAAATTTGGTCGGATAAACCCGTAGAGCCAGCCGCCGAGATTGCGCTCGGGGACATTAAAAGAATACCAGGTAGTCTCAGTCTCCCACACGTCATCGCTATAGTCATGAAACATGTCGTCTTCTGGCCCGTAGGGACAAGGTGGTATACCGGCTTGTTTGCTCATGGTCTTCTCCTGGCTTCTTCTTGTCCGAATTTACACTGGGATTAGGCTTAGATAAGCGGCGGGTAGGTACTGTCTGCCAGAGGACCCAATCCGCGCCTTGCTGCGTCCATCTCCCTTGCGACTCGATGACAACATAATCGAATAGCGTCTGGCATGGAAACACGATCCGTCTTGATGGCTTCAGCAAAGGCGCTCCGGGCATCCGGCAAAGATGAAAATGTTTCGCCAAGCACCTCACTAATATCGTTGGTTTCCGCTACATCAAAGGCAGCACCGTACTTTTCGCGCCCCTGCCAATAGCGCATAACTTTTACCAGTGATGTGGCTCGATCAGCGGCAGCGGCGTCACTGCATCGTGGTGCAATATTTTTCTCGATCTCATCCTGCACCAGATCATACAGCCGATCCCATTGCCTCACTGGAACTTCAGGCAGGGTCAGGGGTTCCGGCTCTATACCCTCTGCTTCTGCCATGCCCTGGACTATCAGGGTCATAAGCCCAAAGTAGTAGGCAAATACTTTTCCAACATTCCCGGCAAAGGGCTCGTTCGACTGCACCAGTTGGCCGTGCATATCATTCAGGCTTCCCAATGTTACCAGCGTCCGGTAATAACGGATGCGTTGAAGATCAATTGGATACCCGCCCTTTTTCTCATAAGCCTTGATCAGCAGAGGCAGGGGTACAAATGGAAACAGCGCACCGCGCAGGGAGAACATCGCAAAATCTTCCATCGGATCACCAAAGTGACTCTGCTCCCAATCCAGTACGGCTACCAGCTTACTTCCGTCATGAAGAAAATTTGCAGCACCCACGTCACCGTGCACCACCACGGTTGGAATGTCGTCACCGCTCGGCAGGTTCTTCTCCAGCCATTGATAAACCAGCAGGAACAAGGGGTCTTCTCGACCATGAAGATCATGTCGCATGCGAAGGGATGCGGTTCTCTGCCTGGCCCAGGCATCAACCGGCCCAGGTGCACCAAAACCATCCATGTTCAAATCATCAACCGATATCCGGTGTAACTTAACGATCTCGCTAACATAATCTTCAGCGATCTGATTCAGCGTAGTGGTGTCCAGATTTTCAAGGCTGGCATCAGCATATAGTCGATGGGTCAAAATCGCCCTTTGTTCTGGCCAGCTGGCAAGAACACGTGGGGCTCGCAGGCCATTTTCTTCGGCCAGTCGCAAAGCCGCGGCTTCCCTTCGGCACCAATCCGCCCGGGAAGGGTCATCTGCTCGACGTACATCGAATGCCAGATAGGCTTCCTTGACCTCTCCTTGTACTTCAAGAGTAACGTAAGCGCCCTCACGGGATACACCGGCGCCTACCGCGGCTTCGACATTGACAACGCGGCTTGAGGTGGCAGTTTCGATCCACTCAACCATCCCGTTAGGCAGAATACCAGACCCCTGTTGTTTCGCTTCTGATTCTCCGCTTACCATGATAGCCGCAACTCCTACTGGAAAGCAGGAATGACCTCTTTACCAAAACGGCGCAGACATTCCAGGTGGCTTTCATGATCAGGTCCCGTAGCAAAACGGAATGTCATAATCAGGTAGTCCATTTCCAATGTCTCCTGCATTGACCTGATAGTCGCTATGCAGTCCTCTGGCGACCCAACAACCAGACGATTGATGTGGTGCTGGGCAAAAGTAAAATCTTCTTCCTTGTGAACATTCGCAAGGGTGGGCTCCAGGTCAGCGACAAATCGCGGAATATCCTTGAAGTACATCCAGTGATCGGCCCGCGCACGGGGCCACCAAACTTCCTCAACCTCCTGGATAGAATCTGCTAGCCAGGCATCGCGCAGCAGCACGATCGAAGTGTCTGACTCAGTGCCATATTCACGTGCGGCATTTCGATACTGTTCAGCCCACCTTTCTATGACCGCTATGTTGTGAATGGGATCAGTGGGCCAGGCACATCCAAATTTTGCGGCCCTTGTTACACCAACATCCGACATGGCTCCAATCCACAGCTTTGCGTCGAGCGGCGCAGGAGCCACCTTTCCCTTTGATTTGTAAAATTCCCCTTCATAGTCAAATTCTTCTCCGCTCCAAGCCAACTGTAATAGCTCGATCGCTTCAGCGAAGCGCCTGGCCTGCCCCTTTTTCTCCAGACCCATGAGTTCGAACTCCGGCTCAAAGTTGCCAAGGCCAACTCCAAGCCGCACACGACCACCAGCAATTTGATCCACTACCGCGGCAGCTTCCGCCGTTTGTATTGGGTTATAGAAGGACAACAGATGAACAGTGGTGCCAATGTGTACGCGCTCGGTTCTAGCAGCAATAGCGCCCATCAAGGGAAACGGGTTAGGCAGGTAACCATCAGGCATCATATGGTGCTCCGGCAGAAACACGCCATCAAAGCCGGCCTCTTCAGCCACTGTTGCAGCTTCAATAGTCTCGCGCATACGCTGACCAATATTCTCGCCAGCCGGCGGGTCCTGGACCCTGAACAATACCCCAAATTTCATGGCGCCCCCTCCAATCCTATTGGATTAATTACTTTACATACGTCAATACAGACCTACTAACTAACATTTATGAAATGGTGCAATCAGCCCCAACTAGTAGCGCCAGCGAGGATATGGTGGAACAATTGCATACTCGGCCACGCCATACCCCCGCTCACCAGTTTCCTCCACCTCGAAATCAAAGAAACCTTCATAGCAGTCCAGCAAACACTCGGCATCATTTTCAGCACGCATCAGTCCATTAACAGACTGGGCATATTTTCGTCCGGTCTTCACATGAAGAATGTCACCATCGGGTAAAGTAAACTTATAGCGGAAACTCATTGCGGAACGACCATCTAACTCGAGACGACACTCAAGACACTCGGCATCCAGAATAGCCCTGCTGCCATTTTTATCAGACAGGAATCCTCCAACGGGTATCTGATCAGGATTCAATTTTCTGATGTTGGGGTTCATCAGGCCGAAAGCATTGAGATGGAAGTTGTCCGTCTGAACCGATGGCCAGAAGTGCCCGAGTGAACTTTGCAGGTCTTTGGGCTGCTCAAATTCCCAGGGCGACTCGTGGGTGAAGCGGTCACACCAGGAGTGATCTCGATGCGAATAGCAATCTATCTCTCGCCTGCCCTGCCTGGGGCCGGCGCGCACTTCAAATTCTCCCTGACAGTGTAGGCCCTGCTCATAGTGTCCGCCGTAAACACCAGCAAATTTGAGCGGATTGCCGTGAATGCAATCATCATAATCAAACACCGGAAAACGGCCTTTAAACGTCACGTCGTAGCCGTATTTCTCATTATCTGCCTGCAGCCTTAGCTCTTCCTGGGGTTTGACGACTTCATAAATCATTCGCCCGCCATCAGATAACTTATCGAATTTTCCGATATCGTGATAGGGCACCTTGTTGGCCCACGGCATTGGAATGCCGTCGATCACGAGGCTGGTACTGAACCGGGCATATCCCTTGTTAGTGACATGCATGTGATTAATGCCATGAATGTCAGCCTCGCGGTCCACAAATGAGAACCAGAGATTGTCGCTCCACAGACCCTCGGTGCCTTCTGGTGCGGGGTGTAGATATTCGTCGTCATCAACAATCGTCATCTTTTCTTACCCTCTTTTTCGATTTTGAAGTACCCTTCTCAGGTTCACCGTAACGTTCAAACAATGAGCTTGCCTTTTCAGTTCCAGCACAAGTATTTCGCACAACCGGACAAGGCTGCCACTGCCTTGACCAGCGTTGTAGATGCCCAGCCCACCGGGGAGAATAAAGCATGTTTCCTGAAATTCTGCAACGAACTGTGTAAAACGACCGGTGGCACTATTCCACAAAGTCAGCTGGAATCTGGCCAGTTGTGATACCTTAGAGCCTCAGCTAGAAAGTGATCGGTGTCTTTTTCAGTGGAGCCTCCTGATGGTTATATGACCGCATTGATTTTCCGCCGGGCGCTTGTTTCAGGAAGAATGTATGAATGAAAGAGAAAAGCCTTCACCCCCTATAAATGACGATTCGTTTCTAGCAAGTTTCCTGAAACTAGAGTCTGCGGGCGGTATTCTCCTGATATTCGCAGCGGTGCTTGCCTCTATATGCGCCAACACTCCCCTGCAAGAGTACTATGTTCTTTTTATGGACATACCAGTTGAGATTCGAGTCGGCGCCCTGGAGGTCGCGAAACCTCTACTACTCTGGATAAACGATGGTCTGATGGCCATCTTCTTTTTCCTTGTTGGCCTCGAACTAAAGCGTGAGCTAATTGAAGGTGAGCTTTCGGATAGACGGAATATTATCCTACCCGGGGTTGGGGCCATTGGTGGCATGGTCGTACCTGCCTTGATCTACGCATATTTTAACAGGCACGATAGTGCCGCGATGGCTGGTTGGGCGATTCCCGCTGCAACCGACATAGCTTTTGCTCTTGGAGTGCTCACATTATTGGGTTCAAGAGTACCCACATCAATTAAGATCTTCTTAACCTCGCTGGCGATATTCGATGATCTTGGCGCAATCCTGATAATCGCCTTCTTCTATACCGAGGAGCTTTCATTCGCTGCGCTCCTGGTAGTGGGGTGTTGTGTTCTGACCTTGATACTGCTTCAAAGGCTGAAAGCTGAGTCAATGAGTGTCTTCGTGTTCATCGGTATAGTGATGTGGGTCGCCACTGTAAAGTCTGGAGTCCACGCAACTTTAGCGGGTGTGGTTCTTGCGGTGTTTATCCCCATCAAGTCAAAGACAGATCTGAACTATTCACCTTTGAAGTCCCTCGAGCAGGACCTTCATGCCGTTGTCGCCTATTTTGTTTTGCCAATTTTTGCTTTCGCCAACGCCGGGGTGAACCTGACAAATGTGAATCTGGAGCAAGCACTCCACAATGTCCCAGTAGGAATTGCACTTGGACTGTTTGTTGGAAAACAGGCTGGTGTATTCGGAACCTGCTGGCTCGCTATCAGGCTCAGGCTGACGCGCCTTCCCTCTGGGATGTCCTGGGCAACCTTGTACGGGACTTCGGCATTGTGTGGCATCGGATTTACCATGAGCCTGTTCATTGGTTCACTTGCTTTCGAGCAGACAGGGGTTGATTTACTTTTTAATGATCGCCTCGGAATTATAGTTGGTTCACTGGCGGCAGGACTTGTGGGTTTCACGGTTCTTACTTTCAGCTTACCTAAATCAGAAAGCAAGTAAGCCGCGGAGAGTATTTAAGGTTTTAGGCCTAACCGGTCAGGCGAGGAGTGTCCGGTGCCTGAAGGAAAGGACCATCTACACAAAGCCGTCTGCCATCCGGCGCATGGCAGGCGCCGCAAATGCCGACACCGCACTTGGTGACATAGTCGATTGCGCTGTAAATCTGTTGTGAGCTGCAGAATTGCAGCTGCACCGAAACCGCCACATCGACCATAGCTTTCGGGCCACAGTTGTAAAATACCGTAGCAGCGCGCTCATCCTCGGTCATAGCTTCGAGTTTTTCCCGCAGCAATTCAGTTACGACCCCATGATACCCCTCACTGCCATCGTCAGTTGCAACTGACACTTCGCAGCAAGCTTCACATTCATCCTGAAAATACAATCGATCTTTGCTGCGAGCCCCCATGAGGATTTCTACCTTGTCATAGTCGCGGGCAATCTGGTAAACCGCGGCCAATCCGGTGCCACCGCTCACCGCTATGGCCCTGCTTCCATGAGGGGGCTTAACGGGAATGCCATATGGTCCTCTCACATAGATGGTAGCGCCAGGTTCAAGTTTCACCAGTTCACTGGTGAAGCGACCAACATTGATGACCACGAGTTTCATCGGGTCATTACTCAGAACTGAAAATGGCTTCTCCCCAAGTCCGGGAATCCAGAGGAAAACGAATTCACCAGCACGGATATCAATGTCCATGTCAAATGTCAGCATGGATATGTCATCACTGACCGGGTCATTTTCAACCAGGTTATAGGGAGTAAACGACATATCCACGTCGTATCGGATATAGGATTGGGCATCGTTTTGATCACCACTAAGATCGCTTCCAAGGGCAGCAAAATAGCCTTTCATCTGCTCGCTTGTCAGCCCCGTAAGCGCTGACCCCACACCAAAAATTGAAGCACCGGAATCTCTGTATGCTCGCACGTCGTCCGCGCTGCTAATGCCGCCACAGCCTATAATTGGCAGATCAACAACTTCAGCAATCTCTTTTACACACTTGAGTCCAATGGGCAATATCCCCTTCCCGGAAATGCCACCATAGGTATTGCTAAGGACCGGGTGGGCATGTGAGCTGTGATAACCGGGACCTACCGTATTGATGGCGCAGATTGCATCGGCACCACCTTGGGCAGCCGCCAATGCGATCTCTCCAAGATTCGGCACATTGGGTGACAGTTTTGGAATGACCGGTATGCTGACGGCATTTTTGACAGCAGCAGTAATCTCCCTAACCAGAACGGGATCCTGTCCCATGGCCATGCCAAGGCCACTGGCGTGCGGGCAGGACAGATTGAGTTCCAGACCATCGGAACAATCTGCCAGCAGCTTTGCAACTTCCACAAATTCTTCGACACTGCCACCGAAGATTGAGGTCAGCAGAAACCTGCCTGAAGGTACCTGCAGGGTGGCGAGCAACTCAGCAGATTTCTGGGCGCCGGGATTAGTAAGCCCAACGGCGTTCACATAGCAACCGGGAGCATACTGGCTCATTATGGGCTCCAGGTTACCCTGCCTCGGCACTGGCCCGATACTCTTGGTCGTCACCACACCTATTTCAGGAATCTGGTCAAAAATGTACTGGATCACGGGCACTGCCGTCGACACGATTCCAGAGGGAATAGTGAAAGGGCCTGATAAGGGCCTGCCTAGAAACTGTGTATTCACGGCACTTGATTCTCTGATGACTGGTTATTCATGCGTGAATCTGCGGGGCAGTATTGTCTCTAAAATCCACGATAAAATCCACGGCCCAGGTCCAGGCGCCATATCCACGTCAATTATCTGACGAAGGGAAAATATTACAAATACACAGATGCATTCCTAAAACTCAGCTCTGGCGTGCCATTGCGGCATTTCATGGAGCTCTGCACATATTGGAACGAATCTTGCTCCAGGTAACTAACACGCCTTAATAAGTGAGTATTGCAAGTGGAAATTCGCCGATTTTATGCCGAGGACAAGAAGCAGGGTCTCGAAGAAGCCCGACTGGCCATGGGAGCGGACATGTTCGTTCTTGATATGTTCGAATCCAATGGCCGGTTCGAGATCGTCGCTTCTACAGGGCCCGATCAGCCCTGGGTGAACGGTGGAACCCAAGACTCCTCGTCAGAATCATCAGCGCTGAGTGCTGATGAAGAAATCAGTACTGAAAAAACAGTCTGCGCCGCTGAAGAGACCTGCGTCGCTGGCGAAGCTGCCACTGACACGCAAGTGCGTCCTCCGGATGAGGAAGTAGCAGCGTCTGAAATCAGAGACCTGCAGACTTCGCTGGCAAAAGAACTTGAATACCTTACAGAATATAGAAAAGCGATTGGCGAAATCGAATCGGGAGTAGACCTTCTTCCTGAAGATCTACAAGGCGAGCTATTCATTCTGCGCAAGTCACTCCGAAGGGAGCTGGAACAACTGGAGCAATACCGAAAAGATCGTGAACAGGAGGATGCACTCCCCAACCCCAAAACCGAGCGCCTCCACGACCAACTCAACGCCCTGCAAAAATCCCTCAAACATGAGATGTCCGAATTGTCGGATTATCGGGAGAAACGCGCACTGGTTGATGAAGAGTCAGACCCTATCACCAATGCACTACAAAGTGAGTTGAGTGATCTTCAAAGCGCACTCAAAATCGAGCTTTCACAACTCGCGGACAACCGTGCTGAGAGAAAATCATTTGATGCGGAAACAGAACCACTGACCCGAGAACTGCACAAAAACCTTGATCAGTTCCAGCGATCTCTCAATGATGAACTGGAAATCATGCACGACCACCGGACTCAGCTGCAGGAATTCCATGCTGAGAGTGATCCGGCGACAAAAGAGCTTCTGCAAAGTTTACGAGAGTTGCGATCTACCTTCGCCAGCGAAATTGAATATATGGGCGAATACCGTCAGTACCGGGAACAATTCGATGCAGCCTCTGACCCCGTGACTAAATCATTGCAAAATGGCCTGGTTCAACTTCAGGAAAATGTGGTTGACCTACAGATGTCTCTTACCGATGAACTCGCCCAGTTAACTGAGTATCGAGACCGCCGCGAAACTCTGGATGCTGAGTCTGACCCACGAACGATTCACTTGCAATCCCGCCTCGGTGAGTTGCAAGAGAACTTGGAAAATGAATTAAACAGCTTCAATGAATATCGATCTGAACAGGAAGCAAGCGATCGGTTGAAGGATTCAGCAACTACCGAATTGCAAACAGAACTGACCAAAATGCATAGATCCCTCCGATCTGAATTGGTACAGCTTGGCCGGCAGAGAGATGCACGCGATCAGATCAATATAGATGATAATGCAGCCAGGCTGAAGATACAGCAGGAAAATAGCGAACTACAGCAATCACTTCAGCAACAACTCTCAAGCCTAAGTACTTTCACGGAACAACAACGAGATTCGCGACGAGAGATAGACGCCAAAGAGAAGGCAGCCAGATCAAAGATACAGCAGGAAAATAGCGAACTACAGCAATCACTTCAACAGCAGCTCTCAAACCTAAGTACTTTCACGGAACAACAACGATATTCGCGACAAGAGAATGACGCTCAAGAGAAGGCAGCCAGGTTGCATATGCGGCGGGAACACCAGGAGCTACAGCAATCGCTGGAGCAACAGGTCGCAGAGCTCAGGGCTTACGGAGAGAAGATGCAAGCAGAAAACGGAGAGCTGCAGGCATCTCTCAGAGAAGAGCTGTCCCTCTTACATGACCTTAGAATGCAACAGGAAGTCAGGTCCAGCGACCCAGCTCCAGCAGTTGAGGAAGTGGAGAAGAAGCTCCCTACATCGCTGTTATCCCTCACAAAAATACTGTCTGATACACGGGAGAAGGAAGACAACGAATCAGATTTTCTCAGCAATGAAGAAAGTAAAACGCTAAATCCTTTGAAGGATACGGAAAAGAAGATTTCTGCTCTTGGGCTTTCGGCTGACGTAATGCGCTCTTTCAACAAGCGAATACCAAAGACGATCACGGAAGTTCCAGACTGGCGACCACTCCTCCAGGTGCTTGGATCACTACTCCATATTGCAAACGATGAAATTATTAGTAACGGTGGTATCGTCTATTTGGTTGGTTCTGCTGGCGTCGGGAAAACGACATCGGCCGCAAAACTGGCAGGGCAATACTCATTACGCCATGGACCAGGCAAGGTCGCCCTTATCTCAACAGATACGGTTCCCGTTGGTGGCGCTGAACTCCTTATCAATTTCGCAGAAGAGCACAATATTCCACTTGCCAGGGCAACAGACGCTGATTCACTGACACAGAAGATCCAGGAGTTTCAGGACTACGAGCTTGTTCTTATCGACACCGTAGGAACTAACCAGCGGGGAATCCGACTCGCTGAGGACATGCAGGCATCTTCTGATATCAACGAAGGGATCGCCTACTACCTGGTCGTTTCCGCAACTTCTGAACTGGTTCAAAGCGAAGAAGTGATTACCTCACTACGGCGAGTACCGCTACAGGGTGCGATCGTTACCAAGATAGATGAGGCTTCCACATTCGGACCCTTTTTATCCAGTATAATCCGTCACAACCTCAAGTTGAGCTATGTTTGCGACGGCCCGAAAGCTCCAGACGATATCGCATTCGCCAATAGGGCAGGGCTGATGACATCCTTCAGGAATCTGATCTGCCAGACTGGGCATCAGCTAATTGATACTCAAGCCGGGGACACGCAGGTTTCAAATCGCGCTTAGCTTTTCCCCAAGAGGGTCTTAAAAGTCAGTCCTAGCTGGCTTTTACGGTCAGGGTGCAGGAAAACTCAGGCAGGTGAGGCTCGAAGTACATCGCCACGGGCGTCTCATCAGTGAAGATCGCCTCAAAAGCGCCCTTGCAGCCTTCAACACAGGCTCGATCCTGGGTACGACCATCACAGGGAGCTGCATGCATCCAGCAGTGAGGAATGTAAATTTCCATGCCCCCTGGGATCGACTTTTGTTCCACAGGACCAACAATGCCGTTTACCGGGCTAATATGCCTGGACAGAAAAGAGGCGAGCTTTTCCACAAACTTGCCTGTAAGGTTCTTTCTCTTCGAAGACTCCTCATTGATGCGCATATCCTTTTTTCGTGTCATTTTTTCAGCGCTGGGCAACAGGGAGCCCATGCCATCTCGAATTGACCTGGCCAGAATATCGATTACCAGCTCCTGATACTGTTCGTGCGGAAAATGATTACTCAATTCTCCAAATACCCAATCCAGCTCCCTAACGTAAGAGCCATACAGTTTTCGCCACTTGTCACGAGGGGAGTCAAAGAAGTAAACCGGCTCGCGGGCGGAAAGCAGCTGGCAATACCCCTCATCTGCTTTGTTTGCATCTTCAGAAACGAGACGAAGGATAGGCATATACGTTTTTGGAATAACATCTCCTACCTTCATCAGCATGATCTTGACCGTAAGAAAGTCCACCCAGGCTTGTGGGTTCCACTTTTGCCAGCCCGTTCCAAACTCGTCAATGGTTGCAGTCATTGCCCTCGTCTCCCGTGGCTAGAATTGCCAGGTTGATGCTCACCAACTTAGTCTAGCACTTTGAGAGAATGTAGATAAAATCCAGCCTGCTACATATGACCCTGGCCGAGACCACATTAGTGTTGATTTGCAGCCGGTTAAGCGTCTATTCTGACTGCATCCACAAGGCACTTAAAGCAGGTCAAACAACGATGAATGATCATGAAATGGCTATTGATGAGCTTTCCCAGACGGTGAGCAAGGCACCCAGAAAAAGCGGATTTATATATGAATGGGGCCCACAGGCATGGATCGATATGTGGATGTCAAATTCCATGCTGGTCAAAAAGGCTATGCCGATAGTCACTCACAGCCTGCTGCCAATTCTAAGGCTCTCCGGCGATAAGGATAAAATTGATCCTGCATACAAGGAAATTCGATCACGCCGAGAAGTGGTTCACTGGACAAATTCACCAAGAGAGAAATGGCGCAAGCGCTACGGCAATCTCGTTCGAGAAGTAGAGTGGGCGCTCCTGGAGTTACGGAAGTTCTACTCCCAGGAGCAGTATGAGGAGATCATTATTGGCACCTGTGTCTCTACCTCAGAAGAGACGTCTGCTGATTTTATCGAAATGATGAAGTCAATGTCAGACAAGAACAAGGGGGAAACCTCTCCTCCGGGGGCTGAACCAAGCCGTTGGGAGAAGCTGATGTTCGATATGTTTAATCCTGCAGGATTCCTCACCGGCCCGGCTGAGATAATCGAAACCGATAAGAGTAACGGCAAGATGACAATGTATGTGCCCGACTGTGCCTGGCATACCTGTGCTAAAGCTGAAAGTCTGCCTAATCCCGAACAGCTGCCAGCTGAAGGATGCCAAATGGTATGCAAGGGTCCCTTTGAGGCAATGTTCAACGGAGAGGGGGGTGGACTCCACATGGATTTTGAACCACACCTGCCAGAGACATCCTGCACCATTCGTATGAGCTGGAAACCCTGACCAGTTCGCCATGATCAGGTTTCGTGATTTCTTCTCACAGGGAAAGCTTCTTTCAGTTCAGCGGAAAGAAATCGAACAGCTGCAAGCGGAACGGCAAAAACTCCAGGCCGAGAACAATAGCATGCGTGAAGGTATGCGACGGTGTGTCACCTGTGAATACAGACAGGCAGCAAGAAAAAAGGCAGATTAGAGCCTCCAGGGTCTCGTGAGCCAATGAACAGCTATAATCTGTTCCTACTTCCGGAAGTCGGGTAGGCATGATCCTTATTACCATCTATTCAATATCCATTCTCCTGCTGCTTGCGCTGCTGGTTGTCAAATACGGCAACTCGAGAATGGGCGAATGGTGCACGAAACCAACCCTGTCTTTGATGTTCATTCTCGTCGCGTTTACGCAAACAACCGTATGGACAGAATTTCACCTGTTTATGGTTTCTGGTCTGGTTCTGTGTTTTGCCGGCGATGTATGCCTGATCCCTGACAACAAAAAAATGTTCATGGCTGGCCTAATATCGTTTCTTACTGGCCACCTGTTATATGTCGCGGCTTTTTATCAAATCGCCTCACCAAACCTATTCCATGGCATTGCCGCAGGGGGAATACTACTGGTAAATGCTGCAGTCCTGACCTGGTTATGGCGCCATATTGACGGAATGAGAGTACCCGTTCTGTCCTACATGATCGTTATTTCATTAATGGTGCTCGCAGCTTTCACTGTGGCGTCCAATGAACAGCTGATACCAACCGGTCGACTGCTGCTGCTTGGCGGTGCCATCGGCTTTTTCGTTTCTGATATTTTTGTTGTCAGGGAACAGTTTGTAACCCGTTCCTTCATCAACCCTCTGGTGGGGCTACCCCTTTACTATGGCAGTCAGTTTGCGCTGGCGATTTCACTGGGTCATCTAGACGGGTGAAAATTTTGGTATGGCCAGCGCGTCACTGATGTCTTCAAAATAGACCTTCACGCGCATACCGATACTTACTTCTTCGGTACTACAACCAGTAACCTGAGCATACATACGCGCACCATCATCCAGATCAATCAGGCACATGATTACCGGAAGATCATCCTTCCAGCCTGGAAAATTCATCGCCACGGAGCGGGAAACAGTGAAGGAGTAAACAGTGCCAAAGGGTTTAGCCTCAGTCCAGACGAGCTCCCTGCTGCCGCACTCAATACACCAGGGTTTTGGAAGAAAATTGAATGTGCTGCAATGCTGACATTTTTGTAGCAACAGTTGCTGACGTTTGGCGGCTTCCCAGAATGGTCGTGTCATATCAGTGATTTCTGGTATTGGCTTGTTCAATGTAGGTTCGCTCATTGGGCTAACCCTCCTTTCCAAAAATCAGGGACACGCAACTTCGTCCGGGACGGCCATAGGGGATACCACCGAAGCCACATGCAGCGCCTATGTTCGCATTTGTTACCTGCCGGTCTCCCGCCTCATCGCGAAGTTGTGAAACCGCCTCCACCAATGGCATAAATCCTCCAATGGCTCCACCTGGTTGTCCCCCGGAAAGCTGTCCTCCATCGGTCGATAAGGGAAAGTCACCGTCGAAACGCAAATCATGCTCCTCTACAAACCGGCCTCCTGAACCCTTTCCACAAAAGCCATGGTCCTCGATAGTCATCATTGAAATGAAAGGGTAATCATCATAGGGCTGCAGAAAATCAATGTCCTGATGCTGCACGCCAGCCATGGTCATCGCCGCGGGCGCAGCCCGGGCAAAGCCTGTGGTAGTAATGTCCGGCAGGGAACGCGAACCATGGTAATAATTGTTCGCCTCCCCAAACCCAAGCAGGTACACAGGTCGATCGGTTATCGCTCGCGCCGTCTCTGCTGACGTCACAATATAGGCCAGACCACCGTTGACGATGGGTACACAATCAAACAGTCGAATAGGATCAGATAGCAGTCGCGACTCAAGATAGTCATCAATAGTAAATGGCTTGCGGTAAATAGCACCCGGGTGAAGTGACGCATGGTAGCGGCAGGTGACAGCTATCTTGCCCAGTTGTTCCGGAGTGACGTCAAATTGATGCATGTAACGCTGAAGTACCAGGGCAAATTGTGCGCTGGCACCCATGACTCCAAACGGTCCCTGAAAATCCCAGTAGATCCCTCGGGTACGCTCCGGTGACAGGGGAAGACCCGGCGCAACTGATGGAATGCTCAAAGGTGTATCCGCTCCAACTACCAGGACCCGGTCAAGAACACCGGCACTGATCATCGCAGCAGCACGCACAAGCATAGCAGCAGCAGACGCTCCCCCCTGATCAGCGCGCAGCACTATCTGAGGACTGAAACCCAGGTTCTCAGCAGTGGCAGCGGACCAGTTGACCGTATGGGCCGCCTCGGCATGGGCAACACCCAGCCCCTGTTCATCGAAATCATCCTTGGACATACCTGCTTCCTGAAGCGCCAGTTCAGCCGCCCAGGCAATGTATTCATCAACCGTGTATGCAGGTTCACCCGGTTTAGCCCGGCTGTAAGGTGTACGCCCGCATCCAACGATTGCAACTTCTGCTCGCATTAATTGTTCCTTAACCTAGAGTATGTATTCACATGAATTGCCATTTCATTGGGCATGCACAAACCGTTTGAATGCCGGCATTTCAATTTGCGGCAAATTGTTCTTGTCAATCAAATCCTGTTCACCAACGAGATCATTTAGGTAGAGAATGTAACCCGTAATCGCATACACCTGGTTGTTGCTCAAGCTCTTAGCAGTTGGATGAGGCATCGCTCTCCTCACAAAGTCAAAGATAGTGGTCGCATAGGGCCATTGTTGCCCAGTCGACATAACAAGCAGACCGTTTACCTCCATGATTCTTTTGATGCGAAGCGGGTCCCAGATACTGAATAGCCCTATAGAACCAGCCAAACGATGGGCAGGCCCTTCAGTGCCACTTTCACCATGGCAGAATGCGCATTGATCGTTATAGAGTTTTCTGCCCTCAAGGACTGAACCCTGCCCGTTGGGTAAATTTTGTCCATCCGGATAGATGGTGATATTTGCACGCGTGATTTCTTCTTCCGTGAGCAGTGTTCCCAGGTTAACAGGAAACTGTTCAGCATGAATCGTGAAAGAAACCATAAGACCGGCCATCAGCAGGCTCCGTCTCTGCAGTCTAAACAAATACATTAGTCACCTTCCCATCGCCACCAATCCGCCAAGTTTGAATCGCGTTATAGTGGTTAAAAGTGGGGCTCGCATACTTTTGCTTCCATACCTTGCGCTCCGGCTGGATCCTGCCATGTTCATCAGTGGCCCTGCTTAAGATGACTGTGGATTTTCCATCCCATTGCCAGGGAATGGAAAAATAGGTAAGTGCTTTGTCACTAACGGGAAAATGCAGTTGCGCAAGCGCCCAGGTTTTTCCTTCATCTGCCGAAACTTCCACTTTCGATATCTTGCCGTAACCTGACCATGCCAGACCAGAAATTTCATAAACCCTTTTTCTTCCAATAACTGGCCTGCAGATGGATGCGTTATGACAGACTTGACATCCATGGTAAATGAAAACCCCTCCATTTTATCGTTAGTCAGGTGTTCGGCGTACAGCCCGGATTCGTGACCCGTGTATGCCGGCCTGTCAGTTACTTCTAAACGATGAAGGTACTTCACATTCGTATTTCCTTCCCACCCAGGCAATAGCAGCCTCATGGGGTAGCCCTGCTCCGCCCTAAGCCGCTCACCGTTCTGGTAGAAGGCGATAATGCTATCGTCCATTAATTTCGCCAGGGGAATACTCCTGGAATGTGAACCGCTGTCAGCACCTTCAGCAATGACCCACGCTGATCCGTTTTTCAGGCCAGCCTCACCCAATAGGTCTGCAACCCTGATGCCCACCCATTGGGCACAGGACACTAATCCATACAGGTCCTGACAGGATTCGTCGCCGGAAAAAGGTGCCAGGCCATTTATTGCAGTATTACCGGAGCATTCCAGGAACCTGATACTGGAGATCATCGAATAACGCAGTAGATTCTCGACACTGAACTTTAGTGGTCGATCCACCATCCCATGAATCAGCAGCTCATGCTTTTCAGGATCAATATCCGGAACGCCAAAATGGTGACTGCCAAAATGAAGTCCATTAGGCGTAATGCTACCCCGCATATCCTGCACAGGTGTCAACCAACCGGTTGTTCCGGAATTTTCCGGGGCAGCGGGGAGTTGCAGTTTGCGACCGACCTTATGTTCATACCGGGAGGGTTGGCCATAGGCGCTATCACCACCGCCCAGGGTCCTGGACCAGGCAGGAAAGTCATCACCAATTATTTTATTACCTTCGCTGGCTGACACAGCCTGATTGATCGAGCTTGCAGCGAGAAAAGAAATACCGCCAAGCAACAATGATCTCCGTTCAACCAGGCCGCCACCCGCAATGTATGCTGTTTGCATCCGTTTCATATTGTTAGTCCCCGCCCGTCACGCTCATTGTTTGTGAAGACTTCACCCATATGCCTGATTTAGGCAAGCCTATTCCACACCCGCCTAGAATACTAACTTACATCGGCTCGATGTCGGAATTGCGCACGGGCAGTAACCTGGTATCAGCCATGTTTTCGGGTAAAAAGTATTGAGCAAACCGCCGGCGGATCAGGCGGAATCTGAATAGGAAGCAAAGACCAGGCGCTTATCTTGAAAGTGATCAGGAATAACCTCTACTGGATCAGGGGTGACAGCAGGTGGTCCATAATTCGGTTGGCTTCAGGGACATCAAACTGTTCCACATCCAAGAGGTTCATCAGGTTAGAGAAGACCCCCAGGGAATCAAAGATATAGGCGATCGAAAGTGCCTGCGTTTCCGGTGGAAACTCACCAACCTTTATCCCCTGTAAAATTAGTCTCTCTACCGAATCAAGGTAACACTGGTGATGTTCCTTAAGCCGTGACGCAATGGCTGGGTCATCGATCTCCGCAACCGCTTGAAACTGAACCTTCAGCTCATCGGGGTGTTCCTTCATCGACCGGAAATAGCCGATCCCAATCTCGCGGAGCTTGGTTGCCGCATCTTCACTCGCCGCGATCTGTTCTTCCCATCTCAACAGAATCTGTGCATTCACGTGATCCAGGATGGCAAGGAAAATGTCCCTCTTGGTTGGGAAGTGATTAAAAATAGCTGCTTCTGAAATTCCAAGTTCCACTGCAATCTGCTTGGTGGTTGCTGACCTGAAATTTGATCGGGCAAATACCTGCGTTGCACATTTTAAGATTTGTTTGCGCCTTTCAGGCGCACGGAGTCTCCTAGTGACCATCAAGTACCGCACTCGAAGCAGATGAGGCATCGGGGCTGATCCAGGCATCAAGCATTGGGTCGGATTCTTCCTGATTAAGGCGATGCAGTTTTTCCATGGCTTCCCCTCGAACCTGTGTTTTGATGCGACAATAAGCATCGGCCGGCATGCTGGCATGATCCCTTGCGACTTCCAGACCCCGGGCCAGGACATCAGCGTTTGCCGCAAGTTCATCAAACACGCCTCTTCTTAAGGCATCGGCGGGTCCATAATTGAGTGCGGACAAGGTAGAGTAACGAACGTCGGAGGGCGAAAGTTCAGCTTTGAGAATTTCCATGGCAGCGGCAGGAAAGGGAATACCGACTCTTGCCTCCGTGAGGCCAAAGAGTGCATCAGTTTCAGGCCCAATACGATAATCTGCTGTTAGTGCAAAAATGAAACCTGCAGCTATGGCGTGCCCATTGACCGCGCCAATCAGAGGTACTGGACAGCAGTAGAGCCTTGTGATGACTCTATTGATCACCTGAAGAAAGTCATGCTGCTCTTTCGCCGAATATTCTGGCACCTCCCTCAGATCAAGCCCTCCGGAAAAGAAGTTTCCATTACCGGTCGCCACTATGGCCTTCGCCTGACTTGAAAATATCTCCTCAAGGCACGTCTCCAACTGGCACGCGACTTCGTAGGTGATGGCATTTGCTTTAGGACGATCAAGCTGAATCACTGCTATATCGTCCTCTACCCAGCTCTTAACCAGTAATTCACTCATGATCTGAAATTCTATATTAGTTAGTGCACACTAAGTTATCAGAAGCAGGATGAGGTGACAAGTTCCTTTGTCCCTTCACAACCGAGGATTCCAGACGACAAGAGTAGTGTCATGCGTGAGACCTGTTTTCCTCAGCGATAATTTCCGAAGCTACCACGCGAAACAGATTACTCATTCGACCACGCTCCTGCCAATCCTCGGCGGCGCTGGCCAGGTTCTCCGCTGCCTCATCAGCACCTAGGTCACATTCAACAATGCTCAGATAAGTCGCCTTCACCTCAAGGGACCCTTCCGCTGGACCAAACTGTCTTCCCGTAAGCCGGTACCGGGTGCATGAGGTAAAAGACGGGATCGAGACCACGTCTGGAATGTGGACCTGGTCATACCAGTCGCTCAATTCCTGTTCACGATCAGGATCGCTGCAGTTGGTGTAAAAAAGGAAAGTAGTTCTGGCCATGCTCTGCATCCTTTGTTTGTTGCTTTCTTTGTTGGGCTCTCTTTGTTGAGCTCTCTTTGAAGCTTGTTTGAGCCCGTTGCTGACATTACCATGATCCAGAATTGACTCAACCTGGCCACCAGCAAGGGGGAACAGTTGGATATAGACACGGTTCAGAAATATCTCGCCGAGAATCTTGATAGTCAGATTAAAGTCTTGTCGTGCCGGCAGACCTTTCCCGGCATGTCACGTGAAACCTGGCTCATCGAGGCCGAAATAGGGCAGAAGGCCACACCGCGTGGGCTGGTACTTCGTGTCGACCCACCGAGCGGGGGTGGCGTCCCTGTTCCTCTGAAAGTCGAGTGGGAAGTCTATCAGCGTCTTTATTCCTCACCTGTCCCAGTGGCGAAACCACTCTGGTTCAATGAAGACATAGAATTTGCTGAGGGCCGGTCGCACATGGTGCGGGACATGGTCGAGGGCACCACAGAAGTCGAGGGACTCCATGAGCCAGGACCGGCAGGTAACGCCCTGCGGGAGAAAATCTGTAAAACTCACGCTGAAGCACTGGCCCTTGTGCACACACTTGACTGGAATCAGTACGGCTTTGCAGAGGTTTTTCCGGTTCCAGCGAGCCCCGCCGATGCCATGCGCTCAGAGTTTGAGATATGGAAGGGCAAATGGATTGCACTTCGCACCGATCCTTTTCCTGTCATTACCGAAGCCCTCTTTTGGCTGCAGGATCTAATGCCGGAAACTTCCGGACAGATATCACTGATCAAGGGCAACAACGGGGTAGGCGAGGAAATCTGGAAGGATAATCGCATCGTTGCCATGAGTGACTGGGAACTGGCGACGCTGGGGGAACCCTGCCTTGATTGGGCTTTCTCCCAGGGAATGCTCGGTCTCTGGAACCGGGAACAGGTACTGCAGCACTATGAACAGGCAGCAGGCTTCTCCCTTTCTCGTGAAATGCTGGCCTTCTGTCATATCTGGATCACTTTTAAAGCGGTTGTGTGCCTGAATTCGACCATGAATGCTTTTCTAACAGGTATCGACAGACGCCCGGTGATTGCCGGCATGGGACTTGGCACTGCTAAGAACATGGAACGGATATTAAGTGCAGTTATCAATTGCAAGGATGTCTTCGAGGCAGAGCAGATTGCAACCAGACTTCGCACCAGTCCCTACCACAGCAAGCAGGACAGCAAATGAGACCAACGACACGGGAAATCATTGATGGCATATCCTGGGTGCTGGACAATCGCGTCTCCCAGGTAATTACAGACAAATGGGCCTCAAGCTACCTGCGCAGTATCAAGGGGCTCCTCGCTCACCTGTCCATCCGAGCGGAGGAGGAGGGAGAAATCCTTTGGCAGGACATCGCGGATCAACGGCATTTACTCAATGAAATCAGGGCAACTCTATCCAGGCTGGATCGCTGGCCGGAAATTCTGGGAACCATAGATTCATCCTTGGCACACCAGTGGCGAGAACCGGCCGCCTATCCTGCCATCAAGTCCCTCGAAGCAGAAAACCTGGCTTATCGTCAGTCGATCGAAACATGTGTGACCGCTGTTCACGAGAGAACCGCGGATTGGCCGGATGAAGAGAAGGATGAAATGCATTCTAAACTGGTGGCCTACCTCAGACGCCAGATGAAACGCGAGGAAGTTCTCTATCGGGGTCCATTCTCCGGGCTGCCTTTCTAGCAGGCTGCCGAAAGAGCCCGGCTATGCGCTCACCTGTCTATCGATAGGCTCTGAACATGTCACGTATGTCATTGACTATATCCATCGGCACTTCCGCGGCTGCAAAGTGGCCACCCCGGGAGCGTGCTCTGGTGAAAACCAGGTTGTAGTATTCCTCCGTCCAGCCTCGCGCCTGGGAGGTCATGTCATGATCAAGAAATGTAATACCCGTTGGCGCTGTCACAACCGGCAAGTCAGAATTTGATGCAACCCAGGGGTGACGAACCTGTTCTGCATAGTATCGAGCCGATGAGGCAATCGACTCGGTTCCCCAGTAGAGCATCACCAGGGTAAGTAAATGCTCACGGGAAAATGCCTGCTCCACCGCAGCCGGGCCGCGGTCGTTGTCTGACCACCAGTAGCGGCGTTGCAGCAACCAGGCCAACAGTCCAACAGGTGAATCGTTCAAGGCATAGGCAACTGTTTGTGGTTCATTGACATTGACGGAAACGTGCGCACTAAGGGGACGGGGTCGCAGAATTCCCGGAGATACCAAATCTGGGTTCTTACGCTCCTGTTCAGGCGTGGTTTCAAGTTTTCCAAGCAGTGCTGTCATGTCGTTATCGGCAAGTACCGGTATTGGTATGGCCCCAGTCAGATGAATGGCGGTTACTCGATCCGCGTACTTGTGACCCAGCTGCCCGGTAACGACATTACCCCAGTCACCACCATGGGCAAAAAAATTGTCATAGCCCAGCTCGGTCATTAGCTCTGCCCACAGGTCAGCCGTTCTCCAGGGATTCATCCCCGTCTTCCTCAAGGGAGTGGAGAAACCGAACCCTGGCAGGGAAGGTAAAATCACATCGAAGGCATCCTGCTCGCTGCCACCATGGGATACCGGGTCCGTGAGCGGTCCGATAAGCTCGTTAAAATCCCAGAAACACCAGGGCCAGCCGTGGGATAGAATCAGTGGTACAGCGTTTGGCCCCCGCCCCTTCTCATGTATGAAGTGAATGGGGAAACCATCGATTTCCGTGCGGTAATTGGCATAAGCATTAATACTTCTTTCTACTTCACGCCACTCAAAGGTGTCGCGCCAGTAGTCGACCAGTTCTTTGAGATAAGCACCGTTGACGCCATAGGACCAGTCTTCGTTAGCCACGTCCTCTGGGAAACGTGCCTGTTTTAAACGATTGTCCAGATCGTCCAGCAGTTCCTGGGGGAAATGGGCGGTGAAGCGCTCTACTGCCACTGTCAGTGATTCAGGCTGTCACGATGCCGCGCAGTGACAACAAAACCGTCTCGAATTGCTTTCAGGCGCTCATCAATGTTTTCTTTGCGCTCTGGGTTCATGACCACGTACAGTTCATTGTTCTGTATGGCACGCACCACCATTGCCCCCACATCGAGTGGGTCGTGACCCTGGTCGGTTCGAGCTGCACGGGAAGCAGCAAAATCAGCAGGGGCCACTTCAGGCCCGCCGAGTGAAGCAGGCCTATTGCGTCCCGCTTCCATGATCCGCGTTCGCACATTCCCCGGCAGCAGCAGTGATACACCAATATTAACGGGTGCCAGATCTTCTCGCAGATGTTCGGTCAACCCGGTCACCGCATACTTGGATGTAATGTAGGAAGCGATCATCGGACCGGCATACAGCCCTGCCGTGGAAGAGGTATTAACGATGTGAGCTTCTTCCCCATGCTCAATCATACCCGGCAGAAACTGGGTCAGCCCGTTAACAACTCCGTCGAGGTTTACCGACATCACCCATTTCCAGTCCTCGAGTGTCGTGTCTCGGATGTTCTTCATCGAGAACACACCCGCATTGTTGCAGAGAATGTGCACTGGCCCAAAGCTGCTGATGGCCTGTTCAGCAAGCGCCTTCACTTCGTGTCTTTGTGATACATCGGTCGCCACGGCAATTGCCTCATGACCCACCCCGGTCAATTCCGAAACAACTGCATCTGCAGAGGCCACATCCACATCAGAAACCACCACCCGTGCTCCTTCGCTTGCGAGGGAAAGGCAGATACCTCTGCCAATACCGCTACCGGCACCTGTGACGACCGCGTTCTTTCCCTTGAGATTTTTCATCTTGTCCTCGGATCAATTGGCATGAAATTCTCGATCGCCTCATATAGTCGATCAAACCGCTGTTCCACAAGTGGCTGCAACTCAGAATGAGGTACTACATAAAGTTCATTCTCGCGGACAGCCGCAATGATGAGCAGGGCAAGTTCACCTGGTTGCATTAGTTCACCCGCGTTATTTTCATCCTGGGGTGTATTTTCTTCTTGGGGCGCACTGGCATTCTCGATCATTTCTGTGGTGACCTTTCCGCCATAGCGAGACTGCCGATTTCGCCCGGCCTGTACAATCTGGGTCTCAACCCCACCCGGACAAACGACACTGACACCTATTTGGGTATCAGCAAGATCCAGTTTCATGGCTTCCGTCAGTCCCACTACGCCATACTTTGCTGCGGTGTAGGCAATGATTCCTGGCGTACCAGCGGGCAGGAGACCGGCAATTGATCCCGTGTTGACTATATGACCGGGATCTCCCGATGCCAGCATTCTAGGCAAAAACTCCAAGACGCCATGCACGACACCATAGAGATCGACGTTCAGGACCCAGTCCCAGTCGGCCTCTTTCATGTCCTGTGCATATTTGAAAGTGACCACACCTGCATTGTTACAGAGCAGGTGCGCCGCGCCCAGGTCCGAATAAACCCTGTCCGCAAGTTCAGCGACCGATTCAGGCCGTGCAACATCTGTCTCTACTGCAAGGCTTTGCACGCCAAGCGCCGATACCTCTTCGGCAACTGCACCAGCCGCGGCATAATCAATGTCCGAAACCGCAACATTCATTCCCTCCCTTGCCAGGGCCAGCGCAATGCCCCTGCCAATACCGCTACCACCACCCGTGACGACACCAACACGTCCCTTTAGGTCCTGCATCAATCAGTCTCCTGCTCTAACAGCAAAGGGAATCATGACACACAATCCCCATTCACATATAGTTGCACTTTAACCTCAACTATTCCCCTAATAGAGGTGGCCTGTGAACAATTCTGCAGCAGAAGCGAAAATACCTGATTCAGTAAAATGGGCGAATGCTGCGGCAGCGAGAGCACCCTCAATTTCGGGTTCATTGCCCGGGCCTGAATCCAGAAAGCTTTTCGAAAAAACCAAGCAATACCAGTACGGCAGTTACTTCCAGCTGGTCAATATGCTGCCCATTGCTTTCACCCATGGCGAAGGTGTAACCCTCACCGACGCGGATGGAAACCAGTACCTAGATTTTACCCAGGGCCACATGGTTGCAGGCCTGGGGCATGCTCACCCGAACGTGACAGCGGCCATTTCACGTCAGGCGGGACGGCTTTTGAATGTGCGTGACTTTCCAACAGATACACGTGTTGCACTGATGGAGGCACTGGCAACGATTACGCCTGCTGATCTCAATGTATTTCAGTTCTTTAATGCCGGCACGGAAGCCACGGAAGCAGCACTGCGGGTTGCTCGCGCAGCAACGGGCGGGCACGAATTCGTTTCCATTTACGGCGACTATCACGGCCGTACTACAAGCGCCATCGCCACATCGTTTGGAAATCCTGCGGGCGGTCCTCGCCCTTCCGGATTCATCACACTCCCCGGTGCCTTCTGCTATCGCTGTGAATTCGGTAAACAGCATCCGGACTGTGCCATGCACTGTGTGGAATATCTTGAGCGCGCCTTGATGATGAACAGCATTGGCAAGCCTGCTGGCATCATCGTAGAACCTATCAGCAATGGCAGCGGTGCCCGGGTTTATCCTGATGATTTTCTTCCACGGCTAAGAGCGGTCGCTGACCGCCACGACATGTTGTTGATCTTCGATGAGTTCGCTACCTTTGTGCGAACTGGTACATGGTTCGCTTCGGAGCATTATGATGTAACCCCGGATGTGGTCATATTCGGCAAGATGCTGGGTAATGGTTTGCCTATCTCTGCTATCGCGGTTCGCGACGGATTGAAAGATGCCCTGCAGGAGACACAGCCATCATCCACACACGGTGGGCAGCCCGGATCCTGTGCAGCAGCACTGGCAGTTATTGAGACCGTAAGAGACGAGGATCTTCTGGAGCATGCTGCTCTAGTTGGTAAAGCCTGTCTCGGTCGAATGCAGCAGATTGGTGAGCGATACGAATGCGTCGGGGATACTCGCGGCAAGGGGATGTTGCTTGCCATCGACTTCGTTAAAGATAAGAAGACACGTGAGCCGAATGTAGAGTTTGCCCAGCAGTTCTACAAAGGTTGCCTGGAACGAGGGCTCGTCACTTCCGGCGGAAGCAATGTTGTACGCATGTGTCCACCCATCGTCATATCCGAGGAGACAGCACTGAAAGGGTTCGATATTGCTGAAGAAGTAATCGAAAGCCTCAGTAACCGTTAGCCTGGTTATATCATGAAGAGCTGCGGCCCGGGTCAACTGCGTCTAGTGCCGATAACAGCTTGTCGTCATCATCGAACTTGTAGTAGCTGACACCCCTGGGTCCTGGTACACCATCTATGCAGATATGCCAGAGCGCACCCACATCGTGCTCACCCGTCATCGCATCAATTTCGAAGGTGACACTTGGCGACTCCCGGGCGACCCGATCGAAAAGTTCCCGCACTGACGCTTTACCCTTGTGTGGTTCAGGAAATCCATAATCATCGTAAACACACTCATCGGCAATGAACTGCATCGCCTCATCCATCTCGCGCCGGTTCCAGGCACCAAAAAAACCACGCACCGCTTCTTGACTCATATAGTGATCCTCTCCTTAAGTACTGCTCTCATCCGACCGAGGGGTACACCAGGATGTTGTCACAATCTGGAGGTAAAGCAACCTACTCTATACCAACCCCGTTGTTCAACAGCCTACAGCCGCGATTTAAAGATTCAACATCTTATCGTCAAAACGAAAAGCCGAAAAGAAACCCACAATCCGATCTCTGCTATGACTTTTTCAGAAATCTCTGTTAACTTCCAATTTGAGGAGTCAGTTGATATGCAGAAAGATCGACGAAAGTTTCTCAAGAATACCGCCATGTCAGCCATATCCTGGCCCATGCTGACACTGAGTCGCCTGATGTTGGCTGGAGACCCAAAGGTGGCTTACAGCAAACCTCAGACTATCGAATACCAGTCCTGGCAAGATGTCTATAAACAAGCCTGGACCTGGGATTCCGTGGTCAGCAGCACCCACTTCTGCAATTGTTCCCACAACTGTTCATGGAAGCTGTATGTGAAGGAAGGCATCGTCTGGCGCGAGGAACAAAACGCGTCGTACCGGCACCTGAACAAAGGCCTTGCAGATGATAATCCTCAGGGCTGCCAGAAGGGCGCTGCATTCAGTCATGAGATGTACAGCCAGAATCGCCTGCAGCATCCCCTGAAACGTATCGGACCCCGTGGCTCCAGACGCTGGCAGCGAATATCCTGGGACGAAGCGCTGCACAATATCGCAAAAACCATCATTGAAGTTGTCAGAGATGAAGGCAGTGACCGGGTGTGCATTCCCCTCGGGACCCAGGGCCAGGAGGCCAAGAGCCGGTTTGCCAATGCCCTTGGTGCCGTACTCCTTGATCCGGCAGGTGAGGTCGGTGACGCCCTGATCGGTGCCATGATGACTACCGGCACACAAATGCATGCTGGCTCATCGGATTCACGTCTGCTGGCTGATTGCATAATATCCTGGGTCTACAACCAGAATGTCACCCGAATCGCCGATGTGCATCACCTTCACGAGGCCAGATACAATGGCGCAACCATCATCAGCGTTTCGCCGGATCAGAGCCCTACCCACATGCACGCTGATTACTGGGTTAATCCAAGACCCGGCACCGATCATGGTCTGGCATTGGCCATGGCGCATGTCATTGTCCGGGATAAACTCTACGATGCCCCATTCCTGAAGGAACAGACGGACTTGCCGTTTCTGGTTCGAAAGGACACTCGCAGATTTCTGAGAGCTTCAGATCTGTCTGAGGATGGTGCCGAAGATAGTTTTTACATCTGGGATCTCAGTCAGAACACGATGATTCACCCGCCTGGCTCACCTGGTTCCACAGACAAGACCTTGTCACTGGGAAAGGTAGACCCGGCACTTGAAGGCTCCTGGCAGATCAGGCTGCCGTCAGGCACAAGCGTCGAAATCACCACGGTATTTGAAATTCTCAAGGAAAGCCTGAACAAGAATACACCGGTATTCGCTGCGGAAGTCACCGGCGTCGGAGCGGCAACCATTGAATTGATCGCCAGGATTTACGCCAAAGCCGGAACAGCACTCGTTGAGTGTGGTGCCGGCATGCTTAAAATGTATCATGGTGATCTGGTACAGCGAGCCATCTACCTGCTGTCATCTTTAACAGGCAATATAGGCAAGGTCGGAGGCGGCGTCTGGACCGGCAGCGTCCTCGAAGGTGTGCCGGGTCGTGGTTTCCCTGGCAAGTATGCAAATGGCCGGCACCGTATCGTGCCCGGTTCAACCTGGTTGTATGTGCATGGCGGGTTGAGCGAAGTTTCAAGCCGCTGGATTCCGGTTCCCGGCGAAAAAACCGGCCATGAGTACATTATGGAAGCCCTGCAAAAGGGTTGGATGCCCATCTGGCCGAAACCGGGGCAGGACCCTCGCGTCCTGATTGAATGTGGTTCGAACCTGTTGCGCAGGACACGAATGAATCACATCCTCAAGGAAAAACTCTGGCCCAAGTTGCGCCTTGCCGTAACGATTGATTTCCACATGAGTTCCTCAGCCTTACATTCAGATTATGTGCTGCCGACAGCAGGTTACTACGAGACATCGGCAATCAAGTACTCGGATACACACTCACCCTACCATGTGCTGGGTGAACAAGCGGTTGAACCGCCTGGTGAGTCACAGCAGGAGTGGTGGATCTTTGCGGAACTGTGCAAACGAATTCAGGCACTGGCACCGGCAATGGGAATTAGCGAGTATCAGGACAGGGACCTGAACCTCACTCGTAACCTGGCTGATATCTACGACGTCTTTACCGAAAACGGTCGATACCCCGAGAACACACCCACCCTGGAGTTTGTACGAGAAGATGTGGAATTGAAGGGTGGTTTGTACCGTGGGATTGGATTTGAGAAATTCCTTGCGAGGGGTCAGGCCAACTGGACCTGGCAGGGCACCAAGTATTCGCCCGGTGTGGCGTCCAACTTCGTATTTGAATCCGGCAAACCCCACGCGGATGCCACTGACCATACAGAGCTAAAAGCACCCTGGCGCACACTGACAGGGCGCCTTCAGTTTTACCTGGACCATGACTGGTTTTTAGAGTTTGGTGAAGAACTACCGATCTGGGCAGCGCCACCGCTCATGGGTGGTGAACATCCATTTAAATTTACCTGTGGTCACGCTCGCTGGTCTGTACATTCCTTTATGCGCGATAACGCGTTAATGCTGCAACAGCAGCGCGGTGTACCAGTTGTCTATATGAATGATGAGGACGCCAGGGAACGAAATATTGAAGATCATGAGATCATCGAAGTTTTTAATGATGTGGGCAGTTTCGAAGTCAACGTGAAAATCACACCCTTGATGCAACGAAGGCAGCTACACAGCTACCACGCCTGGGAAACATTTATGTTCAAGGACGGAAACAGTCACGCGACCATTATGGCATCGCAACTCAAGCCGCTGAACATGGTCGGCAACTATGGTCATCTGCGCTACTCACCCGGCTTCTACCAGCCGAACAATGTTGATAAAGGGACCACTTGTGACGTAAGAAAATTGATCAGTTAGATCAAGTCACTCAGGATCGATGTACTCTGCTGGGCGATCCTCGAAGTTCGACTGCACCGCCTCAATCTGATTAGCCTTGCCGATGAGTTGCATTTGTAAACTCTCTTCAAGCTTCAGGCCTTCTTCCTCGCTCCCGTGCCATGTCTCGTCAAATAGTTTTTTACCGAGGCGAATCGCACTGGGAGATTTACCTGCAATTGTGGCAGCCATTTCCAGTGCTGTTTCAAGCGGCGAATCGCTCACCTGAGTTACGATTCCCAATTCCGCGGCTTCTTTTCCGCTAATAATTCGGCCCGTGTAGGTCAGCTCTTTTGCTATATCAATACGAACGAGATCCCGCAATGTCTGGGTAATGCTGCAATCGGGAATCAGCCCCCACTTTACTTCCATCACCGAAAGCCTTGAGTCCGGCGCAGCAATACGGATATCTGCCCCCATAGCGACCTGAAAGCCACCACCATAGGCAACCCCGTGAATAGCGGCTATGACAGGCACCGGTACTTTTTTCCAGACCATGCCTGGCTGTTGTGCCGGGTTACCCGGGGTTCTGCCCGAAGACTCCCGCCGGGTCGCAATGGGCGCCCCATCGGGATCGCCCGCCATGCCACGGAACCCGGAAAAGTCCAACCCGGCACAAAACCCGCGACCATTGCCGGACAACACCACTGCACGTACAGACGCGTTATCCAGCAGTGCTTCACCCGCCTCGGTTATTGCATCGAACATCTCGGGTGACAGGGCATTGTACTTATCCACCCGATTGAGCCTGACATCGGCAACACCATTTGAGTTAATGTCTACTGTGACAAGATCACTCACCTAAAACCTCCTGATAAATACTATTTTTACGAATTCATTCTACTGGTTGAGCTGTGCTGACCTGGCCCACCAAAACTGAAAATGGAAGATAGCACTCTTGGGTCAATCAGAAAACAGCTTCGACTGGACAGGACCACCAGGATTAGTTACCGCGCATCTCATTGGCTGCGATATAACTGAAGGTGAGACCAGAACCAATTGTAGATCCCCCTCCCGGATAACCAGCCCCCATGACGCTGCCATTGCAGTTACCCACCGCATAGAGACCTGGTATCACCTCATCCCAGACGTTGACTACCTGGCCTTTTTGATTGATGCGCAGTCCGCCCTTTGTTCCAAGTACACCGGGCCAGATGGCAACGCCGTAGTAGGGTGGCTCACTTAAGGGGCTCAGGCATGAGTTAGCCAGACCTCTGGACGAGTCACCACCTGTCTGTTGATCAAAGGCTGAATCACCCCGGTGCCACTCGGGATCCTTACCGGCTTTCGCATACTCGTTGAAGTTCCTAACGGTTTCTTCAAGGCCGTCGGTATCAATTCCCAGCTTAGTGGCAAGGTCAGCCAGTGTGTCCGCCTGGCTGATCCATCTGGGAAGTTTCATTTTTGGCTGATACTGGGCCAGATCGTAGTTCATGCGATAAATGGAATCGACGATGACAAAGGCTGGTACATTGCTGTATTCAAGTGTGTCCGTGTCGAAGTGCTGAAAAGAGCGGATGATTCTTGCATAGGGACCAGCCTCATCGAAAAACCGCTGCCCCTTTTTGTTAACGACAATCGAGCCCGGCTTGCCCAGTTCCGGTGCATAAGCTGGAATAGGATTCTCGGTATCAGGATCCCAGAATACCGGCCAGCCCCATGACTCATTCATGTTGCGAAGGTCAGCCCCTATGGCCATGCCCATGTGCTGGCCGTCACCCGTATCTCCTGCTGGTGGGTTAGGGTAATAGATCGGCGCCCTGAGAAATGCCTTGACCATCTTTTCATTGCGGGAAAATCCTCCCGTTGCCATGACAACGCCTTTACGTGCCCTGATTCTGACTTCCTGACCACCAGACTCAACCATCAATCCGGTGACTGCACCCTGGTCATCAACAATCAGGCGACGGGCCGGTGTCTCTGTCAGGTACTCGACTCCCCGTTCGCGCCCCGCTTTTTCCAGTGCCTTTGTCAGGAGGTTCCCACCAACAAAGGCACCATCACCCTCGAAGGGTTCTTTTGTCGTGGGCAACATTGGGCGACCATATGTTTTGGCTCCGGGAAAGGCCTCGTAGTAGTCGGGGAAAGCACCCATAGGAATAATGAACCATTCGATCCCGAGTTCCCGGGCGTAGGACACCATGTCATTACAATTATCGAGATACGCCTGCATCAGTTCGGTCTCGCTCTGCCCAAAGGTAGCCCGTTTCATATATTCAAGCGCTTCCTCCAATGAATCCTCGATGCCTTCTTCCTGCATGCGATAGTTGTTGGGAATCCAGATTCCACCACCGGAAATACTGGTAGTCCCACCCAGGGTCTTTTCCTTTTCTACAACCAGCGCACTCAGACCAGCATCCGCACAACGAACAGCTGCCATCTGCCCTGTACCCGAACCAATCACGACCACATCAACCTCACGATCCCAATTCTCGGTAGAATTCGACTCCATCATTGACCTCCACACCGTCTCATTTGGACGGACTGTCTGTTTCAATATTGCACATGAATCGGCTCAAACATATGCCCTTGCAAGTATGCTCTTTCAGATGTGCTGCGCAACAATCGCACCCTCATGTATTGCTTCAACAATTGATCGAGGTTCACTGGCATCGCCAACAGTAAATACTGAATAGCGTACCAGCCCTTTGTTCCTTATCTCCACTGCCAAACTATCGTTGGCTCTTGAGCCAGCTGTGAGAACAATGGTATTAGCCTCAAGCAGCCGCTCAGCGCCCGCGGCATCAATGATACGGACGCCCTCGTCATTGATCTCGACGTATTGCCTGACTCCGGGCACAAGATCTACCTGTTTGCCATGCAGATTCATCAGTGCACGCAAGCCCGCTATATGCCCCCTGGTTGAAAATCCAGGCAGCAGACTGGTCAGGGTAACCTCCTTTTCTTTGTCCTCACTAATAAAGTCAGCGACTTCGCAACCGACTTCTTCTCCACCTATGATGACTACCCTGGATCCGATATCAGCTTCTTTGCATAACAAATCTACACCCATCACAACGTTTGCCCTGTCTACTCCCGGTATGGGTGGGACAAACTGATTCCCACCGGCCGCAAGGACAAGTACATCGGGTTTTTCCCTTTCGATTTCATCAATGGTCACTTCTTTATTGAGCCGAACATCAACTTTGAGTTTTTCCAACTGGGTAACAAGGTAATGAGCGAGCAGGCTAATATCAGTTTTCCCCGGGGCAACAGATGCCGCATGCAGTTGGCCGCCCAACCGACTCGACTTTTCATAAAGAGACACCTGATGACCCCGCAGCTTCAATATTCTTGCCGTTTCCATACCAGCGGCTCCACCACCGACGACCATCACCTTCCTCGTGTCCGTCGCGGGTCTAATGGTATGGTAACCCTCAAGAACCCAGCCTGCCTCGGGGTTTACTGCACACTGAACACTGTGATTATCAATGGCAGCTAAACCGCCTGCCCCAACTGCACAATAACCACAACCAATGCATCGCCTGATATCTTCTGGACGCCCCTCTGCAATTTTGCTGGGGAAGTCAGGATCAGCAAGGAACTGCCTGGCCATACCCGCCATATCACAAAGGCCTTCACTAAGGGCCCTTTCGATCAATTCAGGATCCTGCATCTGGCCGGTCACGATGATGGGCACGCTTGATACTTTCTTTGCTGCCGCCGCCAGTGGCAGGTAACCGCCATAACCGTTGGCAGGAAAAAGGTTGGGGTCCGGGCCGGCATAATAGCGGGGAACATCCAATGCACCAGCTGAAATATCAAAACTGTCTACGCCAGCATCAACAAGCTGGGGGATTATTTCAGCAAGATTGTCCACCGTATATCCTGCGACATCCTGGTACAGTTTCTGATAATACTCATCACCACTGAGACGATAGCTGATCAGAAATTCATTTCCACAAGCATCTCTGACACCCCTGATCATCTCGGTGGAAAACAGCAGACGATCCTGACCCCAGCGATCAGTTCGCCGGTTCGAATGCGGGGACATAAACTGCTGGGGCAGGAAGCCATGCGCACCGTGCAGCATCACGCCGTCAAATCCCGCCTGCTTGACCCGGCTGGCACAGACTGCAAATGCCTCGAGCAATTCATCGATGTCTTCTTCACTCAACTCTTGCAAGTTCTTACCAGGCGCCGTCAAGGGCGGCACGGCTGCAGATACAGCGCTGGACACCTCTGCCGCAGCAAATTTGCCGAAGTGCCCCAACTCCACCTGACAAACGACACCCTCCGCATGGATTGCATCAGCGATTTTCTTCATTCCAGGGATATAGGAATCATCGGTAATTCGTGGGTCCATGAAATAGGGGCCCATTCCATCGGCACGAACAACGTGCAGTTCCAGGTTAATGAGTCCAACACCCCCTTTAGCTATCCGTTGGTAGTGCGCAACTGATCGATCTGTTGCGTAGCCATCATGAGTGTGAAGTCGCACATCCATGGGCGCCATGGAGAACCTGTTCTTCACTTGCAAATGGCCCAGCTTGATTGGTTCCAGGCATTTCATTTCCTATCGCCAGCAGACCCTGGTAGCAATCTTTTCAACCTGTTCGCTACCACTTTCCAAATCACTGCCAGAATATCGATTGAACCCTGTTTTCCCCTTTCTGCAGGCTCGGCTCCAGACTCAGCTGCCAATCCAGATCTCAAACCTGCACTACTCTGGGCATGTAACTCTGCTGTGACATTCTCTATGAACTCGGCGACTATCTCCTCGGAAACACCATCGATCATGCCACCGCCAACCTGTACCAGCCGGCCGGTTATATTAAAGCTGGCACCAACTTGTGCTCTTGTTATTTCTTCTGAGGCTTCTTCAAGGCTTGTCGAGATGGTTGCCGATACGGTACCACCAGTCTTATCCTGTGCCTGCGCTGATATGACTGCAGAGTGCTGAGCGGTATCAACTTCCGTATAGGTGACAGTACCCTGATACTGCAGTGTTATAGCCCCAATACTTAAGCATACATCTCCTTTGAACTGCCGCTCATCGATCACCTCGGTAAGGCTGGCTCCAGGCATGCAACTGGCCAGTTTCTGTGGGGACATGAGCAGCGCCCACACTAGACCTATTGGTGCTTGAACCTCGACACTTTGCTGTATTTCAACGGCCATCTGCCGTGGTTTCCCTGGTTATAGTCCGGGTATGACTTCGGTGTTTAACCAGTCCATATCCTCTATTGTGTAGACCGTCACCGTTAGCTCCTCAACACCTGCATCGGCAAACCGTCGAGCCAACTGAATCATCTGTTCCGCATCACCGTAAAGTACGCCACTGCTATCCCAGTCAGTCGCTTGCACTGCCCTGCCACCAGCGCGCGCACCATCACGAATGCCCTGCACCAGTTCCTGGGCACCTTTCTCATCACCTCCCTTCAACAGCAGCACATCTGAAGTCAGCCGCAGGGAAGCTGGATCTCTACCAGCACTGATACACCTTTCTTTCGCCGCCTTTGCAAGATCTGCAACGGCATCTGCGCCAAGCTGCCAGGTATTAATCTCGTCTGCCTGATCGACAGCAATGTCCAGTGCGCGACCAGGAATATTGACGCCAAGAATAATGGGGGGGTGAGGGTCCTGAACCGGTCGGGGTCGTAACAGGGCGCCGCCCTTTAGTTGAAAGTAGTCGCCCTCAAACTCAGCCTTATCGTTAGTCCACAATTGCTTCATGGCACTGATCATCTCATCGAGCCGCCCTAGACGCTCGCTCATCGGTGGACGAGGACCAAAGCCAAAGGGTATAAAATCCGCATGATTGTAGCCAGTGCCGATGCCCATGCGAACCCGGCCTTTACTCACCATATCGACCGTTGCCACCGCACTTGCCAGTTCTGTTGGGTGGTGCATGGGTGCAGCCGTAACATGGGTGCCAAGTTTTATTCGATCTGTCCTGCCGGCGATATATGCCAGCATCGGCCAGGGATCTGGTGTTTCCATATAGGGATGGTCAACCAGATACAGTGCTTCAAATGAGGAAGCATCGAGTTGGTCCCAATGTCCTTCTAGAAAAGCCGGGTTCATTACTATCATGCTGAGTTGCATGGTCATTCTCCAATTTTATTGATGTTGCCGTCGATATTAGCCGCCTGCTGAATCAACTGCCAGACTCGCTCCGGTTTTGCATTGGCATGTTCCAGTTCAACTCCCAGTGGTGCCAGCGCATCATTGATGGCACAGAATATTGCCGCTGGAGTGACATGGATGGCGCCTTCTCCTGTCCCCTTGACGCCAAGGGGCGTGAGCGGGGAGGGCGTTACAAAGGCATGTTTCTCGGTCATAGGCACTTCGTAAATGGTGGGCATCAAATAGTCCGCGAAAGTGACTGATTGAGGCTGACCATATTCGTCATAAACGTATTCCTCAAACAGTGTGGCACCAATACCCTGGGCTACACCGCCCTGCACCTGTCCTTCGACCATAGCAGGGTTTAGGCGGGTCCCACAATCATCCGCGATCACATACTTTTCGATACTGGTCTGGCCGGTAGCACGGTCAACCTCAACCAGTGCCACATGGCATGCATTTGCGTAGGTAAGATAGGGAGAACCTTCTGCATCCACCGGGCGACTAGCTCTCCAGGTGTGAGTAACCTGCGGATTTCCTTCGATTTCATCAGGCAGAAGGTCTGGCCTGAATGTCATGGTTGCGGCAATCTGGCCAAGGGGTAGGCTTGGCCCCTGGCCACCCTTCAATTGTACTGAACTTTCCGCAATTTCCAGCTGATCAACAGGGGTCTGCAGCAGATTTGATGCAACTCGAATCAACCGTGCGGCAAGCTTGTCAGCAGCGCCGATAAGCGCAAAAGTAAGAACTACGGCCTGACGACTACCGGCCGGACCCATGGAAGGTGCCGGACTGCGGGCATCAGACTGGCGAACTCTTACTGATTCCATGGTTACACCAAAATAGTCTGCAATTACCTGGGTGGCAAAGGTAGGCTGACCCTGGCCTTCAAGCGCATAGAAAAGCTCAACATCGAAAGTCCCCTCGGCACTGATACTGATTGCAGCTGATTCAGGGTTGATTGCGCCCATACCACCAAGCCAGTCTCGAAAAGGACCCGTCATGGCCCATACTCCACCTGGCTCAACTCCAAAGACAACACTGAGCCCAACCAGAGCGCCTTCATCTCGTCGCCGCTGCTGCTCTGCTTTCAACTCTTCATAGTTTGCCTTTTCCAGTGCCAGTTTAAGCACTGCGGGGAAATTACCGCTGTCATAGTCTGTACCGGTGGGTGTCTTGTACGGGAATTCATCGGGCTGAATAAAATTGTGCAGACGAATTTCCGCCACATCCAGTCCAAGGGCTACTGCAGCCTTATCCATCAGGCGTTCTATAACGAGAGTGTGGGGGGGGACGCCATAACCACGATAGGCCCCCTCTGGTGTTTTGTTAGTCACAACTGCAGTCATATCATATTCAAAATGTTGCACCTTGTAGGGGCCGGTCAACATGACAAGGGGTTTCCAGCACATGCTCGGTGCAGCATTTTCACAGGAAGAACCAACATCGTTCAGCAATCGCACCTTCATCACTGTGCATTGCCCGTCGCTGGTGAATCCAAATTCCGCCTCGTAACGTCGATCCCAGGCGTGGGTACTGCTTGCCAGCAGGTGCTCCATGCGGTCTTCGATATACTTGACGTGCCTGCCTTCACAACGCCTGGATAACAGTGCCGCAGTGATCTCGTATTTGACCAGGGCACCCATTTTTGTACCAAAACTGCCGCCGTGGGGTTGAGAGGTGATCTGATCGCGTCCTGGAGGATTAACAAAAAAGCCTCTGATGGAGCCGCCCGGGGACTGGGTATTGGTCCAGCAGGTCAGTTCATCAGCGATACTGTCCCACCTCGCTATCACACCGACGGTCTCAAGGGGATTGCCACTGACCCTGGGGAAGCGATAGTTTTCCCGAACCACAAGGTCAGCCTCTTTCATCGCCCTGTCTGGTTCACCATAGGTATAGTTGCGTTGAAACAGGACATTACTTTCCTTATCTTCATAGACAAGAGCAGATTCCGGCAAACTTGCCTCTTCCGGGTCAACCACTGCATCAAGAATTTCATACTCAACCTGAATAAGTTCCGCTGCATCCTCTGCTATATATCTGCTGGTAGCTGCAACGGCAGCTAAAGCCTCACCGGCATAACGAACCTTGTCTGCCGCCATGGCGTAGCCGGTCCAACCAGGTGCAACCCCTGGAAGTGCGTTCAGAGGACGCGTCTCCTGCTTGAGTTCGTCTCCCGTCAGCACATATTCCACGCCCGCCAAAGCACTGGCTGCATCTATATCAATGGCTTTAATTTTGGCGTGGGCATGGGGGCTGCGCAGAAATGCCACATGCAGCATACCGGGAAATTCCAGGTCATCTATATGGGGTGCCCGGCCAGTCAATAGAACAGGGTCTTCAACCCGCTTGACGGATTGCCCCACATACTTGGATTTGAAAGGTACGGGAATACTCATTTACTTATCCACGAGCATATCAGCGGCCAGACGCACAGACTGCAGAATCTGCTGATACCCTGTACATCGACACAGGTGCCCACCCAGCACTTCGTAGATCTGCTCGTCACTTGGTTGGGGGCAGCGTTCAAGTAGTTCCGAAACCGAAAGGATAATCCCGGCAGTACAAAAACCGCACTGCAGGCCGTGTTCCTCGCTGAATGCCTCTTGGATTGCATGCAGTTTGTCTCCGTCTGCCATCGACTCAATTGTTTTGATCTCGTGGCCATCTGCCTGAACCGCCAGCATCAGACAGGCGCGCATGGGTTCGCCATCAAAGAGAATGGTGCATGAGCCACATACACCGTGTTCACAGCCAACGCGAACACCCGGAGTACGACACTCTTGTCTGAGCATGTCTGCCAGGGTCGTACGCCCTTCTACTTCCAGACTTTGCTGTTTGCCGTTGACCGTTACTGTTACTTGCCGCGTATCGGATAGAAGGTCTATTGGCGCATTCATGATGTCGCTCCCTGTTTCGCTCGTTCGATTGCCTCCGACAATGACCTTTGGGTCAGTTCAGCTGCGAGTGCGCGACGATATTCGGCGCTGGCATGGCTATCATCCATAGGCTTGACCGATGAAGAGACTATTGATGCCACCTCTTGAAACAGGTCGCCGGAAGCCAGCTGTCCGGTCAACATTGATTCCGCTTCGACTAGCCTGTGGGCAGCTTTTCCAAGGCCAAAACAGGCTAGACGCGCCTGACCTATTTCCTTACCGTCGAGGACTATCATGGTCACCACACCTGCCAGGGCAAGGTCTCCATGGCGGCGTGAAATCTCGACGACACTCCAGCCACAACCAGGCGGCATGGCAGGGAACTTGACTTCACTAACGAGCTCATTGGGTTCCAGGGTAGTACGATAATAACCCCGGTACAGATCGGCGACAGGAATAGTTCGCGCACCCGCCTGGCTGTGCGCGGTGACTTCAGCACCGAGAGCAATTGCTACCGCTGGCAATTCAGCAGCAGGATCCCCATGACAGATACTACCGACGATAGTGCCTCTATTCTGGATCTGTGGATGGGACATACATTTCAGGGCGGTGGCAAGTACTGGTACCTGAGCAGCGATCAGGTCATCATCACCTAACCGGCGCTGCCGGGTTACAGCTCCAATGGCAACCGCGCCATCAGAGGCTCGAATATAGTTAAGTTCTACAATCTCATTAATGTCTACCAGTACTGAGGGGCGGGCAATACGCATATTCAACATTGGCATCATGCTCTGGCCGCCAGCAAGAATTCTGGCCTCGGCACCATACTCAGCGAGAATGGCAGTGGCTTCTTCGAGCCCTGTTGGTTTCAAATATTTAAAGGAAACGGGTTTCATTAGGTTCCATGATAACTCATGTTAACAACACGGCCAGACAGCTCTGGTGAATCATTCAGTAAATTTTTGTCGCAACTTTTGTCGCGATTCATCAGTCAGCCCAAGATGCTCCTCAAGAAAAAGCTCAAGGCTGCCAGCCATTTCTGCAGCTCTGGCCCGGAATGCATCTATGTACTCGGGATAAACAGTAAACACCTCAGACATATAGCTCGTATCGCTTCCCAGGGGATGAGCGCCAAGATACCTTTTCATTGCGGTTTCCACATCACGATAGGCCCAGGCAGAAAGCATAAAATCATCTTTGATCACAGCTTCTGTCACCCCGAGTGCAGCCAGGATCAACCCGGCAGCCATACCCGAACGGTCCTTAC